>Ga0302324_100007668_pt1 | contig 22907 bp, 31 predicted proteins | sample Palsa_T0_1_FD_201949 | JGI IMG/M metagenome (GOLD analysis project Ga0302324, IMG submission 201949) | Peat permafrost microbial communities from Stordalen Mire near Abisko, Sweden - Palsa_T0_1 | ecosystem: Environmental > Terrestrial > Soil > Palsa > Peat permafrost | place: Sweden: Abisko...
GCTCTCCACCTGGATCACGCGTTGGGAGCAGGAGCTGCGGCGCTGCCTGCTGACACCTGAAGAGAAAACGCAAGGCTACTTTTTCCGGCACAACCTGAATGCGTTATTGCGCGGCGACTTCTTAACTCGGATGCAGGGCTATTCGACGATGCTGCAGAACGGCATCGCATCAGTCAATGAAGTGAGAGACCTGGAAGACTGGAACCCGTTCGATGGCGGCGATGCCTATCATATTCAGCTCAACCAGGCGACTCTTCCAGGAACCGGCAAGCCGATCACTGGGACAGATTCATCGTTAGTACGGCTGGGCGGGTAACGGTTTTAAGAGGCTTTCCGCAGTTCTTCGCGGATCACTCGGCGCAACATATCTTCGATCTTAGGCGCGTTTTGTTTGCCTTCCATGTAGTCGCGCAGCACGGCGTTGATGGAGGTCTGGTAATTGCCGCCGCCGGCACGATCGACCGCATCCCGGAAATAATCCAGAACGTCGAGATCAAGACGGATGGTGATCCGCTCTTTGCCAGGCGTGGGCAGTACCGCGCCGCGCTTACCTTTGCTGAAATCGTACTCGTCTTTCATTGGTTTTCGTATCCCTTCCGTTCATTTGGAGTAGCGGGGCGAGCGGAAATCAACCGGATGTCGTTGCCGCTCCAGGTGTAAACCACTGCCAGGATGCGCATCAAAGCATCCAGTCCCAACGTCACGAAGCGCTCCTCTGCAGGGTCGGATTCGTAATCGCTGATCGTGATGGCGCGGGGATCTTCGAGCACCGGGATTGCATCGCGAAAGCTTACGCCATGCTTGGCGATGTTGGCTTTTAGCTTCTCGGAGTCCCATACAATCGCCATGCTTTAGTGTACACCAGTATGCACGATAAAGCAAGCAGAGCAGCCCGTTTTTGTAGGCACTCTAACCCATCTCTGTTAGCGAAAGTCACCCGGCACTGACACAGAACACAGTCATCAGTCTGACGCGCGATTGAATCGCCGCGAAGCTCACAACAAGGAAATTTGAAATGAAAACGAAACAGCGTATGCGGCTGGAGATCAAAGAAATCTCGGCCGAGGGATCGTTCGAAGGATTGCTTTCGCCCTACGGCAACGTGGACGGCGGTGGCGACATCGTGGAGCGCGGCGCCTATACCAAGACGCTCCTGGACCAAGGCCCCACGCGCCCCATGCTCTGGCAGCATAAGTCCGACGTCCCGGTGGGCGAAATCACTCTCGAAGATCGCACGGACGGCCTCTGGTGCAAGGGCCAGTTGCTCATGGCGCTGCCCGAAGCGCAGAAAGCCTATCTGCTGGTGAAGGCCAAGATCGTCAAGGGCCTGTCCATCGGCTTCGAGTCGATCAAGGACGCCATCGAAAACGGCGTGCGCCACCTCAAAGAGATAAGGCTCTACGAAGGAAGCGTAGTCACTTTCCCGATGAACGAACTGGCGCTGATCACGAGCGTCAAGGCCAAGGGCAAGCGGGAAACGAAAGACGACTTCAACGAAGTGCTGAATGAGATCCAGCTTTCGGACGCGGGCTACCAGATGCGCAACGCACTGTCGAGCGCGCTCGCCTCGCTGTTCTATTCGGGCCTCAAGAAAGACGAAATAGTCACGGCGTCGGAAACCATCATCCAGCAGTTCTCCGATGCGTACATGGCTTACGTTCCCGCTTACATCGATCTGATGGCCGAGTACTATGGCGACCTGGAAACCTGGGCCAAGAGCCGCCTCGAAACCAAATCAGGCCGTACCATCAGCGCGGCCACCAAAACGACTTTAACCACGGCGCACGAGCACTTGAAAAGCGCCACAGACATTTTGTCCGCACTTATCTCTCCCGAAGCCGACTGCGATCCGGATGGTGATGACACCAACTGCGACACGGACACTTCGGACGAGAAAGCCGCGAAACACAAGACCGAGCCGGCAGACCACTCGGCAGCCCAAACCCTGGTCGAAGAGATCAGGTCGCTCATTCCGGCGGCGTAGGCCGGGAAATTCAATCGAAGGACATTTTTCAAATGGAACTCAAAGAACAGTTGTCCGCCCTGCAGGCGGAACTGAAAGTCTACTTCGAGAAGGCTGCCAAAGAGAAAGACGAATTCGGCACCATGCTCGGAACAACCAAAACCGCAATCGAAGCGCTCCAGAAACAGACGGACGCTATCGACGTCAAACTAGCGCAGCGCGTGACTCCCGACGCGAGCGCGGGCTCCTCGCTCGAAAAAGAAGTAAAAGAGAACGAGAACGTCCTGCGCCTGATGCGCGACAAACGCGGCAGCGCGGTGATCTCGCTCACCCCGAAATCGGCCGCCGAGCTGTACGAACGCAAGGCCATCCTGGGCGGCGATATCAACATTATCGGTACCGGCCAGGGCGTCACCACGGCAACCACCGGCGTGCTGACCATCGATCGCATTCCCGGGATCACGCCGGAAGCGCGCCAGACATTGCGCGTGCGCGATCTGTTCCGCGCCACCCCAACCACCATGCAGGTGATCGACTTCGTGAAGGTGCTCTCTCCCCTGAGCATCGCGTCGCCGGTGCCCGAGGCCTCGGTCAAGCCCGAAAACAACTTGACCTTCCTGTCGGCCAGCGAGCGCGTGAAAACGATCGCCACATGGATTCCGGCCACCAAGCAGATCCTGGACGATTTCTCGGAGCTGCTGAGCTTCATCCGGACGTCCATGCCGTATTACGTCAACCTGGAGGAAGAGCTTCAATTCCTCAGCGGCGATGATATCGGCGAAGATCTCGACGGAATCATTCCCCAGGCGAACGCATTCAACGGCACCTTGCTGAATGCTACGCAAGGGTGGAACCGCATCGACGTGATCGGCCGCCCCATCCAGCAGATCACCGCATCGAAGGAGTTGGACCCGAGCTTTGTGGTGATGCACCCGAACGATTGGTGGTCGATCCGTCTGACCAAAGACCAGTTTGGGCGTTACATCCTGGGCGACCCGCAGATGCCCTCGATGGGCGGCACGGGCGGCATGGGCGGCCAGCAAGTGGTGCGTCCCAACATCTTCGGTCTCGACATCGTGAGCACCACTTCGATGGTGTCCGGGCAGTTCCTCGTCGGCACGGGTAACCCGATCGCCTGCGAGATCCGCGACAGAATGGAGATGCAGGTCGAGATCTCGACCGAGCACGCATCATATTTTACCAGCAACCTTGTAGCAATACGGGCGGAAAAGCGCGTGGCGATCATTGTGAAGCGCCCCGCGTCGTTCGTAAGCGGATCGTTCACGACTTCGCCCAACACCGGGAACTAAGTCCGTCTCTTTTGGTCCGGGTCATTTCCGAATGGCCCGGCCCTTACCTTTGTCAACCCAAATTTCCAATCAGGAGAAAACCAACATGCTAAAAGAAAACGCTGATACCACGTCAACGCGCCAAGCCAAAGAGCTCGGCACCTTTCAACGATCCGGCGGAAAAGTGCACATCAAGATCGATGGCGTCGCCAAGACCCTCCCGCTCCCAGTTACCGGAGAGGCGTTGCATCGTCTCGCCGGACACGTCGAGGGACATCCCGTCTCAGTCAGCGGAGTTCCCAATAACAACGAGCCGCTGGAAGTGAAGGACGGCCAGGAGTTCACCACTGCTCTCGGGGTAGGAAAGCATCCCTTGGAAAAGCAATCGTCACCCGATGCGTTTGGCGAGCACTTCTCGGGCGTGTAATCCATGCGACTGATCGCCGTAGCTCACCAGCTCACCGGCGTGTACGGGACCGTCACGGCAGGGCAGGAATTCGAATGCCGTGACGATCTCGCCATTCAACTCGTGCGCTCTGGATCGGCGCGTAAGGCGGATCCGCCGCGAGTGACTTACGAAACCAAGGTCATCGTTCCCGAAGCGCCCGAGGTGCGCCCGCGGCTTCCGTTTCGTGACGTGCCTGTGCGTCACGAGGAATCGCCGCCAGTGGATCCCGAAAGCGATCGCGTGCTTCCAGAGCCAGACGTATCCGCACCGGGAGCTGCTGATCCTGGCGGACGGCGAAAGCGTAAGGGATTTGGTTCCGGCCGATAATTCGATTCGTCTGCTGGAACTCGAAGGCGCCGCGCAGATCGGCGAGAAGCGGAATCTCGGCTGCGATCGCGCATTGGGCGAGATCATCATTCACTGGGATGATGATGATCATTCGGCGCCTGGGCGTATTGCCGATCAGGTTGCGCGGCTGGCCGAAAGCAAGCTGGCTGTTACTGGGTACCGCTCGATGCGATTCACCGATGGCTCGCGCTGGTGGTTGTATCAGGGAACGCCTTTATTCGCCCTTGGGACATCACTCTGTTACCGGAAAGAGTGGTGGAAGACGCATCCATTCCGATACGTTCAGATCGGGGAGGATAATCACTTCGTAACCGCGGCCGCGGCGGAGGTGCAAATGGTGACCTCTGATGCCGGGGAGTTGATGTGGGCGACGGTCCACGCGAAGAATACAAGCCCGCGTTCGTTGAGCGGGAGTGCCTGGAAACTTCTGGCTTAGTCGCAATGCGCCAGGGCCTGACGTCTGCTGGCGCATGGAGCCTGGCATCTCGGGCACGGTGAGGGGACTTTCGGACGCCCACCGGCGTAGGTCTTGCGGGCGGAGGCCATCTGGCGAGCGGCTTTCGAGGTGAGTTTACGCATGTTTGTAAGTGGGCCGGTTACCTACGGCCCGCCTGGTACCACCCAGGAGGCTCCGCTTACGCAGAGAGGCGCACGGCGGAGCTTTTTTAGTTTGCCTCCAGCTTCTTAACGCGATCGGCGATGGCTTCCACCTCCACGTCTATTGCGCGCAACGCGGCCGAATGGCTTCTGACGCGCATTTCGAGCGGGCTCGACCACTTATGGAATTCGGTCAATAGCGCCGTCTCGACGCGTTCGAGCTGCTCCGTAATCCATTGTTTGTCTTCGTCTGTGAGGCTCATGAGTTGGTTTTCTCCTGCGGCTGGTTTGCCGCTCTAAAACCAGTATAGCAGTTTATACAAACAGCGTAAAGCGAAAAGCGAATTAAAAATGTATCCCCCCTTCGGCGGCGCCGGGCCCTACGGCACATACGCAAATCTCGGTCTCTATGGCGCGCTGGTGGCCTATGGCAGCCTGGATCTCACGGTTCAGTCTCCGCCTCAAACCTTCGACGAGCCCCTGTCACTCTCAGACGTGCAGGCATACTTGCGCATCCCGAACAGTATGCTGGAGGCGCAGTCCAACACCTTGGAAGTGTTCATCAGTGCAGCGCGGGAACAGGCGGAGATCCTGCAGGGCCGCGACCTGGTGACGAAACAGTGGGACATCTCGTTCGACTACTGGCCCTCGTACCAGGTGCAACTGCGGCCGAATCTAGTCAGTGTCGATCTCGCGCAGTACACCGATAACAACGGCGTCGTCACACCTCTGGTAGAAGGTCAGAATGGCGATTACGTGGTCGACTACACCAAGCAGCCTGGCATTCTGTCGCCACCGTACAACGCGACATGGCCTTCGTTCACTCCCTGGCCGACGGGCGCCATCCTGATCCGGTTCACGGCTGGGATTGCTTCCAATGCTGCGTACTGGTCGGATGCTGGGGCGCGGGTGAAGATTGGCATGCAGCTTTTGATTTCACAGTGGTTCAGCGGACGGCTTCCGTTTGGGGCGAAGGTGGAAGAGTTCCCCTATGCTGTGACAAGTTGTTTGAGCTATGGGCAGGTACCGAGGGCGAAGTGACTCGCCCCCTGGATTCGCTGGCGTTTTTTAATGAACAAGTCTCACGACGATAAACCCTGCGATGAAAAACAGAAGTTCGATCAAAAGATCTTTCCACATGGCGAGCCTCCTTTCCTGGGCGATCAGCCTGATTGCGCCGGACGCGCCCAAGTAGGAAATCGACAGGTGACCGAAGGTCTCTTGTGAAATTGAATCTCGGCGCATGTGACCGTCCCTTCCCCGGCTTCCTCTCCGTCGATATCGTCGAGCCTGCCGATCAGATAGTGGATCTCTCGCAGCCGTGGCCCTGGCCGGATTCATCGGTGGACGAAGTACGCGCGCATGACGTGATCGAGCACATCGCCGACCGGATCCAGTTCATGAACGAGCTGCACCGGGTACTGAAGCCGGGCGCGCGGGCCACCATCGAGACACCCAACGCATCACGCGGCGCTGGATACTTTCAGGACCCCACGCACAAGTCGCCCTGGTGTCTGAATTCGTTTCAATACTTCGAAGCCGGATCGTTTGCGCACAAGCGGCTGGCGAAGTCTTACGGGATCACCGCGGCCTTCAAGATCATTCATCTCACGGAACTGCCTTACCAGGACGTCCGGGAGCAGGTCTGGAAGATAACCGCGGTGCTGGAGGCGGTGAAGTGAAAACGCAAGGAGTCTATCAGCCGGAAGGCTCGGGTGAACTGAAGGGGGAGCCTCCGACCGGCGGATCAGGAGTGCCACAAGCGGCCCACACCATACAAGTGATGCAGGAAGCGCGGCTCTCGTCGTTCGTGAAAGCGCTCTTTGATGCCGGGGTCATTCCTCCGAACTGCAAAAGAGTGGTGATCGATTGCAACACCGGGAAAGCCATCATGATTCACTACGAGGTGTTCGGCGATGAGCGGTTAAACGATCAGTCGGTCCTGGATGCCGTCTTCGAGCTTGGAGTGAAGATCAAGACCGAGGCGGGGAAGTGATTCTCAAGCGCTCTTCTGGTAGGGAATCACGACGCGTGCGATGGCTTCCTGGTCAATGCGACGCAGATCGTAGTGGCTCTGCATGTTCAGCCAGTATTCTGGCGACGTGCCGAAATAGCGCGCGAGGCGCACGGCGGTGTCCGCGGTGACATCGCGCTTTCCGTTCACGATCTGGCTGATGCGATTGGGAGGCACGCCGATAGCTCGCGCCAAACCATTGATGCTGACTCCACAGTCCTGCAGGTCTTCCAGTAGAATCTCGCCCGGATGAATCGGGGGCAGCTTCTGTTCGCTTTTAGTGGTAGTCGGTGATTTCGACATCGGTCGGTCCTTTCGCTTCCCATTTGAAGCAGATTCTGTATTGATCATTGATCCGAATGCTGAACTGGCCCTTCCGGTTTCCGCTCAAAGCTTCGAGGCGATTGCCGCCGAAGACCCGCAAATCGCTCAGCGAGGTAGCAAAGTGAAGCCGGGAAAGGCGGGTGCGTGCCTGTTTTTGGATGTTCGCCAGTTCGATGACGGGCTCATCGTTGAATAGTCGCTCGGCCCGTTTGTCTTTGAACGACTGGATCACTACTTCTATTGTATGACGGCGCGCGTCATAGAGCAAGGGAATTCAGGGAATTCAGCAAGGAAAAAGCGAATAAAGTGGGACTCTCCGTCATCATCCCGAGCAAGACGGCCTCGAACCTGCTGCCGTGTCTCACGGCCGTGCACCTGCATGAACCTGCCGCGCGCCTTCTGGTTGTGGACGGCGGCGTGGACTGGGACGCTTTCCGGAATGGATTGCTGGAGCCGCTCTGGGCGTCGATCGAGCTGCTGTGGGCCGGCGCCAGGCCGTTTATCTTCGCCCGCAACTGCAATTACGGAATCGAGATCGCGGGCCCGGACGACGACGTGGTGCTCTTGAATGATGACGCGCTGCTCCAGACGCCGGGCGGCTTCACTGCGATGCAGCAGGAAGCGCGGGAGCATCCCGAATACGGCGTGATCGGGGCAGTCACGAATGTGACCGGCCAGTCTTTGCAGCAGCCTCAGAACGCGGGGTTGCGCGAGGTTCCGCATTTCGCTTTCGTGTGCGTGCTGATCCCGCGCCGGACCATCAACCGGGTCGGCCTGCTCGATGAGCGGTACTGCCTGGATTATGGCGTCGAAGACCTGGATTATTGCGAGGCGGTGCGGCGCGCCGGGATGAAGTGCGGCGTGTTCGATTACTGCTATGTGGATCACGGCAGCCTGATCAGCTCGTTCCGTGGAGACCCGAGAACGCCCAAAAGTTTCGCTCGCAATTACGGGCTGTTCAAGCAAAAGTGGGGGCTGGCCGCTTGACCGTCTTCGGCATACTGCGGATTAAGAACGAAGCGCGCTGGATCGAGCGCGTGATCCGCTCCCTTCAGCCGGTGTGCCACAAGATTCTGGTGCTCGACGATCACAGCGACGATGGGACGCCGGAGATCTGCGAGACGCTCGGCTGCGTGGTCTATCGCTCCCGGTTCAGCGGAATCTCGGAGGCTCGCGATAAAGACTGGCTGCTCGAAAAGGTATGGGAGGCCGGCGCCCAGGTGGGCGACTGGTGCTTGATGGTGGATGGCGACGAGGCCCTGCATCCGGACGACACACCGGCTTTGCTCGCAGCGGTCAACGGTGCGCATCCCTGCTGCTCGCTGCACATCGTCTATCTTTGGGATCGCGAGGATCAGGCGCGGGTGGACCGGATTTACAGGGAATTTCGCAGGCCCTCGCTGTTCCAGCTCATCCAGCGGGATCTGACGTTCCGGCGCACGTCCTGGGGCGGAGACTTTCACTGTTCGTCGGCTCCGGCGCAGTTGCTCGGAAGCATCACACCGATTGCGGTAAGGCTGCTGCATTACGGATATCTCTATGTCGAGGACCGCATCCGGAAGTACCAGTTCTACAACCGGGTGGACCCAGGGAATGAGTTTGAAGACTTCTACCGGCATGTAGTGCAGGGAGATGTTCCAGAGGTTCCTGCCAAAGCAAAGTTAAGACATTGGAGCTGGTGACACTGAGCTGAAGGATTTTGTGAGCTTCGCGGTAGTCAGGCGCTCGCGCTGCACGGCATGACTGAGCGACACTCCGGGGTCATTCAGCTTTTTGCGGGCGTTTCAGGCAGCGCCTTAGCTGGCGAGGCCTGAATGCTGGCCAGAATCAGATCCAGCTTTTGCTCGAGCACATCCAGCCGTTTGCTGAATTGGGCGTACAACTGGAGCCCCCAGTCCATCTTGGGCGGAAAGCCGGGCGAAGCCGGATCCGGCAGTTGTGCTGCGGTCGTTTCTGCCTCTGCCGCTGCGATTTTTTCAGGTGCCACTTTTAAAGTCTACCCGACACCAAGCCACAACAAGAAGCGCTTAAATCCATGGACCCCTGGCCATCATTAGATCCCGGTGATCTGCGCAACCAGATCTCCATCCTCCAGCAGACGCAGTCCTCGGACGCCTCGGGGAACACGGTGGTCATGGCGCCCTTCGCCACAGCCTACGCCAAGATCGATCCTGTCCGTGGTACCGACGTGCTCAAGGCCGGCCAGGTGACCACGCAGGAATTCCTGGTCATCTCGATGTGGTACCAGCCGGGAATTCTCGCTGACATGCAGGTGCAGGCATTGAACGGCCTCTATGTCATCCAAGGCGTCGAGGACCTTCTCGAGATGGATATTGTGCTGAAGCTGAACTGCCTGGCGATAGGTCGGAACGATGCTTGAGCTCGGCATCAAAGACCTCGTGATGGCCAACGCCGGCGTGCTGGCGACCGCCGCGACCGGCGGCTTCCTGCTCTCCCTGCCCAAAGACACGGTGCTGCCGAGCTGGACCTACCGCTCGATCTCCGACGTCGGGAAGTACGCGCTGCGGGGCGAGCACGGCTTTTTCACGCGGCGGCTGCAGATCGATTGCTATGCGAACCCGCTCAATCCGGGCCAAGTTATCACTCTGGCCAAGGCAATCGATAGTGTTCTGAGCGGCTACCAGGGAACGCTCACCGATCCGGATTCGACCATCGTGTACGGGTGCTTCCGTTCGGATGTGATCGACTTCTTCGACGAAGCCGGCCGCACGTACCGGCGAATGCTTGAGTACGAGATTCAGTATTGCAGCGCCTGAACTCGCGCGTGAGTTCACCAACGAAAAACACCACACCAAAAAAGGAAACGACCAAAATGCCAGTATATTTGCCAGTGACGGGAGCGCCAAGCGAGGCCAACAGCGGCTACGGCGCAGCCTTTTATATCGGGGATGAAGCGAGCCCGACCGGGTGAACCCTGGTCGCCGAAGTCGCTTCGATCAACAATAAGAACTTTTCGACCCCGGCCATCGATACAACCAATCTGCAATCTCCGGATGCGACTGAAGAAATGTTCCCTGGAATCAAAAAGCCGGGCACATTCGAAATAACCGGGAGCTACACCGGCGATCCCAGCCAGCTTCTTTTCGATACGCTCGCCAGTAGCCAGACGATTTTCCCGTTCAAGATGACGGCGGGGATGCAGAAGAACACCAAGACCGCGACCGTAACCGGGAATTGCTTCGTGACGGAGTCCGAGGACGGGCCGTATGAAGCGAACAAGAAGATCGACTTCAAAGTGACCTTCCAGAAAACCGGTCCGACCGTCGTAGTGATAGCGTAGCGTCGCCCATGATCGCGCGCTGGTTTACCAGGCCGGTCGAACTGTGGGCCTGCGGCCGCAAGTGGCGCCTGCTGATCACGCACCGGGTGCTCCTCGTGATCGGGGAACTGACCGGTATTGACGCCATGCGCGTGAGCCTGGCGCGGCCCTCCGCGCTCGTATTGCGCGCGGTCCTGTTCGCCGCGCTGCGCGAAGCGGGCGCCAGAATCTCGCTCGAAGAAGCCGGGGCCATGTTGCGGCCGGGGGTTATAGCGGGCATTCGCGCCGCGCTGGTCGAGACCTGGCAGGCATCGATGCCGGACCCGGAGCCGGAAGATCGGGCAACCAAACGAAGCGCAGAACCTCCCCTTACCACGTTGGAGGCCTGGGCCACGGCGCGCCACGATCTCCGCCTCTCGGACGAAGAGTGGCTCTCGATGACGCCGCGCATGCTCCATGCCTTGTCCCACCATCACCTCGAAAACATGCGCTGGAGCGAATTGATGATGGGCGTGCTGTGCGCGCACACCGTCAACCACAGCTTCTGCGCTCCGAAGAAACCCACCAGCCCCCGATCCTACATGCTGCACCCCTGGCCCGAAAGCAATCAGCGCCGGCCGGTTTATGGCGAAACGCTCATCAGTATAGTCGCGGATGCACCCAAGAAACGTAAGGCGAAATGAATATGAAGACTTCCACCCTGACGATCGACGACAAGAAATATCTCCTGGCCTATGATTTCAATTCCATTGCGGACGCAGAACCGGTTGCCGGATGCAACCTCTTCGCGGCGCTTCAAAATCTGAATGGCATCAGTTGCGCCCAATTGCGGGGACTGCTCTACGCGGCCATCGTGGTGACGCCACCGGATCCGCCGCCGACGCTGGCGCAGGTGGGAGATCTGGTCCGGCTCGATACCATCGAGACCGTTACCCTCGCTCTTGCCGAAGCGTACCAGTTGTCGATGCGGGAGCCCGCGGACCCGCCGGCGGCCGAACCGCCGGCCGCCCCCAATCCTTGACGCAGATCAAAGCGGCAAAATGGCTGACGATTTCGCTATCGACGTGACCGGCCTGCAGGAGATGGCCGACAAGGTTCGGGCTCTTCCCGAGAGCCTGGCCCGTGGTGCGTTCGCGCTCGGCTTCGTTCACGCGGCAGCCGTTCTGGCGCCGGCGCTCACCTCCGCTTGCCCAGACCGGGCCGAAGGCTCGCGCGACGAGAATAGCAAGCATCTGGCCGACTGTATCGGTACGGAGATCGCCATCAATCGGGATGGCACGGGAGGCCGCCTGTGGATCGGCTTTACAGGCAACATCGGCAATATCAAGGCCAGTGACATCGCCCTCTGGCTCGAATACGGCCACAGAATCGTTGGCCACGCGCCCAATTATGTCTCCAAGGGCAAGGTCGTGGCACCCTTTCCCTTCATCCGCGCCGCCTGGGATCAGTCAATTGACGAAGCCGTGCAGGCTTTCGTCGACACGGTAAACGCAGCTCTGCCGGAAGCTCTCGAGAAGGCGGCTTAGGAACCTACCCACATGCCCAAAGCATCGCTGTTATTGAGGGCCAGCACGGCCCACTGCGCAGAAGAACTTGGGGGACCTGGCGGTCAAGATCACCGTGGTCGGCAAGGCGGGCAAAGCTGCCGGCGCCCAGGCGGCCTCGGGAATTCGCCTGGATAAGCTCCAGCTCGCACACGGCAATCAGTGAGATGCAGGCCACCACCGCCGCCGTGCGCGTCCTGGAAGGCGGCGTGACGAACAACCTGCGCGCCGTGGAGCGGTTCGCCGCGGGGACGCTGAAGCTCGGCCCGATCCTGAAGGCGGCCTTTCCACTGGTAGGCGGGCTCGCCTTCGCCGGGCTCATCGTGGGGATGGGCGAAAAGGTTTACGAGTTCTTCAAGAAGGCGTCCGAAGGTCCGGCGCGCATCGCTAACGCATTCCGCGAGTTGAACGCTCCTCTGAAGCTCACCAACGATGAGCTGCGCGTCGCCAATGACCGGCTGACGAACGATATTGCCAAGCTCGAAGGACGGCGTCAGAACACGCTGCAGACGGCATTGGATGAGGCGCGCGTCGCGGCCGACAAGTTGGCCGACTCCCTCGAAAAGGACCTCAAGGGCCTCAATAAGCTGCTGAAGGAAGAGAACGTCAACGCCCTGCACGGCTTCGTCACGGACCAAGCCCCCACCACCGCGCTCCGGGAGCAGCTCGGCGGAAAGACCGGATTCGGAGGGTTCACTGGGGAAGTCGCGGACATCACCGACAAGGGGCAGGCGAAGATCGACGATGCAGCCAGGAGGGGCGACAAGAAGGGACAGGATGCCGCGGTCATCGAGCTGAGCACGGCGCTCGAAAAGAAATACGGCGATGAGATCGCCATCACCACTGCGAAGCTCGCCGAATTCCAGAAGCTGCAGCTTGCGCACCAGGGTGCCAATCCCCTTTTGCGGGCAGTCGATCCCGCGCTAGACGATCAGAGCGCCAATATCGAATTGGCGAAAGGCGCCCTCAGGACTCTCCGCGATGAGCAGGAGCGCGTCCGACTGAGTGCGCAAAATACTACCCTGACTCAGCGTAAAGACGCCGACACTGCGGCGAATGCCAACGCCAAGCAGGACCGCCCGCTGCAAGACAAGCTGAAGGAACTGGACGCCCAGCTCACCAAGGCCGCGGCCAAACTTGGCGCCGCCGGCAAGAGCGCGGCGGAGCAGGAGGCATTGAAGGCCAGCGCGGCGGCCGTCAAAGCCATCGAGGAAGTAAACAAGGCGCTCGAACGCCAGCATACGAAACTGGATGCGGCAGGAGAGGCAGCGATCCGGCTGCGCGAGAAGTCCATCGCCCTGGTGACTGCGGAGGCTGACTGGAAGACCAAGCTGGCCGCGACTACCAACGAGATAGAAGACCGCATCAAGTCGCAGAAGCTCCTTACCGCCGCAATTGGCCAGGGCTATGAAGCGACGAAAAAGGCCAACGCCGAAACAGCGGTGATGGGCTTCGCGAAGGAGCACTATAACGATCCCCAGTGGATGAAAGACCATGCCGGCGACGTGGCGGGCGTGCGGACCCTGGCCGGCAATGAGTTCGACGCGAAGAATGCGGAGCAGACTGCGACGGCCCTCGAAAAACTGACGGATCAGATCGCCCTCGAAAAGAAGCTGGCCACCGTTCAGTCTCAGGGCGAGGAGGCGGTACGCCTGGCCACCCTGGCAATGAAGCTCCAGGAGATCGCCCGGCACAAGGGCGCCGACGCCGCGAAGAAACTGACACAGGCGGAGCAGGATCTCTTTGCCGCGCAGCGCGCCAACACCTCGGCCAAAAATATTGCGGAGCTGAACATCGAGATCGATGCCACGCGGCGCCTGGCTGCGGCCCAGATCCAGGGCGCAGAGGCGGTCCGGCAGACCGAGATCAAGCTGCAGGCCGAAAAGATGGGACGCGCGGGCGCCACGCCGCAGGAGATTTCGCTAAGTGGGCAGGAAGACGAGTTGAAGCATCAAGCGGCTATCACTGCGGAAGTTCTGAAGACCGCCAATGCCGGCCGTAACCGCCTGGCTGAACTCGATAAGGAGGAAGCCGCGGCGCTCAAACTGAAGAACACGGACGCGGACCAGCTCGGCGTCCAGATCAAACTCCGGGACATCGAGAATGAGCGGCTGAAGATTGAGGCGCAGCAGCTCCTCCAGTTCGGAGGGATCAGCGATGGAGTGAAGGCATTCTTTCTCGAGATGGAGGAGTCCGCTAAAAGCGCGGCATCGATCATTTATGACGCGCTGAATTCAACATTCGACAAGCTCTCCGAGAACCTGGCCAAGCTTGCCACGGGCGGCAAGGCCCACTTCGCCGCAATGTTCAAGGACATCGGCCAGCAGATGGTGCAATCTACCGTCAAATCGAACCTCCAGAAAGGACTGGCGGCGTTTGGAAATAGCCCGCTCGGGAAAAAGCTCGGCCTCGCAGGTTTGGGGAACAAGAAGGATGGTCAAACAGTTTCCAGCGCGTTGTTCGTTCAGGTCGTACGGGGGACGGCCGCGCCCGGTGGGACGGGGGCTGGCCCCGCGGCCGCGCTAGGGCAACTCGGCAGTATGGTTGGATCCCAGGGCTCCGGAGTGTCTGGCCTCTTTAGCAAGGCGCTCAAATTTCTCGGCCCGCTGCTTGGAGGGCTCGGAGGCGGGGGTGGCGACGGACTTACTCCCAGCGTCACATCGAGCTTCACGCCTCTCGCCGGCGGCGGTGATATGTCCGCGGACAAGGCATACGTTGTTGGCGAGAAGGGGCCAGAGATTCTCCGCAAGACGTCAGGGACGATCACGAGCAATGCGCAATCCCGCAAGCTGCTGAGCCAGTCTGGCGGGAATCACTACTACTCGATCGATGCGCGGGGAACCGATCCCGTGCTTACCGAACAGAGAACCAGAATGGCGATCATGGCAGCCCATAATTCAGCAGTGTCCACAGGGGTGCAGGTGCAACAAGAGCATTTGAAGCGGACACCGCACGGGTAAGAAATCCGCACAACATCACCACGTTTCCTCAGTCATAGGCGCGGCGCGAACGGTTGACCGCCGCGAAGCTCACAACACCATGTTTCCCACTTTCAACGGCTGGACCATCATCCCGATGCCTGCGGCACCTCCCGCTCCAGCCACGATGGAGTTTACTGCCCTGGATACGGTAGCCGTGAGCATCTCTCCCTTTACCGGCCAGCAGCAGGTGCAGGACTGGCAGGCCTCTTTCATGGAGGCCTCCGTCTCTATGCCCGCACTCACTCCAGCGCAAGCGCCGGCATGGATCGCATTCCTGATGGCATGCCGCGGCCAGGCCAACGTCTTTCAGCTCGGGGATCCGCTCGCCGTCAAGCCACAGGGCTCCGGACTGGGAACGCCGCTGGTCGACGGCGCCGGCCAGACCGGATACTCGATCGCGCTCAAAGGCTGGACCCCCTCGGCGGCCGGCGTGCTCCTTCCCGGCGACTGGATCCAGATCGGCTACCGCATCTATCGGACACTCGTGGCAGCAACCGCGGATGGCACGGGACGGCTGGTGTTGAACGTCTGGCCGCAGCTCCGCGAGTCACCCGCGGATAGCGCCGTCGTTATCCTGAACAACACGCAAGGGCTCTGGCGCCTGAAAGAGAACGCACGCAAGTGGTCGCTCACCGCGTCCCGGACCTACGGTATGCAGTTTGAAATCATCGAGGCGCTCTGATGCCGCGCAACATGACGGTTGCCTATCTCGCTGCGATTGTCAGCCGGGATTTGAAGCCGGCGCTGTTCATCGAGGCCAACTTCACCTCGGGACCCGTTTATATCTGGAGCGGCTTCGGTCCGATCACCTGGAACGGCCAGGTATGGACCGGCCTCGGATCGCTCGTTGGTGTCTCGACGATCGAAGAAGCCTCCGCTGTAAGCGCCAAGGGAATCACGCTTTCTCTCAGCGGCATCGACGTTACCCTGCTCACCGGCATCCTGGATGAATTTCAGCTCGGGCTGCCGGCGGTTGTCTCGCTGGGACTCTTCGATGCGACGGGCGTCACACTTATCGCGAGCCCGGTTACCAGCTTCGCCGGCAGGATGGACCAGCCCACTCTCGACGTGAGCGGGACAAAGGCGACCATCTCGGTCAACTGCGAAAGCCGGCTGGTTGATATGAACACGTCGGTCGAAAGAAGGTATACGGATGAAGACCAGCAGCTCGATTATCCGGGGGATCTCGGCATGTCGTTTGTGAACGGCATACAGGAGACGCAGATCTACTGGGGCCGGACGCCTTCGTCGAAGAATAACATTTGACCCGCCTGCCCGACTGGCAATCCCGGCTCAACACTTTCCTGTTGGCGCACCAAAGCGAGCCCTTCCGTTACGGCCGCTTTGATTGCTGCCTCTTCGTGTGCGAAGCCATCTCGGTGATGACCGGCGTGGATCCGGCCGCCGGCTTCCGTGAAACTTACTCCTCGCGCGCCGGGGCCCGCCGCGCCCTGGTCTCGTATTGCGGGACGGCTTCCGTCCGGGCGTTCGCCGAAGCTTTCACTGCGAAGTACGGAATGCGGGAGAGCGCCACGGTTCTGCACGCGCAACGAGGCGACGCGGCACTGATCGAACGCAGCCGCGACTATTCGCTGGGCCTCATCGCACTGAACGGCCGCGAGATCGTAGTCGCGTCTTCACTGGGGCTCTCGATGGCGCCGCTCTCTTCGGCCGTGCGCTCCTGGCACGTGTAAACACCAATGTCGAAATTCGTAGGAATCATCTCGGGCGCGCTCATGATCGCGGCCGGCCTGGTTCTGGAGTTCCTCACCTTCGGGATATCCACGCCTCTGACCGTGTTCCTCATCACGGCCGGCGCCGGCATGGTGATCAGCGGCATCGGCACGGCGCTGCAAAAGGGGCCTCTCAAAGGGGCCAGCACGGCGTCGCGCAACCCGATCAAGGCCTGGGACATCATCGTCGGCTGGGTCAAGACTGGCGGAACGGTCGTCTATGTGTCGGAGTTCGATAACAACGACAAGTATCTCGACCTGGTGTTCGTGCTCGCGGCGCACGTCTGCCAGAGCGTCGATTCGCTGCTCTTCGATGGCCAGCGCATCACCATGGACCCCACCGGGACCAGCTACCAGCCGCTGCAGCAGACCGTCAACATATCGGCCATCTCGCGCGCCAACAATGTCGTCACGGTGGTCCTGGAGGCCAACATCCCGACGCTCCAGGTCGGAGACAACATCATTATCCAAGGGATCAGCGGCGACTATACACTGAACGGCACCTATCCAGTGGAGACCATCATCAGCCAGATACCCGCGCCTCCGACAGGAGGGCCTGGAAGCCTGTCGTTCTCATATCTCTGTGGCGGGTTGCCCTCCATCGTGGATAACGAGGGCCAGGCGATGACTACCTGGGCCAACTATGGCAAGCACGTGTTCATGGAGGTGCTGCTGGGAAATCAGACCGCGACTTTCCCCGGCATGCTGAACGGCACGCCCAACGAGGGCGATGTTACCGATCTGATCCAGACTCCGACAGCCAACCCATGGACAGCCGACTGTGTGCTGTATGGAAAGACGTGCGTCCACCTGCGGCTGAACTATGACGACAATTACTTCGCGCAGGGTCTGCCGGCAATCAGTTTCCTGGTGCATGGCAAGTGCGATATTTCGGATCCGCGCACCAGCCCTCCTACCATCGGCTACACCGAAAATGTAGCGCTGGTCATTGCCGACTATCTGACGAACACGACCTGGGGATTCAAGGCCGTGCTCGGAACCGAGGTGCCGATCCCGGAGCTGATCGCAGCGGCCAATATCTGCGACGAAGCGGTGGCGCTGGCCGCGGGAGGCACCGAACCGCGCTATTCGTGCAACGGCACTTTTTCGCTTTCCATGAAACGCGGCGAGGTGCTGCAGAACCTTCTGACGGCGTGCGGCGGCCGGATTACTTATTGCGGCGGACAGTTCGTCATCTATCCGGCGGCCTGGCCGGGCGTATCGTTTCTGCTGGGGCCGCCTACTGGAATCCCCGTTCCGATTGCCAGCGCGGTTCTTTCGGTGGTCTCTTCCTTCACGCAGGGATCCGGGTACCAGGCGTATGTGAACTTTTCGATTGGCAGCCAGTCAAAATGGCTGTTTGATAATAATCCCGCCGGCTGGGCGATCCGCACCGACACGGTTGGGTTGAACACTGCCGATATCCTGGCGATCCAAAACGGTACCGGAAATGTGACCTACGATATCGAGAATTCGATGCTCGGCACAGCGACGCCGGCCGCCCAGTTGCTCATTTACGATACTGGCTGGATGTGACCTTCGCGGATGGATCAACGCAGGTCTGGCGGGCCAACACGGTGAACGCTGTGCCCGGCGTGCTCCCAGGGGTCATTCTGAATCCGGGTAACGCGATCGACGGCGACCCTACGACGTACGCCACCATCGAGATGGCCGGCTTCACTATATTCGATAGCGGCCCTGTGCTCGAGACGGGTGCCTATGCGCCGGTCGACATTGTGGCGAGTCCGCCCGATTCGAGTCCACCCGAGGTGGCTTCCACCGGAACGGCGCTCTCGCAGGCGGCCGGCCCCTTCAAGTGGCGCCCGACGGTTTCCATCCGCGATCTGTTCAACGGCTGCAAGGGGACCTACGTCTGTCCCTCGAACAAATGGCAGCCGAGCGACATTCCGCCTTACGCGCAGGACACCGACCACGGCTATGCGAGCGGAGGCGGGTCCCCGTTTGCGCTGTATCCGTTTGGCGACGCCAATCTGTTTGCGGATGGAGGCGACCGCCGCTGGCTCGACATTCAGCTTCCGTTCACGATTTCCTCTTCGATGGCCCAACGGCTCTGCAAGATCGAACTGATGCGCAGGCGCCAGCAGGGGACCGGAACGTTCTCATATAACATGGCGCTCTATCAGGCCACGGCCCTCGACGTGTTTCAGATGACGCTGCTCGAGATCTCGGCGTTTCGCTTCAAGCTGGATAAAGCCCAAAATCCCGGCGGCGGCGAAGTGACCTGCTCGGTACCGAGATCGACGTGCAGGAAACCGATCCCTCCGTTTATGACTGGTCGACCACCGAAGAGTTGACTTCGGAGGGCTATCAACAGGCGGCACTGCCTTCGAACGTCGGGACCTTGGACGATCTCTATACGGTGAATGGGCAATAAATGGCTGTCCGTAACTTCGATAACTCGGATCCGCCGGCGCCCGCCGGAGCGACGAACTGTCTCTGGCAACTCGACGCGGATTCCGATCCGCAGAACATTTCCTCCTACCTGCCGCTGTTCGTTGGAGACGACGACCCGTCCAGTCCCTTGGCTGCTCCGGAGGCTGGGGCTGTTCCCGCGCCCGCGGTAGGAGATGCGGCGTTAGGGAAGTTCCTATCCGCAAATGGCACATGGGAAATTCCCTCTGGAGCTGGAGGTGCCATTCCTCAACGCGAGGCGCCGGCCGGAATACTGAACGGAGTGAACACGATCTTTACTCTCAGCTTCGTGCCGAATCCGGTTGATTCGCTGCTCTTGCTGCTGAATGGAGTGGCGCAGAATCCGGGCTCGGGATCGCCGATTTCAGGAGCGGATTATTCGATCAGCGGAGTGACCATTACTTTCACAGTGGCACCAGTTGCAAGTGACTGGATGATGGCCTTCTACACCCACTGAGTCAGTTTGTTTTTGTGAGCCTCGTTGCGTTCTGCCGCTCCCATGCACGGCATGACTGAGCGATAGCGCGGGGTCCTTCGAGTTCTTACGTAGAGATATGCCCACTTTGATCAGTCCGAACAACATGACGGCGGACAATGCTCCGTCGCCGTATGTCGCCTCAGCTTTGAGTGAATCCGTCCCAGCGTTCCAGGCCTTCGACGGCAATACCACTTCGAGCGGCTGGTACGGCAACGTGGGCGGCGTGACCTGGCTGCAGATCGATCTGGGCAGCGCGCAGTCGGTCGGGTCCTACGCCATTTCCTATGGCATTTCCGGATACGCCAACGCTTCGGCGCCGAACTCCTGGACGATGCAGGGCTCCGCCGACGGCAGCACCTGGGTGACGGTAGACACGCAGACGGGCCAGGTCTTTACTAATCCGCAAACCCTTACCTACACCGTGGCGGCTCCCGTGTCCTACCGTTATTGGCGGCTGAATATCACCGCCAACAATGGCGATGCGACGTACACCGGGCTGGGCGAGCTGCTGCTCTATGCAGTAGTAATTGGCACGACCCCGCAAACGATCACCTTTCCCGCGATCAGCGGCCCCGCTCTCGCGGCCACCGCAAGCTCCGGGCTGACAGTTTCCTATGCGGTGACCTCGGGTCCCGCCACGGTCTCCGGCAGTACACTATCGATCACCGGCGCTGGAACCATCGTCGTCCAGGCGACACAGCCCGGAAACGGAACGTATGCAGCGGCCGCTCCGGTAAGCCAGTCACTGGCGGTGCTCGATATCGTCCCCCACACTTTCACCACCGATACCAGTGATCCTCCTTGGGTGATCTCGGCATCCACCGAGCTTGGCGGGTATCAGGGCTGGGAAGCTTTCAACGCGGCGGGCTCGAATTCCTGGGCGGGGACCAATAGCGGCGTGGACTGGCTCCAGGTGGATACAGGAGCGGGTAATGCCTATGTGCTGTTCGCTTATGCCTTGACAGTGGGAAACGGCGGCGCGGGCAGCTGCCCCAAAAGCTGGACTTTTGAAGGCAGCAACGACGGCGCGACCTGGGTGACGCTCGATTCCCAGCCCGGCCCCTGGTCGAATGCAGGGCCGAATCCGGGCGGCAAGGCTTGGGGTAATGGAATGCCGCTGACTCCATTTCCCATCGCTTCGCCGGGGATTGGCTATCGCTATTTCCGCCTGAACGTCACGGCCAATAATGGCAGCGCTGACACGGAGGTGGATCGGATCTATCTGTACGGCATCGGTTATGTCGCTCCTACCCCGACGCCCAACACGCAGCGCGGCAATATCGCTTTCGATCAGATCAAGGGCACGGATCGCACGGGGAATGGGGATCAACTTCTCACGTACTCGACGGCTCCAGCGCATTCGAACAGCACGGGCGCGGCTGGGCAGATCGCATTCGATGGCTCGGGAAATTGGTATTGGTGTTTCGCGGCGAATCTGTGGGCGCGCATCGGGCCTGGAGGATTCAGCGCGTCGTGGTAACCCGGTTTTTGGTTTGTGGCTCCGATGCGTTCTGGCGCTCGCGTGCGCGGCATGACTGAGCGAGGGTGCGGGGTCATTCAGCTTTTTGCGGGCGTGGTGGTCATGGTTCCCACGGAATCTCGACCGCGGTGTAGCTTCCGGGCGTGGCCGCGTTCACGGCGCCGGAAATCCTGTCGAGATATGCCTGTACAACCGGCCATTGTGGATTACCGAGAACGACGAGCGCGATTTTCCGGCCTGAGAGGTTCTGCTGGTACCGGATATTTTTGTCGGTGCTGAGAAGCACTTCATACCCGGCTTCCTCCGCCCGTTGAATCAGTTCGCCGTTTGACAGCTCGTGCCAGCCAATCCGGCGCGCATACGTCACTTCGTGTCCAGCCAGAAAGCGAGCAATCGGCCTCGGAGTGCCGTTATCGAAGAGGATCTTCATCAAGCGAAGGTGGGGGCCTTCTCCAGGCTCTCGCTGGCAAAGTGCAGCACGGCTTTTACTTCCTCCGGCGTCACGTCGAAAACTTCCGTGATCTCGTCGAGCGACATCCCGGCCTCAAGATTCTGAAAGACCGTCTGGACTGGCATGCGCGTGCCCTTGAAGACCCAAGCGCCGCTGACCTTGCCGGGTATGCTTTCCACCGCCGGGCATTGCGACCAGTCGAGATCGGGCATGTCTTCAGTATGCCCTCAAAGCTCCAGGGTTTACAAGACACAAGGGGCACACAAGGCTACTAGTACGCGGACCCAAGCCTTGCCTTGGCTTGATACAAGCCAGACCCTGCCTTGTATCAAGGGAACACTGGCAAGACCCTAGCCTTTACCCCCTCCAGGCAAAGGAACTCCATCGGCCGGGCACTGGCGCACGGTCATGACGTTTGACGCGCGATTGTGATGCCGCGAAGCCACGGAAGGCCCTTTATGAAAGGCAGTGACCTGGCAACTCACGGGCGGCAACGGCTGGACCGAGACCTGGCTGGTGCCTACCTCAATCACTCCGGTTACGGTGGATTCGGTGGTCACCTCGACCGCGCCATCGACGTCGTACGTGATTCAGTGGACGCAGATGGGCCAGGACGGCGCCGCCATCGGAGATGCGATCATCTGGAACGGTTCGTCCTGGCTTCCTGGAACGGTTTCCGGTTCCGGGATTACCGGTGCACCGGGCACGTGGCCGGCTTTTGCGACGGTGGCCACCAGCGGCAGCTACACCGATCTTTTGAATCGACCTACGGTCCCGGCCGCCCAAGTCAATTCGGACTGGAACGCGGTTTCCGGTCTGGCGCAGATCTTCAACAAACCTACGATTCCCAACACCACGTCGCAAATCTCCGAAGGGAGCAATCTGTATTTCACGAACGTCCGCGCGATCGCTGCCCTCGCCGGGCTCTACCAGACACCCATCAGCGGCGCGCCGTCCACCTGGCCTGCACTTGCCACGGTGGCCACCTCCGGTGCTTACGCCAGCCTCTCGGGTCTGCCCACGATCCCCAGCACCACCTCGCAGATTACGGAAGGCACGAATTTGTATTTCACAAACACGCGGGCGATCGCTGCCCTGGCCGGCTTGTACCAGACACCGCTGGGCTTCACCCCGTTGAACACTACCGCTGTGGGCGTGGCCAACGGCGTCGCGCCTCTCGATCTGAACAGCCTGCTGCCCCTTGCCAACCTCCCTCAATACACCGCGCCCTACACAGGGTCTGTCCCGCGCACCTTCACCAGCAAGCTTGGGGACGTGGTCTCCCTGGCCGATTTCGGCGCGGTCGGCAATGACGTCACCGACGACACCGCCGCCTGGAACGCCGCCGTAAAAGCCACTCCCCCCGGCGGAACGCTGATCGGCACGCCCGGCGCCGTCTACGCCATCAAAACGCAGGCCGTTTATTCGAGCGGCGACTCGACTCTGTGCAGCATCCCGCTGCCCAATACCATCCACATCGACCTGCAAGGGGCCACGGTAGACGCTACCCCGCTGCCAGCCAACACCGGCGGAGTCTTCTGCTA
>Ga0302324_100007669_pt1 | contig 22901 bp, 21 predicted proteins | sample Palsa_T0_1_FD_201949 | JGI IMG/M metagenome (GOLD analysis project Ga0302324, IMG submission 201949) | Peat permafrost microbial communities from Stordalen Mire near Abisko, Sweden - Palsa_T0_1 | ecosystem: Environmental > Terrestrial > Soil > Palsa > Peat permafrost | place: Sweden: Abisko...
AGGCCTTGCTGAAGACTTCGCGGCCGCGCGAAATTCGGATGGCGAAGCGGGGAAAAATCGGCTTCACGGCAGCGGCGCTGGGCGTCGCGCTCTTCGCCATGGTTCCGGGAGCGCATCTTTATAGCGTCTGGGTGCGCACACAATCGTTTACCGCCTTTCAAACGAAGGACTGGGTCGTGGCGGCGGCTTTTATTCTCTTGCTGCTGTTGCCGGTGGGCATGTGGCGCTCGCAGGTGCGCGAGTGCGATTTGCTGGAGAACGGCGAGGTTGCGCTGGGGAAAATCGTGCGACGGTGGACCGACCCCAAGAATAATCCCTCGGTCGAATATGAGTTCAGCGATACGCAGGGGCAGACGCACCAGGGGAGTTCTCTGGATTACTCGAGGAAGCTATACGAGGGCATGAGTGTGCCGGTTTTCTACGATCGCGACAATCCCAAGCGGCAAATCGCGTATTGCGCCACGATGCACGAAATTGTGATTTAAACGGGGTGGGGCGGTTCGTTGCGGCGAATTCAACGCTTGGCTACAGGAAGGCAGAAGCGCAAAGCGGTGTGCGTCTCGGAAAAGCGGCAGACTTTATTGTCCGTGAGCCCCGCGGACTTGCCTGCATTGATCACGTCAATTTCCCGGATGTGGGTTTGGCCTTTGGGGTAGACCACCCAGATCGCGCCGTCTTTTTCGATCGAGCGCGCCAGGGATTTCAAATTCGCCAGGTCTTTCACCGCTTCGGCTGAGAAGAAAATCAGGTCCGCGCCGCCGAGGCGTTTGCCGCGGGAATAATCGGGCACGCGCGCGGCGAGATCTTTCAGAAATTCCGCGCCTTCCACGCCGAGCACTGCGATTTTCTGTCCCGGCTTGACGCCGAGCTTGTCAATCAACAGACGGTGTGAATAATCGCGTTCGGGCGCGCGCGGTTTCGAAGCATCTTTTCGCGGCATGAGCTAATCCTCGATGGTCACGCCTTCGCCGAACTTGCCGCCGAGCGCGTGGAGATAATCTTCCATCGTCTTGGTGTACCCGATAAAGAATCGCGCCACAAAGCGAAAAACAGGATTGCGGATTTCAGCGTCTTCGGTGATACGCAGCAGCGTGTTGCCGTCGGCCTGGCGGGTCAGAATGTAAGTCCAGGTCCCGCCGAAGGGAAGTTTCGGATCGGCGATGCGCGTGATGAGTCTCTGGCCCGGAGTTGCTTCGACGATTTCGTAGGGAATCGCATTTCCATGCGTGTCGAATTCGCGCCAGGACGGCTGCCCATTGACCGGGGGCAGCGCTTCGACTCGAACAACGGACTTGCGCCATTCGGGAAATTTCGAGTAATCCGTGATGGCGGTCCAAATTGCGTCCGGCGGCTGACGAAAACGTGCCGCGCGCGTGGCGGAATGATTCTTCGGCAGGAGTTCGCCGACGAGCACGACGATCAGAACCAAGGCAACTATGATGGCCAACACTGCGAGAAGCCAGCGCATCGAGATGAATCCCTTTCGGCTCCGGATGCCGTTCCGCGTCCGCTGCAGAGCGGCTCTGCGCCGCAAAATCCGCAGCGGGTGGCGCGTTATACAGCGGTTTGCGCGAGGCTCGGCATCGGGAGATAATGCGTCGTCAAGCGAAGCCAGCTGCGAAGGAGGATGCCCTTCGATGCTTCCCGGCCTGCGAGCGGTCCTGAACTATCATCCGATTTTCGTGCACTTTCCCATCGTGTTGTGGTTCGCGGCGCTGCTCTTTGAGCTGCTGGCCATCGGGCGCGCGAGCGACGACATGCAGCGCACCGCCTCGCGGATGCTCTATCTCGGCACGCTCGCGGCGATCATCACCGCGATGACCGGACTCGCCGCGCAAAATTCGGTCCCACCGGGCGACGCGCAGCGCGTTCTGGGCGTGCACGAAACTTTGATGCTGCTCTCGACCAGCCTGGCGATCGCGCTGTGCATGTTTGCGTTTTTGGTGCGCAGGAATTTCACGCCGCAGTGGCGCAAAATCATGCTGCTGGGCCTTTGCGTTCTGGGTGCGCTGGTTATCGCCGGCGCGGATCGCGGCGCGCAGCTGGTCTATGGCTACGGCACTGCGGTGAACTGGTCCACCGCTCAACAGCAGAAATAAAAACACGAGGGAGGCCATGAAGAAACCGCGGGAAGCGAAACGGATGAGCGACGAAGCGGTGCAGGAAAGAACCGGAAAGGCGTGGGCGGAGTGGTACAAAATCCTGGACCGGGCCGGCGCGAAAAAATGGCAGCACCGCGAAATCGCCGCCTACCTCAAGAAGGAACAAAAGGTGGGGGCCTGGTGGTGCCAGATGATCGCCGTCGATTACGAGCACGCGCGCGGCATCCGCGAGAAGTTTCAGAAGTGCGACGGCGAGTTTGCCGCTTCCGGCAGCCGCACAATGAACGTACCGATGACCAAGCTTTACGGTGCCTGGACCGACGAAAAACTCCGGCAGCGCTGGTTGCCCGGCGCGATATTGGAAATCACCACCGCCACGCCCAATAAATCGCTGCGCGCGAAATGGGACGGCGGGAAAAGCCGCTTGAGCGTGAATTTCTACGCCAAGGGCCCGGGCAAAAGCCAGGCTGCGGTCGATCACATGAAGCTCGCGAGCTCGAAGGAATGCGCGAAAATGAAAGCGCACTGGTTCGAGGCGCTGGACCGCCTGCAGAAAATCCTCGAAGGCTAGCCCAAATTAAAAAGGCGGGCGCGAGGCCCGCCTTTCCAGAAACCGGCAACACTAAAAATTAGTAATCGTTCGCGGAGCCTTCGAGAAACGCGCGCAGCTTGCGCGAACGCGAGGGGTGCCGCAGCTTCCGCAGAGCTTTCGCTTCGATCTGCCGGATGCGTTCGCGTGTGACGGCGAAGGACTGCCCGACTTCCTCGAGGGTATGCTCGCTGCCGTCGTCCAAACCAAAGCGCATCTTGATTACTTTTTCTTCGCGCGGCGTCAGAGTTTTCAGCACGGAGGAAGTCTGCTCCTTGAGGCTCAGGTTGATCACCGCGTCCGAAGGCGAAACCACGGCCTTGTCCTCGATGAAATCGCCGAGATGCGAATCTTCCTCTTCGCCGATGGGAGTCTCGAGCGAAATCGGCTCCTGCGCGATTTTCAAAATCTTGCGCACCTTGGCGACGGGGATGTCCATGCGCTTGGCGATTTCTTCCGAAGTCGGCTCGCGGCCAAGCTCCTGCACCAACTGCCGCTGCGTGCGCACCAGCTTGTTGATGGTTTCGATCATGTGCACCGGGATGCGGATGGTGCGGGCCTGGTCGGCGATCGCGCGCGTGATGGCTTGCCGAATCCACCAGGTGGCGTAGGTGGAAAATTTGTAGCCGCGGCGCCATTCGAACTTGTCCACCGCCTTCATCAATCCGATGTTGCCTTCCTGAATCAGGTCGAGGAACTGCAAGCCGCGGTTGGTATATTTCTTGGCGATGGAAACGACCAAGCGCAGGTTTGCTTCGATGAGTTCTTTCTTGGCTTGCTCGGCTTCCGCTTCGCCGCGCAGAATCACTTGCAGAGCGCGCTTGAGCTCGGTCGGGCTGACTTCGCTCGCGAGTTCGATTTCGCTGAGTTCCTGGCGGCGTGCGCGCAGGTCCTTTCGCGCTTCGGCCTGCACGTCTCCCTTGGAAGCCTCCACGCGCCGTTCGAGCTTGGTGGTATCACGCTCGAGGAAGTGGACACGCTCGACCGTCTGGCGAATTTTTTCGATCAGCCGCTTCTTTTCAAGCGGATTGAAATCGAGCTCGCGGAAGCGGTTGGACATTTCCACGCGAGTCCGCGCCAGCGCGTAACGCGAGCGCAGATAAGGACGCTTCTTTGACCGCGGAATTTTTTCGAGCTTGGCCGCCTGCTTCATGGCCAGCAGATAAAGTTTGGCGACTTTGTCGATCTGCTTGAGCGTTTCCTTGGTCTTCTGCTCGATTTTCTCTTCGGTCAGCTCTTCGTCGTCGAACTGGACGATTTCCTTGATCGACCGCGAGCCGTTGCGCAGATCTTCCCCCACCTGCAGAAGTTCCTTCAGGATGAGCGGCGCGCGAGTGATCGTTTTAAGAACGAGCAACTGGCCGCGCTCGATGCGCTTGGCGATGGCTACTTCGCCTTCGCGCGTGAGCAGGGGCACGGTGCCCATCTCGCGCAGGTACATGCGCACGGGGTCGTTCGTCTTCTCGAGCGTACCCGGCGTCAGATCCAGTTCGCTGTCTTCGGAGGCTGACGATGCGGGTTCTTCTTTGAGTTCGGTGGTGTCGGCGGAATCAGCCGCTGCCAGCGCCGCCTTCGCACTCGAAAGGTCTTCATACACATCAATGCCATAGCGCTCGAATGTCGAGAGCAAATCGTCAATTTCTTCCGAGGAATGCACCTCGGGCGGCAGAATATCGTTCACCTCATCGTAGAGCAGGTAACCACGTTCCTTGCCCATGGCGATGAGCTGCCGTACCTGATCGTATTTTTCCTCAAGTGCCAACGTCACGCTTCCCCCCTCTGGTGAGGACAAACGCAGCTATCGGGCGTCAACGCAAACACAAAATGGCCGGTACTAGACACCCCGGCACACCCTGGAATTGATTGCGTATAGGCGGTTAGTTTTAATTTCGAACCCGGAACTTGTTTTCGACCCTTGCGCCCGAACCCATCGAGCCCGCGCCGCTTCTTCCACGTCTATATGATGCTCGGCAGCCGCCGCTCGTTTCATTCAAAACCCTACAAATATATAACAGGGATGGCAGGGGCGTCAATCAATTGCTGTAAGTTGCTGGCTAGCCAGGAGTTTCTGCAATTCCAGGCGCCGCGTGAGGATGCGCCGGAGCTCTTCCGCCGGTGGCTTGGTTTCCAGCTTCTTCTGCAATTCAGCCAACTCCTCCTCTACCCGCCGGTTCCGCAGCACGCCCAGGCAGCTTTCCGCCTCCTCCCAGGTGTGCTCGGAGAAGGATTCGAAGAAAATGCCGAACAAAAGCTGGCGGTCGCGCTCTTCGAGCGCCTCAGCGAACGTCGCCGGGTCGGGCTGCTCGCCCACTTTGGTCAGCAGCACGTCGAATATCTTCTCGGTCTCCAGGCCGCGATGCAGCGCGTCCGAAACGATCTCGCGCGCAAGCTTCTCGCGGAAGCCCTGGGCTTCGGCCAGCATATGTATTAGACGCCGCTCGGCGCCTTTTATCGCCGGCCCCAGGAGCTCGGTTTTGGGCTTCACTTCGCTGCGGCGCTCGGTGGCCGCGCGGCGGAGGGCTTCGCGCAGGACCGGCTCGTCCACGCGGAGTTCGGACGCGATGCGCGTGGCCCACTCCGAGCGCAACAACCGGTTGGGCAACCTCTGTACGTAGGGCATCAGAAAATTGAGCGCCGCGACCCTTCCCGTCGCGGTGGTGCGGTCCATTTGCTTCGCGCGGCCAATCAGGTAATCGAGATACGGGGGGGCCTGCGTCAGAAGTTTCTTGTAGGCGTCCGCCCCGTTTTCCTTCAGGAATTTGTCGGGGTCGCTGCCGCCGGGTAACGCGAGAACGCGGACGTCAAATTCCTTTTCGAGCAGCAGCGTGAGCGAACGCTCCGTGGCCAGCTGGCCCGCCGTGTCCGGGTCGTAATTCACCACCACGCGCCGCGTGAAACGGCTGAGCAACTTGATTTGGGGTTCAGCAAGGCTCGTGCCGCAGCTTGCGATCACGTTCGCGATGCCCGCTCGCGCGACGGCAATCGCGTCCATGTAGCCTTCCACCAGGACGCCGAAATCGTTTTGCCGCAAAGCTTCCTTGGCCCGGTCGAGGTGATACAGAACAGTGCTCTTCGAATAGATGGGCGTCTCCGGCGAATTCATGTACTTGGGCATATCGTCGCCCATGGCGCGGCCGCCGAACGCGATCACTTTCCCGCCTTCGTTTGCGATGGGGAACATGATGCGCCGCCGGAAACGGTCAAAGGACCGGCCGCCCTGATCGCGCGAGACAAGTCCCGACGCTTCCAGCAGCTTCTCGGGATATTTTTGCTTCAAGAAGCGGAGTAGCGCATCGCCCGATGAGGGGGCAAAACCGAGCCCGAAGCGCGCCATGGCTTCGCGATTCAAACCGCGCTCTTCGAGGTAGGCCAAGGCAACTTTGCCTTCCGGCGTTTCGTGCAAATGGCGCGCGAAAAATGCCGCCGCTTCGCGGTGCATCTCCACCAGCGCGCTGCGCTGCTGATTTTCGCGGCGCTCCTCGGGCGACCTCTCGCGCGGTTTCGGAATCGGTATGCCGCATTTTTCCGCGACGGTTCGAATGGCTTCCGGGAACGTGGACTTTTCCAGTTCCATTACGAATTTGAAAACGTCGCCGCCCGCTCCGCAGCCGAAGCAGTGATAAATCTGTTTCACCGGATGCACGGCGAAGGAAGGCGTCTTCTCCTGATGAAAGGGGCACAGGCCGGTGAAATTCTGCCCACTTTTTTTCAGGCGCACGTATTCGCCGATCACGCGAACGATGTCCGCCTGCTGCTTCACCCGCTCCGCAAATGATCCCGCTTCAGCCATCGAACGGAAGCCTACCTGCCCGGGAGTATCCGAAACCCGAGACCAATGTGACTGAAATGAGCGTCCCCGGTAAGGATATCGGTCACTTTGAGCTCGCTCATGATCGTCATGCTGCTCAAATCCGTGAACGAAATCAAAGGTTTGTCGGAGAATCTCTTTCGAAGCTCAAACGTCTTCAGAAATCGCGGTTCCGTCACCGACTCAATCCGAATGAACGGGGACTGCAGTAGCCCGGAACAAAAATGCAAGGCCTCCTTGTAGGGGCGCCGGCGGAACATGAGTGTGAATGTCTCATCCAAGACGAAATCGGACGTAAAGATTCGGCCGCTGTCCTTGCTGCATTCCTCGTAATAAAGCACGGCCTGCGAATGGAACGGATCCTTGGGGTCAGCCAGAACCAGCCACCCCCAGGTATCTACAAAAACCTTCACGCGCGATCTTCCCCGTACAACTCGTCGTCGATCCCCGCGGACAATTTCCCGTCGCCAGTCGTCCCAATCACCTCCAGAAAGGGATCGGGTTTTCTCTCCAGTATGCCGCGCAAGTCTTGAACAGTCCTCTCGGAAAAGACTCCGTTTCGCACCGCGCTGCGAAATAGTTCAACAAAGTGCTCTTCGCCAATCACGAGGTGGACACGATTGTGGCGCCCGTCTTTGTTCTTGCAGAAGCGCAGGGCTTCCCAGGTATGACCGTTCAGCGCGAACACATTCCGTTCGATTCTCGCCTGCTCTGTCGTGTCGTCCCAATTATAGGTGCCGACAGCTCGATGCTCGATAGTAACCATCTTCGGTTTAGCCATAAGCGGCCTCGCTAGTAAAAACTAGTGCAATCTACTAGATTCTACTAGATAATCGCTGGAAACACAATCGATTAACTCCTCAGCTTTTCAACTCGGCGACCGTTATCGCCGTGCCGCCGCGGTCCTCGGCCTCGTGGTGGATGCTCTGCACCAACGGATGGTTCTGCAGAAACGCGGCCAGACCGCGGCGAAGCGCGCCTGTGCCGTGGCCGTGAATGATTTTCACCGTAGGCCTGCCCGCGAGCACGGCTTCGTCAAGGAATTTGTCCACGCGGTTCGTGGCCTCCTCCACCGTGCATCCGATCACGTTGATTTCCTCCGAGGCAGGCTCGTCGCTCGGTTGTGCGTGAACCGTAACGCCGCGACTCCGCGCCGCCGCGCCAGCGCCGGCTTCCGTCTTCGCGGGTTTCGCGTCAGGTTCGACGCCGAGAATATCGGAAAGTGGGACGCGCATTCGCAGCGGACCCGCTTCCACCTCCGCCGAGCGTCCATCGTGCCGGCGGAAAACGAGCGGCTGCTTGAATCCTTTCACCGCCACGCGCATGCCGGCCGAAAGTTGTTCTGGCGCGACCGGCTTTGCGGGCGCTTCCACGGCAACGCCCAGGTCCGGTTGCGACGAGGCCAGCGTTTCGAGCACGGCCGCATCGGTTTCCGCGCGCGCATCGGACGCAATTTTCCCCAGGCGACGCCCGGCTTGCTTTTCCATCTGCGCTCGGGCCGCGCGGTCTTGGATATCGGACGTCATCCGCGCCACTTCGCCTTCCAGCCGCTTCTGCGTTTCGCTGAAACTCTTTTCCAGCTCGGCGATGCGCCGCTTTTGCCGCTCGACCCATTCCGTTTGGAGCGTGCTCCGCTCGGCTTGCAGCTGCGTGAGTTCCTCGCGCGCTTGCCGCTTGATCTCTTCCATTTCGTCGCGGCTGCGATGGAGATAGGCAATCAAATCGCGCGCCTCTCGCGATTCGGGCGAAAGGCTCGCTTGCGCGTGTTCCACCACGCGCGCGGGCAAGCCGAGCCGCCGCGCAATCTCAATTCCGCTCGATGTTCCGGGCACGCCCACGAGAAGGCGGTAGGTGGGACGCAAATTCACTTCGTCGAATTCCATGGCGGCGTTGACGATTCCCGGCGTGGTCGAAGCGTAGGACTTGAGCCGGTCGTGATGCGTCGTGGCAATCGTCAGCGAGCGCCGCAAGCGGAATTCCTCGAGCAGGGCCACGGCGAGCGCCGCTCCTTCTTCGGGCGCGGTGCCCGTGCCCATTTCATCCACCAGGATCAGCGAGTGCGCGGTGGCGGCTTCCAGCATCGATTTCAAATTCAGAATGTGCGCGGAAAAAGTGGAAAGGTCCGCGGCAATGGATTGTTCGTCGCCGATATCCGCGAGCACGCGATCGAAAATCGGGAGTTCCGCGCGTTCGGCGGCAACCGGAATTCCGGACTGCGCAGAGAGCGCCGCCAGGCCCACGCTCTTCAGCGCCACGGTTTTTCCGCCGGTGTTGGGGCCGCTGATGACCATCACCGTTTCGTCGCCGCCAAGCCCGAGCGACAGCGCCACGGCCTTGCGTCCCTGCGGCCGAAGCGTGGCCTCGAGCACCGGATTGCGCACCGCGTCAAGCCGCAGCAAATTCCCCGCCGTGAATTCCGGCATCACGCAATCGAGCTCACGCGCAAATCGCGCGCGGGCGAAAATCGAATCGAGGTGCGCCACTTGCGCGGCCGCTGCTTCGAGAGGCCCGCGATCCATGCGCAGGCGATCCGTCAGTTCCGCCAGGATGCGCGCGATCTCCACGGTCTCGTCTTCGGCCAGCTGGACCAGACGATTATTCAAATCGATGGCTTCGAGCGGCTCGACGAAGACGGTCTGGCCGGTCGCGCTTGCGCCGTGGACTACCCCCGGGACGGCACGGCGCTCCGCCGCGCGAACCGGGATCACGAAGCGCTCGTTGCGCAGCGTGATGTAATCTTCCCCGGCGGGCTCGCCGCGCGCGCGCAGAATCGCCGCCAGCGACTTCTGGATTTTCTCGCGCGCCTGCCCCAGGCCCACGCGGATTCGCTTGAGTTGCGGCGAAGCGTCGTCGCTGATTTCGCCGTTGGGTAGAATGGCCCGGCGGATGGCGGTAGAAAGCTGGCGAAAATCGGAGAGCGCTGCAGCGCGTTCGGCAAGCCGCGGATATTTCGCCGCGTCACTCTTAAATGTTTGCCGCACGCCGTGGGCCGCGTCCATCAGCGAAGCGGCGTCCAGCAATTCGACGCTCGAGAACACCGAGCCCGGAATCAGGAGGCGCGCAAGCCAGGTTTCCGGATCGGCCAGCGACCCAAAGCCCAGCTCGGAACCCGCTCGCAGATAGGCTACCGTCTCGCGCACCAGCGCGAACTCCGCGTCGAGCGCCGCGGCATCCTGCTGCGGCTCGAGCGATTGTATGGCGCGGCGTCCGGGCGCGCACGTGCTTCGGCGGCTGACGATCTCCTTCAGCTTGTCGAATTCGAGAAGTTCCTCTGCCGGACGCGACACGATTTCCTCGCATCTGGATTGTAGCCCGGTTGCCTGTGGGAAAGTCAGAGTGCGCACGGAGAGAACCGCGCATTCATTTTTTCTTTTTTGCCGGCGCGGGTTTCCCTAGCGTCTCGACCATGGCCGCGCCGATCGCGTCGATCGCGGCGGTTGCGTCCCGCCCGTGCTCGCCACCGTTGTTGCCGAAAATCGAGAAGACAAGCCGCTCTCCGCGCAGAGTGGTCGCGTAACCAGACATGGCGTGCACGTGCTCGAGCGAGCCCGTTTTTGCGGAAATAAGCCCCGACGCGGTCGTTCCCTTCATGCGGTTCTCAAGCGTCCCGTCGATGCCGGCAATGGGGAACGTCGAAATATAATCCAGGCCCCACGGTTGCTGCGAAACGTAACGCAAGACCTGCACCACCGCGCGCGGCGTCACCAGATCGTCGCGCGAAAGTCCCGAACCGTCGGACAAGACAACGTCGCCATCCGTTATTCCGATGCTCTTCAGAAAATCCTGCTCGGCCCAGATTCCGGCGTCGGTCACGCCAAATCCCTTTTTTTCGCGAGCCACGGCCCGCAGCAGGAGTTCCGCATGCAGATTCTGGCTGACTTTGTTCATCACGCGAATTATTTCCACAAGCGACGGCGAAATATGCTCGGCGAGAACGAGCGTGTTGGGAAGCGTCTCCGGCGGCGCGGGTCCCAGAACTGCCTGCCCATCAGGACTAAGCTGCGGCGGCGAGGCGTGAGATACGCGCACAGTTCCCTTCACCGGCACTCCGCGCGCTTCGAGAATCTGTTTCAGTGTGAGCGCGGTGGTTTCCGCGGGATCCAGCATCGCCAGATCGAGTTTGATGGGCGCGTGGCCGATGGGAATTGAGCCGCGCAACAAAATGAACTTGCGTCCCGGCTGGCGCACGACTGCAAAATCCGGCTTGCCATTTGCAAAGCTGGTCGCAATTTCGTGGCTGAAAGTGTCGGAGGCAGCCGCTGGATCCACTCGCACGGTAGCGGGGTCGCCTTCGCGCTCTCCCGGGCTCACTTCGATCGAAATTGAGTTGTCGTTGAAGGCGATCGCGCCAATCGGCGCCCCGAATGTGAAATAAAGATCGCCCACGCTCCAGCCCGCCGGGTAAGGATCGTAGGGAAAATAGCGGTCGTCGGCGACGACGTCCCCTTCAACTTCCTTCAACCCCTTGGCGATAGCGGCATCCACCATTTCCGCCAGGGCCTTTTCGGTGGGCCCTTCGCGTTCCACTTTTCCCGCGTAAGGAAACTTCCGGTTCGAGAGTTCTGGGTCGCCGCGCCCGACAAAAATCAAATCGCCGGAGAGGCGTCCATCGCTGCCCAATTGACCGGCCGTTTCGAGTGTCGTACGAAAATGAAAATCAGGCCCGAGAGTGGAAAGGGCGAGCGCGGAAGTAAAAATCTTGGCATTCGACGCGGGAGTAAAAAGTTTGGCGGAGTTCAGCTCGAAGAGCGTCTCCCCGGTATCCCGGTCCGCCACCAGCACGCCCCAGTAAGCTTTTAGGGCGCCGTTATCGGCCAAAATCGTATCCACGCGCGCGCGAAATCGCTTCACGTCCGGCCGCGCGGCCGCGCGTTTTGCATTCGCCGGCGGAGTCGCGGCGTGTTCCCCGGCTGCAATTCCTTGCGCCGGCACCGGCTGGGCACACATACCGATCGACACGACCCAAAGCGCCATGGCCGCCGCAAAATCCCGGCATCGCGATCGAGAAAGGATGGTTTCAGTCATCGCAACTCAAATCAATTCGAACACGCCCGATTATATTCCAAGCCTCTCGCCGTTCGGCGCCGCTCTTCGGCAATTCTTGCGATTCGTTGCCTAAACTCATATGATGGTTTTCCAGTCCGAGGAGACCAAAAATGAAAACTCTTTCATCGCTTCTGCTCATCGCCGCGCTTATCGGGCTTCCCGCGCTCCTTACGCCCGGGCCCTTGCGGGCCGACGACACCACCAAGGATGAAGACCGCATCGAAAATGCGGGGCAAGTGACCAAGGAAATTATGGATATCCCGGACGACATACCGCAGGACCTGATCGACAAAGCCGATTGCGTCATCGTGTTTCCGTCGGTGCTGAAAGCTGCATTCATCGTGGGCGCAAGCTACGGCCGCGGCGTCATGACCTGCCGCAGCGGCCCGGATTTCCGCGGCCCCTGGGGTGCGCCGACCATGATGGCGCTCGAAGGCGGCAGTTTCGGCCTGCAAATCGGCGGACAAGCCACCGACTTTGTTTTGCTGGTGATGAATGACCGCGGCGCCAGCTCCATTCTCAACAGCAAAGTAAAAATCGGCGCGGATGCCTCCGCTGCCGCCGGCCCGGTCGGGCGCAATGCCGCGGCGGATACCGACGTCACCATGCGCGCGGAGATGCTCACCTATTCGCGTGCGCGCGGCGCATTCATCGGCATCTCTTTGGCAGGTTCCACGCTGCGTCCGGACAATGACGCGAACGAGCGCATCTACGGCAGGAAGATCGACGCCAAGGATATCGTGCTGAAGGGCGCGGTTCCTCCCCCGCCTTCGGCCAAACTGCTCCTCTCCACGCTCACCAAGCACAGCCCGAAGAATCTGTCCGCAAACTAACGAGCTCACCCGCTTCTGAAAAGGGACGCGCCAGAGAAGTTGCTCGTCTGGCGCGTGCTCCATTGCATTTCCCGCCTAAGCTGCCTTATAATGTGACCGACGGTCGAACTTGGCTGTAAGTCATGAATAGGACTCCGGCGATGAAACCTGCTGCTGCAAATGTGAAAATCATCCGGGCCACGGCCCCGCGGTCCAACCGCCGGGAACGCCGCCGCGTGGAAACACGCGAGCGCATCTACCGCGCGGCGCTCAAGATCTTCGCCGAGCGCGGTTTTATCGATGCCACCGTTGAAGACATCACCGAAGCTGCCGATGTAGGTAAGGGGACCTTCTTCAATTATTTCCCCACCAAGGAGCACGTTCTGGCCACGTTTGGAGAGGAGCGCATCGCCGCCGTGCGGCGCGCGCTCGAAATCGCCAGGACCGGAAAGGAACCGATTCTTCCCATCCTCAAGGAGCTGGCCACCAGCCTGGCCGGCCAATCGGGTGAAAATCCCGCGCTGCTCCGCGCGATTTATGCGGCGAACGCCACTTGTGCGCCGGTTCGCGCCGGCCTTCAGGAACGAATGCGCCGGGGACGCCGCCTGCTGGCGCAGATATTCGCTCTGGCGCAAAAGCGCGGCGAGGTCCGCAGCGATCTGCCGGCCCTGGAATTGGCGCGCTTCACCCAGCTCGTCTTTTTCGGTGTGACCCTGAGCTGGTCCATGGTCCCCGATACTCCGCTCACAAAGACTGCGGAAAATGTTTGGGACTTGTTCTGCCCGGGCGTTAGCACCGGAGGTGCGCGGGCCACAGCGAAGCACGCGCGCGGGTGGAAAGCATGATTGATCTCAAGCGGAATTCGCTGAGTCCTCACCACCTTGGATTTCATCTCTATTACGAAGCGCAGGAGGAGCATCCGTGATACGCCGTTTCGTCATCGTGTTTTCGGCGCTGGCAATCTTATCCGGCCTGCCCAAGCCCGCGCGGGGGCAGGGTGTGGCGGGGCCGGTCCCTGCACCACCGGGTTCCGGCGACATCTCGGCTCCTCCCGCGCCCGCTACACAGGGACAAAACAATTTTTCCGGCAGCGTGCCGGGGAAATTAGTTCCCGGAGTGCTGCCGCTCTCGCTGCAGGACGCGATCGATCGCGGCTTGAAACAAAACCTGGGCTTGTTGCTTTCTACCGAGGATGTTCGTTCTTCGCGCGGCCAACGCTGGAAGCAATTGAGCTCGCTCTTGCCTAATCTCACCACCACAAGTTACGCGGACGGTTCGCAGATTGATTTGTCCGAGTTCGGTTTTAACTTCAAATTTCCTCCGAGCCTCGGCGTCAATATTCCCTCGATCGTGGGCCCCTTCGGCTACTACGATTCGCGCGTCTACCTGACGCAGTCCATTTTCGATTGGAAAGCGATCAACAACGCCCGTGCTTCGGCGCAGAGTGTGAAGTCGGCGCAGTACACCTATAAAGACGCGCGCGACCTCGTGGTTCTGGCCGTGGGATACACCTACTTGCAGGGAATTGCCGACGCCGCGCGCATCGAAACCGCCGCGGCGCAAGTAAACACCGCGCAGGCGCTTTACAATCAGGCCTCCGATCAGGTCAAGGCCGGAACGTCTCCGAACATCGATGCCTTGCGCGCGCAGGTCGAGCTCCAAACGCGCCAGCAGCAATTGATTCAGGCAAAAAACAATTTCGCCATCCAGAAATTGACTATCGCGCGCGTGATTGGCCTGGCTCCCGGCCAGGAATACGAATTGACCGATAAATCCCCCTACGAACCTCTCGAAGGCATCACCGTCGAAGAAGCTTTGAAGCGGGCCTACGCCGGACGTTCCGATTTTCAGGCCGCGCTGGCCACCCTGCGCGCCGCCGAATTTTCGCGCCGGGCCGCCCGCGGCGAATACCTTCCGGCGATTTCTTTCAGCGGCGACTACGGCGTGGCCGGAACCTACTCAAACCTCGATACCCACGGCGTCTTTGACGCTCGCGGAACGCTTACCATCCCCATCTGGCAGGGCGGCAAAGTTCATGGCGACGTCCTGCAGGCGGACGCGCAACTGGAACAAAGCCGCCAGCGCCTGGAAAATCTGCGCGCGCAGATTGACACGGACGTGCGCACCGCATTGCTCAATCTGGAATCTTCCGCGCAGCTGGTTACCGTGGCCCAGAGCAACGTGGGCCTGGCGGATGAAAGCCTGGCACAGTCGCGAGATCGTTTCGCCGCAGGCGTGGCGGACAGCGTGGAAGTAGTCCAGGCGGAGGAAACCGTCGCGAGCGCCCACGAGCAGTATATTTCGAGTCTGTACAGCTATAACTACGCCAAGATTTCTCTCGCCCGGGCCCTGGGCGCCGCCGAAGATGCGGTGAAAGTTTATTTCAAAGGAAAATAATCATGCCACAGAGAACCGAAGTGGAAGCGCCCGCCAATCCGCCCCAGGAGAATCCCGCGCCCGCGGCAAAGCCTGCGGTATCGGAGACTCGTTCGGCTTCCGAGCCTCCGCCGTCTCGCACGAAGAATTTCATGCGCTCGAATCCTCGCGCGCGCATGTACATCTTCGTGGTGATTCTCGCGCTGCTGGTCGCCGTCTTCTTTGCCTGGCGCTATTTTACGAGCTACGAATCCACGGACGACGCCGAAGTGGACGGCCACCTGATGCCGCTCAGCGCGCGCATTTCCGGCTACGTCCAGAACGTGAACGTGGATGACAATCAGTACGTCACCGCCGGCGCCGTGCTGGCCGAAATCGACCCCCGCGATTATCAAGTCGCGGTCGATAAGGCGCGCGCCGACGTCCAGGATTCCGAAGCCACCGCACAATCCCTCGGAATCAACGTTCCCATCACCTCCATCAACACCACGAGCCAAGTATCCGCTTCTGCGGCCGACGTGGACAACGCCAGAGCCGGCGTGTCCACCGCGCAACAGCAGGCCGACGTCGCCGCTGCGCAGCTGGCCCAGGCGCAAGCGAACGACGTGAAGGCGCAGAACGACGTGGTGCGTTACAAACAGCTCGTCGCTCGCCAGGAGATTTCGCAACAGCTCTACGATCAGGCCTTCTCCGCCGCGGGAGCCAGCACGGCAAACGTCGCGGCGGCGCGCGCTTCGGTGGCTGCGGCGCAAGATCAGATACGCCAGGCGCACGCTAAACTGGCCCAAGCCGAAGCCAATTTGCGGGCTTCGCAAACCGGCCCGCAGCAGGTGGCCTCCTCACGCGCTCGCGCTCTTTCCGCCGAGGCCTCCGTGGCGGCCAAGCAAGCCGCGCTCGATCAGGCCCAATTGAATCTCGGGTACACCAAAATCGTCGCACCGGTGAACGGCCTGGTGATGAAGAACGCGGAAGTGGGAATGAACGTTCAGCCCGGCCAGCAACTCTTTACCATTGTGCCGCTCGATGATGTCTGGGTCACCGCCGACTTCAAAGAAACGCAATTGAAATATATGAAGCCCGGCCAGCGCGCTGAAGTCAAACTCGACGCCAACGGCCGCACCTACAAGGGCCACGTGGACAGCATCGCGGGTTCCAGCGGCGCGCGCACGAGTTTGCTGCCGCCCGAAAATGCCACGGGGAACTACGTGAAGGTGGTACAGCGCCTGCCCGTGAAGATCGTCCTCGATCCGGGTCAGAACTCCGATCGAGTTCTGCGTCTGGGCATGTCCGTGGAACCTAAAGTATTCGTGAAGTGAGCGCAGGCGGGCCTATGGCATCCGACACATTCGAACGGCCGCCGATAAACCCGTGGGTCATCGCGCTCACGGTTACGCTCGCCACCTTCATGGAGGTGCTCGACACCAGCATCGCCAACGTCGCACTCCCCCACATCGCCGGAAGCCTTTCCGCCGGCCAGGATGAGAGCACCTGGGTCCTTACGTCCTACCTGGTTTCGAACGCCATCATTCTTCCCATGAGCGGGTGGTTTTCAAATCTGATTGGGCGCAAGCGCTTCTACATGTCCTGCGTCGCCATTTTCACCGTCAGCTCCTTTTTGTGCGGGCTCGCGCCTAGCCTCGGCGTGTTGATTTTCTTTCGCATCCTGCAGGGAATTGGCGGAGGAGGATTGCAGCCCAGCGAGCAGGCCATCCTCGCCGATACCTTCGCTCCTGCCAAACGCGGCATGGCCTTCGCCGTTTACGGAATGGCCGTGGTGCTGGCGCCCGCGATCGGACCCACGCTCGGCGGCTGGATTACCGACAATTTCGACTGGCGCTGGATTTTCTTCATAAATATTCCGGTCGGCATATTGTCGCTGTTCCTCACCAACCGCCTGATTTCCGATCCGCCCTACATGAAGGAGGCCAAGCGCACGAATTTCAGAGTTGACTACATCGGCCTCGGCCTCCTAGCGCTGGGGCTCGGGACGCTGCAAGTTGTCCTCGACAAGGGCCAGCGCGACGATTGGTTCGGCTCGCATTTCATCACCAGCATGATCGTAATCAGCGCGGCTGCGCTCATCGCTGTTGTGTTTTGGGAGTGGTATCACAAGGATCCCATCATCGACCTGCATCTCTTCAAGGACCGCTCTTTCGCCATTGGTAACTTGCTCATGTTCATGGTCGGGTTCGCGCTTCTCTCGAGCACCGTGCTGCTCCCGCTCTTCATGCAGACCATCCTCGGCTACACCGCCGAGCGCGCCGGCCTCGCGCTCATGCCCGGCGGTTTCGCCATCGTGCTGGCCATGCCGCTGGTCGGTTTTCTCCTGGGGCGCTACGACGCCCGCCGGCTGCTTCTTTTCGGTCTGGCCATGGTCTCTTTTGCGCTCTTCCACATGACGCGCTTCGATACCTCCATCGATTTCAAAACGCTGGCCACCGCGCGCGTGTTTCAGGCGTTCGGTCTGGCTTTTCTTTTCGTGCCCATCAATACCGCGGCCTACGCTTTCCTGCCCAAGGGCAAGAACAATGCTGCTTCGGGCTTGATCAATCTCGCGCGCAACATCGGCGGCAGCATTGGAATTTCGCTGGTTACCACCATGCTCGCGCGCCGCGGGCAGGTGCATCAAGCGCGCTTGTCCGATCATATCCACTCCGGAAACAACACGCTGCACACCATGATCGCCGCCACCACGCGTAATTTGATCGCTCGGGGGTCGAGCGCATCCCAGGCCACGCAGCAGGCCCACGCCCTGGTGGCCCGTCTGATCGATCAGCAGGCCACCATGCTGGCGTACATTGACAATTTCTGGCTGCTGGGTGTTGCGGTCATGGCCATGATCCCGTTTGTCTTCCTGATGAAGAAAGTGAAACCCGGAGGCCCGCTTGCAGTACACTAGCCCCCCGGAGGCGGGTCATGCAGGTCCGAATCGTTACCGTCGAGCGCGAGTACGGAAGTGGCGGCGCGCTAATCGCCCGACAGCTTGCCGAGCGTCTAGGGTGGAAACACTGGGACGAGGCGCTCACCGCTGAAATTGCCCGCATTGCCAAGGTGGATCCGCACGCGGCGCGGTTATGCGACGAACGCGTGGACCCGTTGATCTATCGCCTGTTCAAAGTTTTTGCGCGGGGAAGCTACGAAAGGGCGCTGCCGATTGACGAGGGTGTATCCGCCTTCGACACCGATCGGATGGTTGCCATACTCCGCGAAGTGATTGAAGACGTGGCCGCGCGCGGCAATTGCGTGATCGTCGGCCGCGGATCACCCTATATCCTGCGCGAACATCCGGACGCCTTCCACGTCTTCGTGTACGCGCCCACCGACGAAAAAATCCGCCGCGTGAAATCTCTGGGCAAGACCGAACGCGAAGCGGCCCAACTGGTCTCTGAAGTGGACGCCGAGCGCGCTTCCTTCATCCGCCATTACTTCGGCAAGGAATGGCCCTGCCGCGCGCTCTACAACATGATGCTCAATTCGAAATTCGGCGACGAATACGTGATCGAAGCGATCCTGCAGCAAATCGCAGCGCTCGAAAAGCTTCCTCAACTTCAAACTGTCCGCGCATAATCTCAGTTCGCCGATTTATGTTTGCCTCTGCTCAGGCCATGTTCCGCGCGGCTACTTCGTTTCGCCCACTTTGAAGTACGGGTTCTGAATGATACCGATGACGTTGCCAAACGGGTCGCGCACTTCGCCCACCAGCATCCCGCCGCCGACGTCCTGAATCTCCTCGACCGGAGCTGCTCCGAACTCAATAAGCCGCTTATACGTGGCGCGCGCATCCTCCACACCCCAATACGCAACGCCGGCAGCCGCTCGCTTGGTGTCCGCTTTGGGTTCCGGCACGAGTCCCAGATCGTATCCGCCCACGTTGTAGCCTACATAAAAAGGCTGATCGAAATACGGCGGAAAGTCCAACACCTTGGTGTACCACTCCTTCGCCTTCGCAACATCCGCTACCGCATACTTCGCCGTGCGCAATCCCAGAAACATAGGCTTCTCCTTCGCATCGGCGGGTCCCGCCGTTCTCGCCGCCGACACATCCGTGCGGCCGGCCATGAATGCTAACAGACAGAGCAAGGCGAAACACATGGTGAACGCCGAGACCGTCTTGAGTTTCACTCCGCGCACCGGCTTCGGTTCCACCGGAGTTGCCGCTCCCGCCAGATCGAGCTGCGTCGCCGCAATTTTACGCCGGCGCTGTGTGGGCCTTCGCGATTTCCTCGTTGCCATCGTTATCCTCCGTTTTCCAGCCCGAGCTGCATTTGCGGCGACTTCCACGCCCGCTCCTGGTTCGTCCGGATGCGCGCGCCAAGTCCGTACTTGTGGCGCAGATTCTCCACCCGCGCGATGAGTTCCTTGCGATAGCTCTCGGGCACCTTGCCATACCGCCCGTACCACTCCCGGTACCTCTGCGAAAGCTTGGGAAATTTCTCGTCCAGGAACGGCATGAATTCCTTGAGCGACGCAGGCATCAGGAACAGAACGTTCCCCGCGAACCATTGCGCTCCCGCATCTCTGGCCCCGCGCGCCAGCGCATCCAGATCTTCCTCGCGGTCGGTCAACCCCGGAAGAATGGGCATCGCCAGCACGCCCGCGGAGATTCCCGCATCGCGCAATTGGCGCACCGCTTCCAGCCGCAAATCCGGCCGGGGAGCGCGCGGCTCGAGCAACCGCGCCAGCCGCGTGCGCAGCGTGGTCACGCTCAGGTTGACGATGATCGATGACCTCGCCGCGATTCGCTGCAGCACATCGATATCGTTCACCACCTGGTTCGATTTGGTCGTGATCGAAAGGCTCAGCCCTTCTCGCTCCGCCATCTTCTCCAGAATCGCGCGCGTGGCGCCGAATTCGCGTTCGGCCGGCTGGTAGGGATCGGTGGCCGTGCCGATGGCTATCTGCTCGCCCCATATTTTCTCGTTCGATAGGTCGCGCTCCACCAGCGCGCCCGCATCCTGCTTCACGTAAATTTTGGATTCGAACTCCCCGCCGTCGAGCTCCATGTATTCGTGCGTATAGCGCGCGTAGCAATACTTGCAGCCGAATTCGCAGCCACGGTAAGGGTTCACCGTCCAGCGAAACGGAACGCGCTCGGAATCGCAGTGGTTCAGGATGGACCGTACGGGCAGGAGGAAATACTCCGTGCCGCGTTTGGCATCGGCGCAAGGGGAGGAAGCGGCGAGGCGCGCAATGCCGACCAGTTCCGTAGCGGGCTTCGTTCGGAGCGGTGCCCCAAGCTCTGTCGGGGCCTGCTCCGGGGGCGCGGAAGCGTCACTCGGCGACTCACAGTTGCCGTGGCGAGCGGCAGCGGGGAATAGGGTGAGACTGGCCTGCTTCGGGCTGCGACGCCGGAGCGTCTTGGGGATGGCTCGAAGTATGGGAGAAGTGGCCATTGAGTGCCTCGTCGCAAGGGTTGCATCTTATTCGCCTTTTGTTCGCTATGTCAAGGACTATTATTCGCTATTTGTTCGCCTGTGTCCGCCAGCTTCCCTGACCTGGCCTCAGGGACAAGGCCGCTTTGGAAACTTGCCCGGCGAGCTGCCACCCGTAAATCACGGGCGTCGCTATACTCGGTAAAGTCCCCCTGGAGCATCCGCCGTGGCCGAAATCGGAATCCTGATCATTGATGACGATATCGTCAGCCAGCGCGCGCTCAAGAATGTTCTCGACTCCGAGGGTTGGCGCGTGCGCATCGCTCCGCTGGCCTCGCACGCCATGGCCGAGCTCGCCAGCGGCCACTGGAATCTGGTTATCGTCAACATCGCCTTGACCGACATGCACGGCCCGCTCTTCTCCATCTTGAAAGAACTGGCCCAGTCGGAAGCAAACCCCGCGGTGCAGATTGAAAATCAAGCTCCACCTAAACGCATTCGCGTGCTCTTCCTCGTCCCGCTGCTGGCTGCCAAGCAAGTGCAGCCCATCCTGGAGCAGGAAGGTCTTCCGTACTCGCTGAAGCCTTATCACCTCCACGATTTCCTCGAAAAGGTGAGCGAGCTACTGGTGGAGTCCGGGGCCCTAAAGGAACCCATTCGCAGCATGGGCGACTTTTCCCTCGCCAAGCAGAAGCGCAAGAACCGCAGCGCGCGCGACAGCCGCCGGAACTCGATGTTCGCTTCCCGCGAGGATTATCAAATGTCCGAAGAGGAGCTGATCGAATTCGAGAAGCAGGAAGAAGAAGACCGCAAGAAGCGCGAGAAAGAATTGAAGGAACGCCAGCACCTGGGTTAAGCGGCGTCGCGCGCTGTCCTTCCCTCGTTACGAACGAAGCAAACGCACTTCACTCCGGTCCGTCGTCTCCGCCAGCATTTCCGCAATCGTTTTCCCGGAAACAGGATGCCGCAAACCCGGAGCAATCTCCGCGAACGGCACCAGCACGAACTTCCTCTCGCCCATGCGCGGATGCGGAATCTCTAGCTGCGGCAGGCGCACAATTTCGGCGCCGTAAAGCAAGATGTCCAGGTCGATTAATCTCGGCCCTTTCGGCACGCGCCTCTCCCGCCCGAGCTTGCGCTCGATCCCGAGCAGCGTCTCCATCAAGAGCGGCGCCGCGAGTTCCGTTTCTGCTTCCACCACGCAGTTCAGGAACCAATCCTGCGAGAGCATCTCCACCGGCTCCGTCTCGTAGAGCCGCGACTCCCGCGTCACGCGCACGCCGCTCGCTCGCAACTCTTCGATCGCCCGCGCGATGTTCCGTGCGCGATCTCCCATATTTGCGCCGAGCGATAGGTAAACGGTGGCCATGGCCAGACCAGCATTCTATCCACATTTCGAAGCTGACATTTCGAATCCTCAGCCCGCGAGCGGACGTGAGAGAATCCGGCGGAGGACATCATGCCAACCTACATTGCATTGCTTCGCGGCGTAAACGTTGGCGGAAACATTCTAAAAATGGAGCGTCTGCGCGCGTTGTGCGCGGAACTCGGAGCGAAGAACACACGCACGTACATCCAGAGCGGAAACATCGTCTTCGAGGCAGGTGCAACCTCATCGCACTGGATTCAGGCTCTCGAACGCAAACTCGCCGGCGAATCACGCCTTCCCGTTTCCGTAATTGTAAGAACCGCTGCGGAAATGTCCAAGGTACTGGCGGGAAATCCGTTTCTGAAGGAAAAAGGAATCGATCTTGCCAGGCTGGCGGTCATCTTCCTGCAGCAAGTCCCGGCGAAAACCGCGATCGGGGCTCTGGCCGCCCTCGACCTCGGCACCGAACGTTTCGCGCACACCGGCAAGGAGATCTATATCCGCTGCCCTGACGGCTTCGCCAAAGCCAAGCTGTACTCGCTTGATCGCACGCTCGCGCAGAAAACCACCACCCGCAATTGGAACACAGTGAAAAAACTCTGCGAGATGTGCGCCGGATAGTCTTTAACTGAAAAGGCCGGGCTGGCGCCGGGGCTCTTCTTTGCCGAAATGCTTGTAGGCGAGCGCGGTAGCCACGCGCCCGCGCTGCGTGCGGTCCAGCAGGCCGAGCTGCATCAGGTAGGGCTCGTAAATTTCCTCGATGGCATCCTCTTCCTCGCTCAGCGAAGCGGCAATGGTATTGAGACCCACCGGCCCGCCCGAATATTTCTCGATGATCGTAAGCATCAGGTTGCGGTCCACTTCATCCAGTCCGTGTTCGTCCACGCCCAGCATCCCCAGCGCGTCGCGCGCCACGCCCAGGTCGATAAAGCCTTTCGCGCGCACTTCCGCGAAATCGCGGACACGCCGCAGCAAGCGATTCGCCACGCGCGGCGTCCCGCGGCTGCGTCGCGCAATCTCGCCCGCCCCCGCTTCGTCCATCTGGATGCCCAAAATTTTCGCCGAGCGCTGCACGATCTGCAGCAAATCTTCCGGAGAATAGAAATCCAGCCGGTGCACGATCCCGAAGCGCGAACGCAGCGGCGCCATGATCAGGCCCGCGCGCGTCGTCGCGCCCACCAGCGTGAATTGATTTAACTGGTAGGGATGCACGCGCGCGCCCGGGCCCTGCCCGATAATCAGGTCCACGCGAAAATCTTCCATGGCCGGATACAAAATTTCCTCGAGCGCGGGCTGCAGGCGATGGATCTCGTCCAGAAAAAAGAAATCGCGCGGGTCCAGCGAAGTCAGCACCGCCGTCATGTCGCCTTTTTTCTCCAGCAGCGGCCCGGACGTGATCTTGATCGCCGAGCCCATTTCGTTCGCCA
>Ga0302324_100007670_pt1 | contig 22901 bp, 15 predicted proteins | sample Palsa_T0_1_FD_201949 | JGI IMG/M metagenome (GOLD analysis project Ga0302324, IMG submission 201949) | Peat permafrost microbial communities from Stordalen Mire near Abisko, Sweden - Palsa_T0_1 | ecosystem: Environmental > Terrestrial > Soil > Palsa > Peat permafrost | place: Sweden: Abisko...
CTCCTCGCGTTCGATCCGACCGAGTCGCCGATGGTCGACGACGTTTGGGTTCAGAGCCGCGTGGTCGAGCTCATCGACCGCGCGTGGGACCGTCGCGCGGCCGTCATCTTCCCCGCCGGTGCCAACCCGCGCAACGCGACCATTGCTTACTACGGCTACGGACCCGGGCGCACCGACGAAGTGAGGCGCGCGCTCGATCCGAACGAGAACTTCAGGCCAGCGCTGGGCTTCGCGGCGATTCTCCTCGTGCTCTATTCGGTCTTCGTCGGGCCGGTGAATTTCCTTCGCGCGAAGAACCGTGGAAAGCCTCTTCGCCCGCTCGTGCTCGCGCCCATGTTCAGCGCGGCTGCGTTCGGCGCGATCGTGCTCGTAGGCCTCGGGATCAAAGGGTGGCGCGGGCGCACGCGCCATCTCGCGTTCGTGGAAACGGGCTCGGGATCGACGCGCGCGTCCATCACGCGCTTCCGTGGTTTCTACACGAGCGAGACGCGAGCCCTCTCCATTGGGGCGACAGATCGCACGTCGGTCCTCGACGTCCTCAGCTCGGACTCGATCATGGACGACAAGGCTCTCGTTCGCGTCGACCGTGATGGCTTTTCGCTCGAGAACATCACGTCACTGCCGTGGCAAACGTTGGTCGTCCGCGAGAATGGCTTCATCGACCTGAAGGGCGGTGTCACGATCACGACCACCGCCGCAGCGGGCGCTGGCGTCGCCGCGACGACCACCGACATCAAGAACGATACGGGGGCGACGCTTCTCGGCGTGCTCGTCTACGTTCCCGGCGACGGCATACGATGGCTCGAGTCGATCAAGAACGGCGACAAGGTGAGCCCCGCGACCGGCAAGCTCGTTCAGAGCGCGCTCGCGAGGCGCACGGCGAGCGCGGGGTCGATGACGATTCATCCCTTCGATCCCGCCACGATCTCGTCGATGTTGTCGACCAAAGAGGGCGAGGCCCTGACCAAGACATGGTCACCCATCACGACGGTCGCAGGCGATGCCATCGATTGGTGGCCCGACGATCAGGTCGTCGTGCTCGCGGAAGTCGAAGGTGGCGAACGCGCAAAGAGCGACAACGGACTTTCCGTGGAGAGTGACCGCATGCTTCTTCGCGTGGTGAGCAAACCATGAGCCAATCTCCCGAGTCCGCTCCGCAAAGCCAAGGGCCGACCAGCGCGAGCCCGCCCTCGTGGCTCGACCACACGAGCGCGCCTGCGATTCGCGTGCGCCATCTGTGGCATCGCTTCGGCAAGCTCGACGTCCTGCGTGACGTGAGCTTCGAGGTGGGTCACGGGGAGATCTTTGGCTTCATCGGCCCGAACGGTGCCGGCAAGACGACGACCATCCGCGTCATGGCGACGCTGCTCGAGCCGCTGTCAGGTCGCGTCGAGGTCGACGGCTTCGACGTATCCGTCGACCCCGAGGCCGTTCGCAAGATCATCGGGTACATGCCGGACCACGCGGGCGTCTACGACCGCGTGACGGTGCGGGAGTACCTGGAGTTCTTCGCCGACGCGTACAAGGTCGCCCCGGACGCGAACTACTCCGTCGTCGACGCCGTGATGGAGCTCACGGATCTCACCAAGCTCGAGGGCAAGCTCGTCGCCACGATGTCGAAGGGCATGAAGCAACGGCTTCAGCTCGCGCGCACGCTGCTCCACGATCCGAAGGTGCTCATCCTCGACGAGCCGGCCAGCGACCTCGACCCACGCGCCCGCATCGAGATCCGCGATCTGCTCGTCGAGCTACGCTCGCTCGGCAAGACCATATTCCTTTCGAGCCACATCCTCACGGAGCTCGCCGACGTATGCACGTCCGTCGCCATCCTCGAGCGCGGCAGGCTCGTCGTCGCAGGTCCCATCTCCGACATCGCGCGTCGCCTCGAGGAAGCCGCGATGCAGCGCCAGGCGCAGCAGCCACAGCCCCCAATGCAGGCGGTCGCGCAGACGGCGATCATGCCGCCGCAACATCCAGGCAACATCACGACGGAGATGCCGGCAGCGGGCTACAGGCAGACCGAGATTGAGCCCGCTCCGCAGACGATCAGCGTGCCACGTAGACGCCTCAAGGTTCGGGCCTTCAGCCCGCTCGAGGCCGTTCAAACGGCGCTGACGGGCGTGCCCAACGTGTATGGGGTGACTCAGATCACGAACGGGCTCTTTCTCGTGACGTACGCTGGTGATGATCAAACCATCGCCGCAATCGTGTCGACGCTGGTCGCGGCGAAGATCGCCGTCGCGGGGGTAGAGCCCGAGCGCAGCGAGCTCGAGCGAATCTTCCTCGAGGTCACGAAAGGCGAGGTGCAGTGATGGCCAGCCGCGTGATGCGCATGTTCCACGAGCCCAACGCGATCTGGATGCGCGAGATGCGCCAGTCTGCGCGGCTCGGGCGGACGCCGTGGATCCTCTTCGCCTTGAGCCTGACCATCTCGCTCCTGATGTGCTCCATCGGCGGCATCGCAGCGACCGACAACGCGAGCCCTGCGTCGCTCGGCGGAGCACTGTTTCAAACGTTCTTCTCCATCGGTGCCTTCGTCGTCATGATCATCGGGCCGACCGCCGCCGCCAACGGCATCGCCTCCGAGCGCGAAGGACGCACCTGGGAGGCAGTGCTGCTCACCGGACTCTCGCCGAAAGACATCGCCCGCGGAAAGTTCGTGGCTGCTTACACGTCGATCGCCATGCACATCGTGGTCCTCGCGCCGGTCGGGGCACTCCCGTTCCTTTTCGGTGGCGTGACGCCGGTCGAAGTCATCGTGGCATTCGCGTTCCTCTTCGTCTTCGCTGCCCTCGCCGTGGCGTTCGGGCTCGCCGTCAGCTCGCTCATGTCGAGCTTGCGCGGCGCCATCGTCGTCACGCTGATGCTCGCCATTTGCATCGGGCCCGTCTTGTATTTGCTCTTCGGCTATTCGCTGTCGTTCGGCGTCCACAAGCTTTGGAGCGACGTGCCCGAGGCCTTTCCCGTGTGGCTACCGCTTGCGTACACGCGTGCCCCGTTTGGCCTCGAGTATCTCCTCTTGCTCGTCGCCGTGCCGCTGCTGCTCATTCTCGTCCCGGCGTGGTTCCTCTACGAGGTGACCGTCGCCAACCTCACCGGTGAGACGGACGATCGCTCCAGCGGCCTCAAGCGATGGTTCTTCGCATGCACACCGCTCATCGCCCTCGCGTGCGCGCTGCCGGGCGCAGTCGCGCTGACAGAGGAAGAGCGCGTGCGCTGGTCGGTCACGGGGGAAACGGTGTTCGCCGCATACGTGGGGTTCTGCGCGATTCTCTTCGCCTTCGATCCCGCTGGGCCATCGCGTCGTGTTCTCGTCCACTGGCGCCGCATGAACGCCGGAGTCTTGCGGCGCTTCTTCGGGCCGGGCTTGCCGAAGACCGCGTCCCTCGTCGTCCTCATGGGATTTCTCGGTCTCCTCGGCATCACTGCGATCGACCTCTTCATGCTGTACGTACAGCCTGCGGCGTCTCCGACGGCAAGCACGACCTGGTCGTATGCCTCGCCATACACGCCAACGCGCAGTGACCGCCTCGCACAGATCTTCGTGTTCGGTGCGTACTGCGCCCCGTACTTCGTCTTCACCGCGGGGCTCATTGCCTACTTCCGGTCGCGGGGCCATACACCGTGGGTCACTCGGCTCGTCGCGGGTGCGATCCTTTTCCTCGCGGGCGCAGCGCCGTGGGTCGTCGCGGCGATAGGTGGCGTCGTCACGAGCAGCCACGATGACACCTGGCTCCTCGTCGCCGCACCCAGCCCGTTCTTCGCGTATGCGATGGTCGGACGCTTCGATCATCCAGGTACGGGAGATGACACCCCCATCATCCAAGTGGGGCTCGCGTGCGCCATGATGTGGGGCCTGATCGGTCTCATCTTTCTCGTCATCGCCGGCCGCAAGTGCGCGCGGGCCGTCCGAGAGCAAAACGCGATCTACGCGCAGACTGAAGCCGCGCTCCAGGCCGAAGACGATGTACGAGCCGCTGCCGCAATTGGGCCGAGCTCGTTGGCGAGCGCGAGCCCCGGAGCCACTTGATGCTGCTCGATGCATCCTTCGCGCGCGAGCTCGAAGCCCTGCGGAAACGCCTGCGCGTCCGCGCGCGCTCGGGCGGAGGTGGCGATCACACGGCCAAGCGACGCGGATCGAGCGCGGAGTTCCTCGAGCACCGTCCTTACGCGCCGGGCGACGACCTCCGCCGCATCGACTGGCTCGCGTTCGCACGGACGGGTGAGCCCGTCTTCAAGTTGTTTCGAGCCGAAGAGGACGTCATCGTACGACTCGTCGTCGACGCCAGCGCCTCGCTGGGTGAGAGTGCTGGCGAGCCAAACAAGCTCGACATGGCCAAGCGTATCGCCGCCGCCATCGGGTACATGGCGCTCGCCGATTCGGAGCGCGCCCAGGTGATGGCCGCGAGTGAAGGCCTCTCGTTCGTGTCGGAGCCATCGCGCGGACGCAATGCTCTGCCGAAGCTCCTTCGCGATCTGGATCGAGTCGACGGATCCGCCGCAGGCGGGACGTCGCGAACACCAAAAGACGTCAAGAGCGGCACGGACCTCTCGCGGGCGATCGAACAAGTCATCGTGCGCTCTTCACGCCCGGGGATGCTGGTGATCATCAGCGACTTCATGGACGCGGGCCCCTTCGACGCGGCCATCACACACGCCGCAGCGGCCGGTCACGACATCGCGCTCGTTCAGGTGCTGTCGCGCGAGGAGGTCGAGCCGCAGTGGGACGGTGACTACGCGCTCGTCGACGTCGAGTCGAACGCCACGGTCGAGGTCACGATGGACGCCGGAGCGCTCGAGGCCTACCTCGCACGCCTCAATCAGCTCGTCCTCGGCCTGCGCGCCCTCGCAAAGAAGGTACAGGGGACGTACGTGCGCATCGTGACCGACGAGCCGCTCTTGCCCGTCGTGCGTCGCTTCGTCGGGAGAGTCGTCGACTAGATGCCCGGCATCGAGCTCCTCAACCCCAAAGGGCTTTGGCTCCTCACGGCGATCGTGCCGCTCGTGGTGCTCTACATCCTCAAGATCAAGCGCGAGCGCATGCGCGTGTCTTCGACGTGGTTGTGGGCCGAGGCACGGCGTGACCTCTTGGCGAAGCACCCGTTCAAGAAGCTCGTACCCGAGCTGCCGCTGCTGCTGCAGCTTCTTGCGTTGATCGGTCTCTCGCTCGCGCTCGCGAGGCCGGCCCTGCGCGGCGGACGTCTCACGGGCGATCACATCGCCATCGTCATCGACACGAGCGCGTCGATGGGCACGGCGGCGAAGACGGCCGACGGCAAGAAGACCACGCGCATGGCATTGGCGATCGAAGCTGCCAAGAACGCCATCGACAGCATGGAGCCCGGCGCCGACGCGATCATCATCGAAGGGGCACGCGAAGCGAGGCTCATCTCGCCGCTCGACCGTGATGCGCGGAGGCTCAAAGCCACGCTCTCGCAAGTCGCCGTGCGCGAGGTCGAAGGAGATCTCGCAGCCGCCATCAGCCTCGGCGCCGACCGTGTGCGCTCGCTCGGCGGCAAGCGCCGCGTTCTCCTCATCACGGACGGAGCCCTCGCGAGCGAAGCGCCACTCGTTACGTCCGGCGTGGATCTGCAGGTCGTCACGGTGGGCGAGCCGGCGGATAACCTCGGCCTCGTACGCGTGGACATACGCGCGGGCATCGACCCCGTCACGAAGCATGATCAAGTCCAAGCCTTCGGGATGCTCAAGAACTACGGAGCGTCGCCACGCAATGCGTACGTGACGGTGACGGTCGAGGGTAAAACCGAACCCGCAGCGTCCCGACGCGTGATCGCACCGCCTGGCGAGAAGACCGCCGTCGTCCTGGCGTTCGAGCCTGGGCCGCTCGACTTCGGCAAGGGCCTCGTCATGCAGGTGGCCCCCGGTGACGCGCTGCCCATCGACGACGTGGCCTACGGTCGCGTACCGCAGTCGCGCAAGATGCCCGTGGCCCACGCGTCGCTCGCGTATTCGTGGATCGCGCGCGCGCTCGACGCCGATCCCGATCTCGACGTCCAGAAGCTCACACCGAGCCAGCTCGGCACGGTCAACATCGAACCTGACTCGCTCGTGATCGTCGAAGGCGCGTGCCCCGATAGTCCTCCTGGCTTGGACGTGCTCGTCGTCAATCCGCCCGAAGGCAATTGCATGGGTGTGGACGTGGGCGCGCAAGTCGAGCAGCCGCAAATCACGTCGTGGGAGCAAGGCGACGCCCGACTTCGGTTCTTGACGTTCGACGGCGTGCATGTGGCGAAGGCCCATCCCGTCAAGGCACCGGGTCAGGCCTCGCTGCTGCGTGCCGGGCAGATTGCGCTCATGGCGGACGCATCCTCGCCGGGTCGTACAGCAACCGTGGTGGGCTTCGACGTCGGCGAAAGCGACTGGCCGCTCAAGGCGTCTTTCGTCCTCTTCATCCGCAACGTGGTCGAGATGGCGCGCTTGCACCGCAGCCAGGGCACGACTGGCCCTGCGCGAACGGGTGATGCGCTGCGCGTTGCCGTGCCGAAGGACGTCAGCAAAGTCATCGTGGAAGGTCCAGGGTTGCCCGAGCACACGATCGCCGCGAAGGGCGGCTTCGCCATCATTCCGACGGTCGATCGCGCTGGCGTCTATCGGGCGCGGTGGACGGAGCCGCATTACGGCAGCGCGGTAATCGTCGCGAACCTCACGAGCGAGCGCGAGAGCGACGTCCGGCCGAGACCCGTGGTCATCGACCAAAATGGTGGCGTCGCTCAGGCAACGACGCGCGTGGCCGACGCGCACCACGAGTGGGGCCTGTGGCTCGCCTTGCTCGCGGCAGCCCTCATCGCGTTCGACGTCTACTGGATGACGCGCAAGCGCCGCGAAGTGTCTCTCGAGTCCATTGCGGCGGGTCGAGGCCGGACGTGAGCGCGCTCAATCAGGCTGCGGTCACCGCGTACGTCTCCCGGTTTTGGATGCTCGGCGCCGCCGTGATGATTCTCGCGTTGACGGTGCGCCTCGTCCGCTCGACGCGCCAGCGGAAGGTACCGATCACAGGTGCGCTGCTCCTTTGCCTCGCCGCGCTCGGACCACTCGTCTATCAGGGTCTCGTCCAGGCCCAGCTCACACGTGAGACGTACATCCGCTTCGGGCACCCGATGGGCGTCTTGGGCGTCGCGGTGCTCGCGCTATTCCTCGCGTGGCGACTGTCGCTCTTGCCAGCGCGCATGACGCGCGTGAGGCGGGCGTTGGTCGTCCTCTTTGCATCGCTCGCGGGGCTGGCAGCGGCGCTCGCCGTGACGGAGCCCGAGCTCGGGCGGCCGCTCGATCGCATGACCGTCATCATCATGATCGACCGCTCGCGATCGATCGATCTCGTCCCTGCGGCGGATGCGCGTATCGCCTCCGAGCTGCGGCTCGCGGAGAAAGGGATGCACGACGATGATCGCATCGCGACCGTCGCGTTCGCTGCCGATGCCCTCGTCGAGGACCCGCCGCGACCGAAGAGCGATTTGCCTCCTCCTCAGCGCGTCGAGCTGGGGCGCGACGGCACGAACCTCGAGGCAGCGGTGCGCCGTGCCCTCGCCGAGCTTCCAGCGGACACGGCGTCGCGCCTCGTGCTCGTCTCGGATGGCGTCCAGACACGCGGTGACGCTCTGTCGGCGGCCGCGGCGGCCGTCGCGGCGGACGTCCCCATCGACATCGTCCCTCTCGATCAGAAGACCTATCCCGACGTCCGCGTCGTCTCCGTGCGCTCGCCCACGCACGCCGACGAAGGAGAGGCGCTCGATCTTCGCGTCGTGACCTCGAGCACCCAAGAAGCCGATCTCGACGTGCGCGTGAAGCGCGACGGAACCGTGATCCACACCGGCAGAGTTCACGTGTCGTCCGGCGAGGACGTCTTGCGATTGCGAGAGACGGCATCGGAGCCTGGCCTCCACCGCTATGACGTCGAAGTGACCGCCGTCGACCCGAGCAAAGACGGCTCGGCCGAGGACAATGCGGGTTCGACGTTCGTGCGCGTACGCGGACCTGCGCTGGCGCTCATCCTCGAGGGCGATTCAGGCAAGGGTGCGCTTGTCGCAGGCGCGCTCGAGGCGAATGGCTTTCGCACCGTCGAGCGAGGGGCCACGGGCGTGCCTGCCGACATCGGCGCGTTCGCTGGATACGACCTCATCGTCCTCAGTGACATCAAAGCGAGCGACCTCTCGACGACGCAGATCGACGCGATCGGAAGCTACACGCGCGATCTCGGTGGCGGACTCATCCTGATGGGCGGTGATCGCTCGATGGGCCCTGGCGGGTATGCGCGAACAGCGGTGGAAGACGTCTCTCCCGTGGCCTTCGATCTCAAGGAGGAGAAGCGACGCGCATCGCTCGCCGAGGTCATCGCCATCGACTACTCGGGCTCGATGGGGATGATGGTCGGCGGGCAGACGAAGCTCGCGCTCGCGAACGAAGCCGCGGCGCGATCGGCTTCGCTCCTCGGGGCGGGCGATCGACTCGGCGTGGAGCACGTCGATACTGTCGTCGCGTGGACCGTTCCCCTCGGGCCCGTGACGGACGTGAACGCCATCGGCACGCACATTCGCGCGGTGCAAGTTGGTGGTGGCGGCATCTACACCGACGTCGCGCTTCGTGCGGGTTACGCCGCCCTCGAGAAAGAGACGGTGAATCTCAAGCACCTCCTCCTCTTTGCCGACGGTGACGATGCAGAGCAGATCATCGGCTGCCGCGCCCTCGTAACGGGGTCGGTGGCGAAGGGGATGACGACGAGCGTGATCTCGCTCGGGCACGGGAAAGACTCCGCCGAGCTCGAGGTGCTCAGCAAGATAGGCGGCGGCCGGTTTTACCTGATCGACGACGCAACGAAGCTCCCCGCGGTGTTCACGCAAGAGACCATCCTCGCGGCGCGGAGCTCCATCAAAGAGGAGCCGTTCAAAGTGAGCGTGGGGGCACCCACACCTGCGACGCGCAACGTCGACTTCAAGGATGCGCCGCAGCTCCACGGCTACGTCGTCACCGTCCCCAAGGCGCGTGCGACGGTGTCACTCGGCGGGCCGGACAACGATCCGATTCTCGCGACGTGGTCGGTCGGGATCGGGCGGGCGGCAGCGTTTACCAGTGACTTCAAGGATCGATGGGGCGCCGCGTGGACGAAGTGGCCCGCCGGCGTGAAGATGATGGGCCAGCTCGGACGCGATGCAGCGCGCAAGGCCGACGATCCGCGCGTGCGCCTCGAGAGTGACGCGACGGGAGGCGAGCTTCACGTACGTGCTGATGTCGTCGGAGACGACGGACGCGCGCAGACCTTCCGCCGTCTGACTGTCCACGTGGCTGGACCCGATGGCTTCTCGCGTGACATGTCGCTCGAGGCTACGGGCGCAGGGCGTTATGGCGCCTCGGTGCCGCTGTCGCGGCCCGGGACGTACGTCGCGACCGCGAAGGACGAGGCCAGCGGCGAGGCCGTCGGAACGACAGGCGCAGTGCTCAGCGCGGGCGAAGAGCTCCGGCCCACGGGAAGCGATCGATTGCTTCTCACGCGCCTCAGCACGATGACGGGCGGCAAGATGCGTGACACGCTCGCGGGTCTTTACGACGACCGCGCAGCGCGACGATTCGCGTACACGCCGCTCCTACCGCTTCTCTCGCTCGTCGCGGCTTGCGCGATGTTGCTCGGTGTGGCGTCGCGGCGGCTCGGCGTGCCTGCTTTCGTCAGCGCGATGTTCGGGCGCGCGCGTGCTCGTGCCCGGCAGGGCGAGACGGACCAGCGCGCGGCCCTCGCCTTCGCCGAAGCGCGTGAACGTGAACGGGCCGTCCGTCAGACGAAGACGAGCGACGCGCTCCTTGCGCGGAAGCGAAAAGCGGGTACGTCTTCGGCCCCGGCTTCTGGTTCGGGCATCCTCGGCACCGCTCCCCCACCCCCAGCCGCTCAGCGTCCAATCGGTTCATCGGGGACGCGCCAGAGCGCTCCGCGCACTGCCCCACGCACGCCGCAGGTCAGCACCGCCGAGCGTCTCGCCCAGAAGCGACGCGAGAAGAAGTGAACATCGAGACGATGCGCGTCTGAACGCGCTCCGCGAAGGCGCGATCGTGAGTCGCGATGAGCGCGGTCGCCCCGTCGAGGCGACGGGCGAGCGCCGCGCACGCCTCGACGTCGAGTGCGTTCGTCGGCTCGTCGAGGACGATCAACGGTGGATTGCCCGTGAAGGCCGCGACGAGTGAAATGCGTTGACGCTGCCCGAGCGACAGCGCGCCGATCTTACGACCAAGGAGCGCGTCGACCCCGAACGCTTGCTCGCTGCGCCACGGTGCTCGCTTGAGCGACGCGACGATGTCGAGCCACTCGCGCGCAAGCAGGTGGTCGGGCATGTCGGGCTTTTCAGGCGCATAGCCGAGCACGCCGGGTAGCGTCATCGCGCCCTCGTAGGTCTCGAGGACGCCGGCTACGATTTGAAGCAAGGTCGATTTGCCGCATCCGTTCGCGCCCAGGATGACGACTCGCTCGCCCGATCGCACGTCGAGGTCGACGCGATCGAGCACGCAATGGGAGCCGAACCACTTGGATATCCCGCGTGCCCTCAACATGCCGCCGCCAGTGTCGTCGAGAGAACAGCAATGCCGATGACCCCTAGGAAAAACGTCGAAGGGCGTCGGGAACGTGCCGCAAACCTCGCCCAAGGCGCGACGGCGCAAGCGATGCTCACCGCCGCGGAGGTCGTCGCCCAGGCGATCGAAGCGGTTGCGTGCGATGCGGCTGCGGCGATGACGCCCGCGGTCGAAGCGAACGCCGTCGACGGCGTCGCCAGTGCAAGCGCGACAGCGGCCACGAGAACGAACGGCGACGTTCGCGTCTGCCGTAACCAGGGTCTCAACTGCGCTTCTGTCTCGACGGCAGGCGTCGCGAGGAGCGCCGAAGCAATGCTCGAAGGCAGCGCAAAGACGACGAAGGCGCGCTGCCAGGGTCGCGCATCGGGATCGTTTCGGAGCGTCAACGCGAGCGTCGCTCCGGCCGCCGCAAACATCATCGCCGCAGCTCCAACTCGCCCGCGCGCGGTGCGCACCATCCGCGCGAGATACGAGAGCGCGAGCGCGACGACGGGTGGTGACGGCCGAACGATTCGTACGGCGGCTCTTCGACCCTCGAGCGCCTGTCGCCAAGCCGCCCCCGTTGCAACGAGCGCGAGCCCTGCCGCGGGTAACACGGCGAGCGCCGGTGACGGATCGAGCACGACCATCATCGCCGCGCAGGTGAAAGCGCCCAACGCGTAACGTGAGCGCAGCACATCGCGACTCGATGCAACGAGCGCCACGGCGAGGAGGGTCGTCGACACGCCGCGCATGATGCCGTCGCCACACGCCATCAAGAGGGCGAAAGGCAGCTGCGCAAACGCGAGAAGGGAGACCATGAGCAGCGTCATCCACGTCTTCGGTGGACGAAGCGAACGCAGCGTACGTGTGCCGGGCGCTTCGAACGCGTCCGCCGTGGCGGACCGCGCGAGCATGATCCACACGCTCCAGACGACGAGCCGTGTGGCCGCCGATGCCGCGAGCATTTGCGTGACGTCGTGCGCGCGCATCCCGTGTGGCCCGAAAACGATCGCCGCGAGCACCGCAACGCCGCTCATGAGCGGCACGGTTCGCATGGCGACATGACGACCCGACGTCGTCATCACCGCGTGTGCGAGCGAGACGATCCGCATCACTGGGGCAACCGACCAACACGGGCCTTATTCCCGCGGTCCTTTACGCGTTGCACCGGGACGACTAAACAAGCGCACGGACATGCCGGACGAGCGCAAACCAAGCGAGAAGGGGCTCTCGACCGAGGGTGCAGAGGCGGCGATTCTCGAGGCGAGGCGCGCGAAGATGCGCCACGTCCGCGCGCGGGGTGAAAACCCGTTCGCCAACGACTTCGCCAAGCTCGGCCCCGTCGACGACGTCGCGAGCATCCGCGCGAAGGCCGCGTCTGCCTGCACCAGCGACGCCAAGTACGACTCGACCGCGACCGACACCCTCGCCATCACCGCACATGTGTGCGGGCGCGTCATCGCCCTTCGGTCGAGTGGAGCGCTTTCCTTCGTTCGCGTTCGTGATCGCACGGGCGAGATCCAGCTCCTCTGCGATCAGTCGAAGCTCGGCGAGCTGTACGCGCGCCTCGACGACGTCGACGTGGGGGACATCCTCGAAGCTCGCGGCGCGTTGACCGCGAGCAAGCGGGGCGAGCTCTCGATCGCCCCCGATACCTTTCGCGTGCTCACCAAGGCGCTGCGGCCGCTGCCGGAGAAGTGGCACGGCATCCAGGACGTCGACGTGCGCTACCGCCAGCGTTACGTTGATCTGATCGCGAACGCGGACGTGCGCGAAGTGTTTCGCGCGCGCTCGCTCGCCACGCGCGCGGTGCGCAAGATCCTCGACGACCACGACTTCATCGAGGTGGAGACACCGACGATGACAACGCTCATCGGCGGGGCTGCCGCGCGTCCGTTTCTCACGCATCACAACGCGCTCGGCCTCGACCTCTTCATGCGCGTCGCCCCGGAGCTCTTCCTCAAGCGACTGCTCGTCGGCGGGCTCGAGCGCGTCTACGAGATCGGTCGCTGCTACCGTAACGAGGGTTTGTCGACTCGCCACAACCCCGAGTTCACGATGCTCGAGTTCTACTGGGCGTACGCGACGTACGACGTGCTCATGGACTTCACCGAGACCATGCTCCGCTTCGTCGACGGCGAGCTCGCCCGTGCGCTGCCGGAGGCCCATGCGAAATGGATCGCGGCGCGCACCTTCACCTTCGATGAGGCCTTCGCACGCATTCCGATGGCCGACGCGGTCGCTATGGCCGCGCGCAAGACGTCAATCGCCGATTGGTCCTCGGGAGACGTCGTCGCGCTCCTCAAGACCACGTTCGTCGACAAGATGAAGGAGTGGTCCAAGGCGAGCCCACGCGCCAAGGCCATCGATTGGGGCAACTTCCGCAAAGGCTTCGAGAAGTGTGACAACGACGGCGAGCGACTCTTTTGCTGTTACGAGTACCTCGCGGAGCCCTTCTTGCCCGAAGACCATCGGTCGAAGGACGGCTCACGGAGCCTCCCCGTCTTCATCAAGGACTACCCATTCGAGACTTCACCGCTCGCGCGCAGGAATGATGTGCGGCCGGAGTTGGTCGATCGCTTCGAGCTCTTCGTTGGCGGCCGCGAGCTGTGCAACGCTTTTAGCGAGCTCAATGATCCCGACGATCAGAAGGCCCGTTTCGAAGAGCAGGTCGCCAAAAAAGCTCGCGGCGAAGAAGACGCGATGGATTACGACGACGACTACGTTCGAGCGCTCGAGCACGGCATGCCCCCAGCCGCCGGGTTCGGCATGGGGATCGACCGGCTCGTCATGGCTCTGACGAACGCACCGTCCATTCGCGACGTCATCCTCTTTCCGCTGCTGAGGCCCCATGACCGGTCTTGAGAGGCCGCCCCAGCCATGGTCGGTGGGCGACGCCATCGGGCACGCGTTCATTGCGCTTCGAAAGAACCCCGGCGCGCTGTTCCTCCCGATCTTGGTGTGCTTCGCCGCGATCGCGGCGGTCGACACATGCATTGGGTTTGGCGGGCGCTTCGCGGTCCGCGCGAAGCTCGTGTCCTTCGACCTCGCGATCGGGCTCGAGATCGGCGCGGCTCTTCTCTTCCAGATCTTGGTGACGCTGCTCGTGAGCGCCGGGCTTCACCGCGCGTGGATCGCGGCAGCGCGCAACGAGCCGCTCTCGGTCGACGAGTCCTTTCGCTGGCTACGCCCCCGTGCCGTGTGGCGCCTCGCGTGGGTCTCGTTCGTGCTCTTTTGGGTGGCGTTGATCCCGGCGGCTGGTGTTCCGTTTTACGGGCTATGCCTCGCGCCGCACTTCATCGTCGACCGCGACATGAAGGCCGGTGAGGCGCTGCGCGCGAGCTGGCGAGCGACGCGCGGCAACAAGGGCGCCCTTTGGGTGCTCGGACTCTGCATTCTTCCGATTCAGCTCGTCGGTCTCGGAGCCGGTGGCATCGGGGTGTGCGCCACGAGCACGTTGATCGGCGTGGCATTCGCGTATGTCTACGTGCGCCTCGGTGGCACGAGCGAGGTGCCTCCTTACACGCCCGAGTTCGCGACGCGGAGCATGCGCATCATGCTTCGGACGACGCTCGCAGTGTCGGCCACGGGGTTCTTCGCCTGCGTGTATGGGGTCTACGCGCTACCGCCCGTTCGAGGCTCGGCTTGGACGCCCGTCGATGCGGCCGCGCGCGTCGCGACGATTCTGTTCGGCGTGTCATCGACCATTCTGCTTCTCGCGTCGCTCCTGCCGTGGATCCTCGATCGCCTGGAGCACGCGCGCTTTTCGCTCTTCGTCGGGGCGCGCCACGTGCGGTCGCAGAAGAGCGGCTTCCTCACCGTGATCAGCGTGCTCTCGATCTGCGGCGTCGCCATAAGCTCGTGCGCGCTCTCGAGCGTCGTCAGCGTGATGGGCGGATTCAGCACCGATCTCAAGCGCAAGATCCTCGGCAACAACGCGCACATCGTGATCGACACGGTGGCGCAGCAGGGGTTCGAGGACTACGGAGCCGCGCTCGAGCGTGTGCGCGCGGTCCCTGGCGTCGTGGGCGCGACGCCCGTCGTCTCGGGTGAGGTGATGATGTCGTCACCGTCGAACCTCGCAGGCGTGATCGTACGCGGCATCGATCCCGACACCATCAGCGGGGTCATCGACCTCAAGACAAACATCGAAGTGGGTCAATTCGACTATCTCGAGGACCCGGAGCGGCTTCGCCATCTCCCTCCAAGCGAGGTCATCGGCATTGGCCCACACGGCGAGGAGTACCGGAAGGGCAGTGATCTCGTGCTCGACAACGACGACCTCGACCCCGCCGTACGCGCCGCGATCGACACCGCTCCGCCGCTCAGGCCTGCGATCATCATCGGTCGCGAGCTGTCGCACACGCTTCACGTATTCGTCGGCGACGAGGTGACGCTGGTCTCACCTCTCGGCGATCTCGGTCCCATGGGGGTGATGCCCCGTACGAGGAGGTTCCGCGTCGCCGCTATCTTCTACAGCGGCATGTACGAGTACGACGCGAGTCACGTCTACACGCTGATGAGCGAAGCGCAGAGCTACTTCGCGACGGCTGGGAAGATCACGGCCATCGACGTCAAAGTGAAGGACGCCGAGCGCGTCGACCTCGTCACGCCCAACGTCGCAGCTGCGGTCCAGCGCCCCGACCTTCGCGTTCGCGACTGGCGCGACATGAACAAGAACCTCTTTTCCGCGCTCAAGCTCGAGCGCCTCGCGACGTTCATCATCCTCTCGATCGCCATCATCGTCGCGAGCTTCTCCATCATCTGCACGCTGCTCCTCATGGTGACGGAGAAGGGAAAGGAGATCGCGATATTGAAAGCGCTCGGTGCGAGCGATGGCGACATCCGCCGCACGTTCATGACGGAAGGGCTCGTCATCGGCGGCATCGGGACGGCGTTCGGGGTGGCCACTGGGCTCGCCCAATGTGCGGGCCTTGGGGCGTTCGGGTTACGCCTACCGCCCGAGGTCTATTACATCGACCGTTTGCCCGTTCACGTGAGCGGGTGGGACTTTCTGGCGGTGGCCGTCGCGGCGATGCTCATTTGCATGTTGGCGACGATCTATCCGGCGCACATGGCAAGCAAGCTGCGTCCAGTCGACGGACTTCGCTACGAATAGGGATTTTGGTTATCCTGGGTGACGGTGTCTTCGTCGCCCGCTCCGTCCAGCGTCTCGCCTGGGCACGTATTCGGCAAATACGTGATCAAGCGCGTCATGGCCGAAGGCGGCATGGCCACGGTCTACGAGGCCGTCCATGCCAAGCTCGGGCACCGCGTCGCCATCAAGCTCCTCGCGCGCCACCTGCTCTCCAAGCCTGACGTGGTCGAGCGGTTCGAGCGTGAAGCCCGCGCCGCGGCGCGCCTCGAGAGCACCCACGTGGTGCGTGTGATCGACGTCGATGTCGCCGAGGACGGCCGCCCGTACATCGTGATGGAGTACCTCGAAGGCCGCGATCTCGAGACGGAGCTCCGCGCGCGCGGTCAGCTTCCGATCGGGGATGCGGTCGCCTACGTGCTCGAGGCAGCCGCGGCCGTCTCCGTGGCGCACAAGGCAGGTGTGGTCCACCGCGACCTCAAGCCGGCGAACATCTTCCTCGCGCAAGAGGGAGCCCGCAGGGTCGTCAAGGTGCTCGACTTCGGCATCTCGAAGGTGTCGTCACCGAACGAGGTCTCGGCGACCTCCACGCAGACGATGCTGGGCACGCCGCTCTACATGTCGCCCGAGCAAGTGCGCAGCGCCCGGGACGTCGATGGCCGTGCGGACATCTGGTCGCTCGGCGTCGTCCTGTACGAAACGATCACGGGGCAGCTTCCGTTCTTGCGCGAGGACGCCTCGGGCGTCATTGCGGCCATCGTCAGTGACCCCATCACGCCCATCGCCCAGCTCCGCCCCGAGATCCCGCCGCCGCTCGCCGCTGCGATCATGAAGTCGCTCGAAAAGGATCGCAACGCGCGCTTTCGATTCATCGAGGAGTTCGCCGCGGCCCTCATGCCGTTCGCACCAGGGTGGTTTCGGCCGCCGAAGATGGTGACGGTGCCGCCCTTCGCGCCCGGGCTCCCGCCTCATCTCGCGCACTCGCTCTCGGACGGCATCGACAGCGACCGCACAGTCGCCGATCCCAACTTTGCTCCCGACGCCCTCCGCCCATATCAACCGCCCCCGCAACCCTTCGTGCCCGGCGCGGCGCAGACCCCCGATCCGTCACAACCGTCCGCCGTCACTCGCACCACCGCCGGCGGGGGGACGCGTCCGAAGTCGGACCGCGGCAAGCTCGTGCTCGCCATCGTGATTGGAACTGTCGTCGGGGCGATGGCGTTTGCAGCTGCGTTGATCGTCCGAGCGCGCATGGAAACGCGGACGCCCGTTTCGGCGGCGACCACCACGCTACCGGTCATGTCGAACGCGCCAGAGCTGGAAGCCCCGATCCCGAGCGTGCAGCCCTCTACGCAAGCTATCGTACCGAGTGCGATGCCCACGCCCAGCGCGACGTCGTCCTCCGCGGCCCATGTGCGTCGCGGGATGGGAAAGCTCGATGTGAACATCGCTGGGAGCTGGTGCACGCTCACCATCGACGGCGCGTCGGCAGGCGTGACACCCCTCGCCAACTATGACATCGCCTCTGGCTCACACACGGTGACGTGCACTCCGTCCGGTGGGACGACCAAGCGCCAATCGGTCGAGGTCAATCCGGGCGAGACGACCCGCGTGAAGTTCAGTCCATAGTGCAGCAGAAGGTCGTGCCGGCTCCTGCCGTGCACGAGAGCGCGGCGTTCCATTCTTGCGGCTGGTGAAGCCCTGCACACGAAAAGCCGTAGGAGCCCGCTGCGCAGCCGCTGACCGTCTGATCCTCTTCACAGCCCGCGGGCGATTGGGCGAAGGGAAGGCAGCATCGCGACGTCGACCCACCCTCGGCAGCGTTCCCGACGCTGCACGCGATGGGGGCGTCGCCTTCACCCGGAGAGTCGTCGCCGGTACACGTGAAGCCGACGGACGCTCCCGCGCACGTGACCGTAGGATCAGCGACGCACGTGGGAGCCACTTCGGACGACATGCAGCAGTAGGCCAGCCCGCTGCCGCTCGCCATCCCGGCGCTGCACGCGAGGTTCGAGTCGGCATTGGCGGGCGTCGTGGGTCCTGCGTCCACGCCGGGCGTCGTTTGCCCCAAGCACAGGAAGCCGAACGCGGGATCCGCGCAGCCGGGGATGGTCGTGTCGGGCGTGCACTCCGTGAAGTACTGCGCGTACGGAAGGCAGCAGAAGAGCGTGGTCCCTCCAGCACCTTGTGAGCCCGCGCTGCATACGAGGTTCGTGTCGCCGTCGTCGGGGCGGTCGCTCGTGCAGACGTAGCCCACCGAGCCAGCCGTGCACCCGGCGACGGTCGTGTCGGTGACGCAGGTGGCGGGAGGAGGAGGCGGCGGATTTTGGAAGTTGTCGGTCGTGTTGACGGTGCACGCGAGCACCATCGAGAGGGCGGCGAGATGGGCGAGTGTTCGTCTCATCGCATCACCAGTAGACCGCGAGGTGGCCGAGCAGCGTTCGAGGGATGCCCGGCGTGAAGCTGACGCCGCCGTTGGCGCCGCCGGGGTTCGGGCCCTCACCGGGCAGGCGCGAGTTGACGGCGAATTGACCTTCTCGCCAGTTGACGTCGCCGATGTTCAAGAGCTCGCCGGCGATCTCGACATGCTGCCAGCGCACCCCGAGCTCGGCGTTGAACAGCAGGAAGCCCGTTGCCGTGAGCGTGCCGTCTTGCGTGGCGGGCCGGTCGGACATGTACCGCGACTGGAAGGAGCCAAACGCGATGATGGGCCCGATCTTCTGCCTCGCGCCGATGCCCGCGCTGAACGTCACGTTGGGGGCGAGCGCGACGTACGCCGTGCCTGCCGCGATGTCGGCGGCGTCGGTGTAGCGCGCGTGAGTGACGGTGAGCGCGGCGTCGACGTAGACGTTGTCTCGCAGGTTGTAGCGCCCGGTGAACTCCCCGCCGAAGCGCTGCGTCGGCCCCGCGGGAGTCGTCGATGCCGTGTCCCCGTCGATGGTGAGCTCGGAGGTGATGTCGAGCAAGAACGCGACCGCACCGAGCGACAGCCCCTTGAACGGACGCACCGTCGCGCCGACCTCGCCCCCGACGGCGGTGGCGAGGAGCGTGGTCGCCGTGCCCTCGATGAGCGTCCGCGCGTCGTTGGAGTGAAAGCCACTCCCGTAATTCACGAACGCGTCGAGCCACTTCGTCGGTGACACGACCGCGCTCGCCTTGGGCGAAAACTGAGTCGCGCCTTTGTACCCGGACACGGGATCGATCGCGACGGGGCTCTCGTTGTTCACCGCCACGTCGACGCGATCGATGCGGCCCGCGAGGACGAAGCGCAGCCACTTCGTTGGACGCCAGTCCTCTTCGACGTACGCCCCGAGCTCGGTCTCGTTGATGGCCGAGTCGGTGATAGGGCCTGGAATGCCGGGCATGCCGTCGAGGCGTACGCGCTGCTCGGTGCGATGAAGCTGACTCTCGATGACGTCGTCCCGGAACTGGAGGCCGGCGGTGGTGCGAAAGTCGAAGGGGCCGAGCTTGATGGTCTTCGTGAGCCGGAGGTTCGTGCCCATCTCCGTGCGCGTGTCGTCTTGTTCCACTTGCGAGCCGTAGAGCATGCCCTCGGGCTGGAACGACGCGGCGATCCCGTCGTTCGGGAAGAGCTGCAGGTTCGAGTGGATCACGTACGCCGTGGCCTCGACGTCCCCGCGCTCGATGAGGTGCGTGTACGTGGCGAGCGCCATCACGCGCTCGCTTGCTCCGCCCTGGCTCGGATCGACGGAGTCCCATCGGCTCAAACAGTGCGAGCCGGCGTACGCCGACGGAACGGGCGTGCCGTCACCTTCGCCACACACGGCGCGCGCCGGGAGGACGCCCGACATGTTCCACGTCCCGCCGTACGCATTCAACGTGAGCGACAAGGCGTTCTTGTCGTCGAGGATGTGCGACACCTTCAAGTAGCCGTTGAACCGATCGTAGTTCTCCGGGTGAATGAACGGGCCGTTCTCGTTGAAGGCCTCGACCGCGGCGAGCGCGCGCCAGTTTTCCCCGAGGTCAGGCGACGCGAGGACGACCCCGCGGATGTGCGCATCGGGCCCCACCTCGAGCTTCGCGAAGCTCTCGTCGACGTGATCGAGCATGTGGAAGGTGACGGAGCCCGCCGTCGCGAAGTCTCCCACGCGCGCCGAATACGGACCCTTCGTCGACTCGAGGCTTCCAATGGTCTCTGGAATGATGAAGTGGAGATCCGAGTAGCCCTGCCCGTGGCCGTGGCTGACCGCGTTGATGGGCGCGCCGTCGATGAAGAACGCGAGGTCGGTGCCGTGATCGAGATCGAAGCCGCGCAGAAAGTATTGCTGCGACTTCCCTCCCCCCGCGTGCTGCACGGAGAAGAGCCCGGGCACCGCCTCGAGGACGCCTTCGGTTCGAAAGCGCGGGCGCAGCATCAGCTCGCCGTTCGACGTGTTCGAGTCGGACGCTGCGATGGGGTCGACCTCCTGGATCGAGCCCGGCCGGATGGGACGCGTGGCCACGACGACGGTCGCTTGATCGGGCCCCGTCTGCGTGACCTCCTTCGTCGTGTCGACCAAAACCATGGTCTTGGGGATGCGAAAGGGCATCGTGAAGTCGACCGTCGACGCGATCGCCACGCCGTCCTGGGTCGCGGGGGTGAAGACGAACTTCTTCGCCGTCTCGACCGCAGCCTCGTCGAAGCCGTGGCCCGCTGATTTCGTTACCCGGGCGTCGGTCACGTGGCCCGTAGCGTCGATCGAGAGGGCGAGGCCGACCTCCCCCTCGACGTGATCGCGCAGCGCGTCCTTCGGATACTCCGCGACCGTGCTCTCCTTGAGCATCGGTGCGACGGGCTCCGACTGTGTCTGCGCGTGCGCGCTCGTCGCCGCGAGCACGAGCGCGAGCCCCGTCCAAGCCGTCCACTTTCCCACGCGGGCGGGAGTAACACGTTAGTTATTAATCGTGCTACGCAAATCCGCGGGTCAAGGGCGCATCGACAAGAGCGTCATCCCGCGCGCGCGGAGGAGGTCACGAAGCCTGTCGCGCTCGTCACGCTCGAGCACGTCCTCGAGCCACTCGAATAGCAGCCGAGGCTCACGAAAGGCGCGGCGGCTCGGGTGGTCGGCTTCGCGGATCATGCGTTGGATCTGCATGCCGAACGTCGGGCTCGTGTTCAGGAGCGTGCCCGTGCGAAGGAGCCGCTCCTCGTTGCGCATGGTCTTCACGTAACCGGCGACCACGTCCGGCGGAAACACCGTCGCGTCGACGAGGTCCACGAAGCACACGTACGGGCCTTTGATCGACGCAATGAGCGCGTCATGCGCCACGGACCATGGGCCGGTCTCCTCGAGCGACACAGGTGACGCAATACGGATCTCGACGAGCTTGCCGGCGACCCGGTCGATGGACCACACGGAATCAATCTATCAGGCGATGCTGGTCGAGTCTAAAGTGCGGCAGTGCTCACGGACGACGACATCGACCGGTGCTCGCAACGATCCGCCGACGCCCTCGGGGATGGCTTGCGCGAGCACGTGCCGCGATTGCGCGCGCTCCTCGGGTCGCTCGTCCGCGTGGGGCAGCGCCTCGACGACGCGCTGCGTACGCCATCGCGGATCTGGCACGCGAGGCGCGTGAACGAGCCGGCGGCGGTCATCGCACGGTTGTTCGTTCTTCATGATCGCGTGACGACGCAAGACGTCGAAGGGGCGCTCGGCGCAGTCGGCCGTCGATTGCTCGACGCCGACTTGCTGGTCGAGGATGGTGAGGGAGTCACTTCGCGCATTCAGCTCGCGCTGTCACCCGACGCGATGTGCTTCGGGGATTGGCTCGGCCCGGGTGCGATCTTGGCCCTCGGGGGTGCGACGACGGAGCTCGTACGCGTCGCTGGCGGCGGCCCGGCGATGGGCCGCGCGCTCGATCTCGGGTGCGGGGCAGGAGCCGTCGCCATCGGGATGGCACGCGTCGCCGAGAAGGTGATCGCGACGGACATCGATGCGCGTGCCGCAGCGTTCACACGGCTGAACGTCCGCTTGAACCGCGTCGGGAACGTCGAGGTGCGCGTCGGGGATCTCTTCGAGACCGTCCGCGGGGAGCGCTTCGATCGGATCGTGTCGCAGCCGCCGTTTCACGCGCTCCGCCCGTCGGCCGTCCCGAGCGCGTTCGTGCACGGGGGTGCGCGAGGCGACGAGCTCGCCGCGAAGATGATCGCGCAGGCGCCCGAGCACCTCGACGACGGCGGCATCATGATTCTCCTCGCCGACTGGCCCATCCTCGAGGCCGGCGACATCGCGACGCGGCTCCGAGGAGAGGGCTCCGGCATTCTCGTGCTGCGGGCACCGAACAAGGACCTCGACGAGTACTGCACGCTTCACGCTGCGGCCGAGCATGCGCCGAGCTCCGATGCGTTCGCGACCGCCGTCATCGCGCAGCGGGATCACCTCGAGGCACTGGGCGTGCGCGGCGTCGCGCTCGCGTGGGTCGTCCTCCGAGTGGCGGGGCGAGGTTGGGCGTCGGAAGCACCGGTAAAGCACCCGCATGACGCACCCATGACGTGGGAGCACCTGTCACGCCTCTTCGCCGCGCATGAAGCGGCTCACGCCGCGGACGGCGTGCTCATGGCCACGCGCGTCGCGAAGCCCGAGGGAGCTCGATGGGTCGAGCAGGCCCTCGGCGACGGTGCGGCCGCGGTCGTCGTCCATCCTCCGCCGGGTCGACCCGAGTGGCCGAGCGTCCTCGACGCGGACGTCGCCGCCGTGGTGACGTCACTCGCGAGAGCGGGCCGCGCGACGAACGCTGCCGAGATCGCGGCGGCACGTCGCGCGCTGCTCACTGGCGCCCTCGACGCCGTGCCGTGACTACCTCTTGAGGGCTTGTTTCTCCTTCTTCTTCTTTTGCTTCTCCTGGATGGAGACCTTCGGTTTGTTCTGGTTCTTACCCTTTTCGATCCCTTTGGCCATGCCCTACCCTACGACAAGGTAGCCGTTTCCGTCTCGCCTTTCCTCACGTCGCTCCGGAGGCGCGAGGCCTCACGCTTCGACCACGAGGCGGAGGACGAAGAGCGACTCGGCGAGTTCCACCGCGTCGATGCTCGACGGCGGGAGGGTCACCTGCGTGTTCGCCTCGTCACGGAATGTCAGCGAGACTTGCTCGACCATGGTCTTCCGGTTGACCCACTGCGTCTTGACGTCGAAGTGGGCGACGCCAGCGCATCGCGTGAGCTTCCGAGCCCGCGCGCGCTGCTGCTGAAGGACGCGGCCGACGACGCTGTATGGGACGGCGGGGGTGACCTTCCGCACGATGGCGCGCGCGT
>Ga0302324_100007671_pt1 | contig 22898 bp, 16 predicted proteins | sample Palsa_T0_1_FD_201949 | JGI IMG/M metagenome (GOLD analysis project Ga0302324, IMG submission 201949) | Peat permafrost microbial communities from Stordalen Mire near Abisko, Sweden - Palsa_T0_1 | ecosystem: Environmental > Terrestrial > Soil > Palsa > Peat permafrost | place: Sweden: Abisko...
AGCCTCCCTTACATGCGCGAGTTCTTCCAGGAGAAGCTCCAGCTTCCGGTCGAATTCTTCATGCCGTTCCGCAATGTCACCCTGGGAAGTTCGCTCAAGCCCGAAGAGGTGGGCAAGAACGCCCATTTCATGGGTGAACTGGTCGGCCTGAGCCTGCGATCCATCTGCGATTGCCCCATGGAGCTGAACTTGCTCCCGGCCAGCGTCATCCGCCGCCATCAACTCGCCGAACGCCGTCCGTTCATCGTTCTCGCCGGCGTCTGTGCCTTGCTCTGCCTGGTGGGCGGCTGGCTCTACTTCAATCGCGCCGCGGACGTTGAAAGGAGAGTGCTGGAAAATGCCCTCAACCCCAAGGTGGCGGTCCTGAAAAATTTCCAGGCGCGTCTTGACGGGGTGAACAAGGATATCCAGGCTTTGAAGCAACAGGCAGCGCCCTTTCAGCAGGCGATTGCCGAACGGGGTTACTGGATCAAGATCGTCGATGATCTCAATGCGCGGCTTCCGAAGAGTTTGATCTGGGTTACCTCGGTGGAGCCCGCCATGATAAGCGTCGGCCCGGACGGGAAGGGTGTGGGGCAGCCCGTCGTTATCGGTAGAAAGCCGGGCAAGGGAGTCTTCGGCATCCGCCTGCGGGGATTGTATATCGAGGATCCGGCCGATCCCAAGGGTCTCGAGATCGTGCATGAATACCTGAAGAATCTCGCCCAATCTCCCTACTTCGACGTCGATCTGACCAAGCTGGTGGAAGTCAACCCCGTCCGCGTGGAGCCGACCAAGACAGAGTGGGCGTTCCCCTACGAGTTCGATTTAAAATTGAAGCAGGCCATCAACCAGCAATGACTTGGATTCGAAATAACAGATTCCTGGCGGTCTTCTTTGCCTGCATGGGCATCGGTGTGCTGGCGCTCGGTTATTTGCTGTACTCGGCCTACTCGAGCTACTCGGATATCTCGGACTCTTACGACAAGCAGGCAACCGAACTGGTGCGCTTGCAAAGCCTCACGCCCTATCCCGATAATGGCAGCCTCAAGAAACTCCAGGCGCAAAAGGCCGTCTATGCGCAGGACGTGGCGGATCTTCAAACGACTCTCGCCGCGTGGAATCGGCGTTTGCAGCCGATTGTCCCGCAGCAGTTCCAGGAGGAATTGAAGCAGTCCGCGGCCAATTTCGTCAACAACGCGGCCCAGACGGGATTGAAGTTGCCGGACGATTTTTACCTGGGGTTTGACGATTACAGGGACGCCCCGCCAAATCCCGATGCCGCTTCGCCACTGGAACGCGAGTTGAAGGGAGCGGAGATCCTTTTGAACGAATTGCTGGAATCCAGGGCGACTTCCATCGTTTCCTTCACCAGGATACCGCTGGACGAAGAGCAGGCCACCCCGGAGGCTCCTTCCCCGGCCAAGCTCCCGTCCCCGGTTTCCTATTATCCGTTCGATCTTAAATTCACCTCGGGGCAGAGCCAATTCCGCCGGTTTATGAACACCGTCGTTCGCGAGAAACAGCAGTTTTTCGTCATCCGTTCCATTGAGGTAATGAACTCGAATCTCAAGGGCCCGCACCGTATCGGCGAAAACCCGGAAGCCGCCGGCAGCCTTCCCCTGCCGGACGGCCCCGCGGGGGCGTCGTCCCAAGGCCCCGCCGGGGTAACCAACTCGATTCAGTTCATCCTTGGCAAGGAATTCGTTACTGTGTCAATGCGCATCGAAATCGTCGAATTCGCGGTCCCCGCGTCCGGCCCATAAGACCATGGAGTGGATTAAAAAGAACTACGACCAGTTCACGCTGTTTTGCTTCGCCGCTCTCCTTTGCGCCGTCGCGATCTTTCTCATCCTTCAGGTGCTGGCCTTCTACGACATCTTCGCGAGGATAAGCGGACAGGTTACGATCAATCGAACCATTCCACCCTCCAATGCCTCCGCTTTGGAGGCGGCCAAACAGGAGGCGCTGAACCCGCCTGTATGGAACAATTACGACGGATCCCTCTTTGTCTCCGCGCCCTATATTCTCTATCGGGTCAATGGCCAGATCAGACTCGTCAATCCGCAGATCACTCTGTACGTATTTCATCCACCCATCCCGAACAAATGGTTTTACGACCATCACCTCGATCCTCTGGATCCGAAGGCGCTGGAAGACGATCCCAGCGACGATGGATTCTCGAACATCGACAAGTGGACATGGGATAAGACTATGGATCCGACGGATCCCAATGCGCACCCGCCTTATTGGACGAAGCTGCGCCTGGTGAGGTTCATCCAGATTCCGTTCCGTCTCAAGTTCGAGGCGTATGATGGAGACACCTACCAGATCAACACGATTGACGTCCGGCAGCCGAGCCAGTTTTTGACCACGGGCGACCAGATCGCCGGAACGAAGTTCAAGATTCTCAGCTTCGAAAAGAAGACCCACACGGATGCCAACGGCATCGATCATGACGATTCCGAACTCACGATCCAGAACCTGGAGACGAAGCAAAAACTGGTTCTCATTCTGAGCAAAACGATGGATTCGCCTGATTCCTACGGGCTTTTTGAGTATCTATGGAAAGGTGATATAAATATTCAGGTGAAGAAGGATAAAACATTTTCTTTGAAGCCTGAAGCGGACGTCCAATATAAATTGGTTGACATCAATCGCTCCTTCGCCCTAATACAGAACCTGAAGACGGGAGAAAACATAAAGGTTACCCCTGCCGGGGCGGCAAATGCCCATTAGACGGAACTTTTACGGGTACTCGCGTTTCCACTTTTGCCGAATCCCTCCTCACTCCTCACACCAGCCCGACCATGATAAAATCTCGATTTCATATCCTCTGCCTTCTCGGCACGCTCCTTGCCTCGACACCCGTCGTTGCCACCGCCTACGAGGACAGTTCGGTCAGAAACACCGCCGAAAATGAGATTGCCCGCCGGCAGGAATATTTAGCCCGGGCCCGGGAGGCGGTAACCGAAGGGGACAAGGCGATGAAGCAGAAGGATTACGAAACGGCCGTCACCCAATACAGGACGGCAGTGGATCTTTTGCATGATTCGGAGTCAACGCACGCATTGCGTCAGCGTGCGCTGGATGGTTTTTGCGTGGCGAGCGTCAAGCTCGCCGAACAGCGCATCGACGAGGGCCGCATCGCGGACGCCCAGAATACCGCGAAACTTGTTCTGGATGACCGTTACGACCCGAACTGCCGGGAAGCGATAAGACTTCTGGCCCACCTCCAGGAAAGCGATTACTACAACAAAACCATCACGCCGAAGTTTCGCGCCAACGTGGACCAGGTCAAACAATGGTTCGTCGATGCCAAGGGATTTTATGAGACGGGCCGCTACGATCTGGCCGTCAAGCGCTACGAACAGATTCTAAACCTTGACCCGTACAACATTGCCGCCCGCAAAGGGGAAGAACAGGTCAACCACGCCCGGGACGAGTATTTCAGGCAAGCCTACGACGAGCACCGTTCGCGCATGGTCGCGCAGGTGGACGACGAATGGGGCGCGCCGATTCGCAAATACGGCGAAAGGGAATTGACCGGCCCCCCCGTTTCGACACAGACGCGCAGCACCGACTACATCACAAACAAGCTTAATCGCATCATCATTCCCAAGATCAATTTTACCGATGCGACCGTGCGCGAAGCGGTTGATTTTCTTAAGCAGAAGAGCGTGACTCTGGACACGAGCGAGCCCGACCCGAACAAGCGCGGCGTCAACATCGTGCTCAAGCTCGACACCGGAGAAGGCTCGGCGGCGCCTGCCGCCCCTGCCGCGCCTGCCGTTCCTTCCATCCCGGGTGTGGATACGACAACCGCGGCGCCCGCCCCCGCCGCCGCCCCCCCCTCGGTGGCTCCCAGCGAAGCGCGCATAACGCTTTCGCTCTCGGAGATCCCTTTGATGGAGGCCTTGCGCTACATCACCAACCTTGCCGGCCTGAAGATCAAGGTCGAGCCCTACGCCGTCTCGATCGTGCCGCTGTCCGAGCCGACGGATATTCTCGTCACGAAGGAATATCGCGTGCCTCCCGGCTTCATTCCCGTTACGGCTAATGCGGCCGGTGGCGCCGGCGGCTCCCTTGCCGCCGCCGGAGGAGGAGGAGGAGGAGGCAGGACGGCTTCGGCGCCCGAACCCACGGGAGCTGGCAACACCATCGGCCCCCGCACAAACGCAAGGGACTTCCTGGAACAGCAGGGCGTCGTCTTTCCGAATGGATCGAGCGCGGTTTACATTCCGAACGGCAGCCGCCTCATCGTGCGCAACACACAGGAAGCCCTGGACCTGATCGACACCCTGGTGGAAAGCCAGTCGCCCTCACAGGTAACCATTGAGTCGAAGTTCGTCGAAATCCAGCAAACCAATCTCAAGGAACTAAGCTTTGACTCGCTGCTGGGCCAATTCAGCCTCAACAACAACGTATTCGGCGGCGGCGGCACCGTGGGAAACGGAACAACCCTCAATCCATCCGATTACCCCTTTGTGGCGCCGGGAAGCACCGTGCCGGTCGGCGCGAATCCACTCACCTCGGGGAACCGGAGCGGCAGCAACGCGATCGCCAATGACGCGATTAACTCGTTGCTTTCCCCCTCGTCGGGCGTCACTTCGGTCGCTCCCGCCGTCTTGAGTTTGGCGGGGGTCTTTAGCCAGCCGCAATTCCAGATCGTCATGCGCGCTTTGAACCAGAAAAAAGGGGTCGATCTGCTCTCCTCGCCCAGCATCACCACCAAGAGCGGCCAGCGGGCCACCATCGAGATCATCCGGGAATTTCGCTATCCCACGGAGTTCGAGCCGCCGCAGATTCCCACGACGTTCGCGCCGCCGACCGGCAGCATTACAGGCGGCGGGGCTACCAGCCCGATTTTTCCGGTGACGCCCACGACGCCCACGGCTTTCGAAACCCGCAATACGGGTGTCACGCTCGAGGTCGATCCGACCGTCGGGCCGGATGGATATACGATAGACTTGACGCTTGTCCCCCAGGTGGTCGAGTTCGAAGGCTTCATTAACTACGGCAGCCCCATTCAGACGATCAATCCGTCTCTTGTCGGGCTGGCGACCGCCGCGGTAGGGGGGAACACTTCCGGTTCGGTAGTCTTAACCGCAAACGTCATCAACCAGCCTATCTTCAGCACGCGCAAGATCACCACCAGCGTCACCATTTGGGATGGCGCCACCGTCTGTCTGGGCGGCCTCATCCGTGAAGACATACAGAAAACCGACGACAAGGTTCCCCTGCTTGGCGATCTTCCGGTGCTCGGCCGGCTCTTTCGTTCATCGGCGGACCAGCATATCAAGGTCAACCTGGTCATCTTTGTGACGGCGCGCTTGATCAACCCGGCCGGCGAGCCCATTCAAACCGGGGACGAGGAGAAGGAAGAAGTGGTCGAGCCGCTCGCGCCGGAAACAGCCCCTGCTCCGTCGCTGCCTGAATCGCCATTATTCCAGAAGTAGAGACGGCCAGGTGTGACGTGCCAATCCTGGGGATTACAGGAGGAGTAGCCACAGGCAAGACAACCTTTTCCCACGAGTTGCGGCTCCGGCTGGCCGCGGAGCTTTTCGATGCGGACGGTTGCGCGCGGACTTTGCTTGCCGGCGATCCCGAAGTGCGCGATGAAATTTCCAGGCATTTTGGCGAAGCGATCTTCGCGGCGGACGGCACGGTGGATCGGGCAAAGCTCAGAGAGACCGTCTTTCGCGATGAGAATCAGCGGGTGGCGTTGCAGCAGATCCTTCATCCCCGCATTCGCGGCCGCTGGGTTTCGCTCGCGCAAACCGCGCGCGCCGCGCATCGCTGGCTGGTCGTCGATATTCCGCTGCTGTTCGAAACCAAGGCGGAGGATTATTTCGACAGGGTCGTGGTGGTGGCGTGTTCGGCGGAAGCGCAACGAAAGCGCCTCCTTGAAATCCGCGCACTGGACGAAGAAACCGCGCGGGGTATCATTGCCGCGCAACTCGATTTAATGTGCAAGATAGAAAGATCTCATCACGCTGTTTGGAACGACTCCGCTCTTCCCTGGTTACGGGAGCAGGCGATCCTTCTCGGTGACTACTTGCTCTTGGAATATGGATGAAGGGATTACTTCGGCGCCCGCGGCCCGAAAGGCGCCGGCTGAAGAGATCCAAAGCAGCGTCGGCGAACTTCAGGCCGCGCCGCTGGGCCACCTCGTCGAGCAGGCCAGGTCGCTGGGGGTTCGTTTCAACCCCGAGCGTTCCCGGCACCACCTTATTTTCGACCTGCTGAGGGCCCGCGCGGAAAAAAAAGCCGCCGCCACCTTCGCGGAGGGAGTCGCCGAGATTTCCGCGGAGAACCACGGGTTCCTGCGCTGGCCGCGGTTCGACTTCCGCCCCTGCCCCGAGGACGTCTATCTCTCCGCGGCGCAGGTAAAGCGCTTTTCCATTCGCAACGGGAATCGGGTGGGCGGATTTTTGCGCGGCCCGCGGGACAAAGAGAAATTCATGGCGCTCGACCACATTGCCACGGTCGAGGGAGAGCCGGCGGAGACATGGAGGGAGACAAAGGAATTCGATAATCTGACGGCGCTCTTTCCCACCGAGCGCATCATGCTTGAGAACAGGGTTGCAAATTCGCTCAGCGCCCGGGCGGTCGATCTCATCGCGCCCCTGGGCCGCGGACAGCGCGGTCTCATCGTCGCTCCGCCTCGCACCGGAAAGACCATCTTGTTGAAAGACATCGCCAAGGCGATTCGGGCCAGTTCGCCGGAAATCCATGTCATCATGCTGCTCATCGACGAGCGGCCCGAGGAGGTTACCGATTTGAAGCGGGACGTGGATGCCGAGATCTACAGTTCGACCTTTGACGAAACGCCCTCGCGCCACATCCAGGTCGCCGAACTCGTGAGCGACCGCGCCAAGCGTCTCGTCGAACTGAAAAAGCACGTCGTCATCCTCCTCGACAGCATCACGCGCCTTGCCCGCGGCTACAACGCCCTCCAACCGGCAAAAGGGAGAATCATGTCCGGCGGCGTCGAGGCGAAAGCCCTCATGAAACCGAAAAGATTTTTCGGGGCGGCCCGGAATGTCGAGGAAGGGGGCAGCCTCACCATTCTGGCGACAGCTCTCGTCGAAACCGAGAGCAGGATGGACGAAGTCATCTTCGAGGAATTCAAGGGAACGGGGAACATGGAGCTGCACCTGGACCGATCCATCGTCGAGAAGCGCATCTATCCCGCCATCCAGATATTGAATTCGGGGACGCGCCGGGAAGAGCTGCTTTACCACCCGGAAGAGTTGCAGCGCATCCATGTCCTGCGCAAACAGCTCGCTTCCCTGCCGCCCGTCGAAGCGATGGAAGTGCTGCTCAAGAACCTTCAAGCGACAAAAACGAATGCCGAATTGCTTCTCGCGGGGTTGCGGTGAGTGAGGCCGGTTTGATTACGACCGCGGCGGCCATGGCCGAAGCGGCCGCTTTCATGGCCCCTTTCGAGCGTATCGCAATCGATACGGAAGCCGACAGCCTGCACTCGTACTACGAGAAACTTTGCCTCATCCAGATCAGCATTCCCGAGCGCGACTTCCTTGTCGATCCGCTCTCGGATCTCCCGCTCCTCCCCCTCTTCGACGCTTTGGCCGGGAAGGAACTGGTCATCCACGGGGCGGATTTTGATCTGCGCCTTCTCCGGAGGGCGGGCCAGCAAACCACACCCCGGGTATTCGATACCATGATCGCGGCGCGGCTCACGGGCCGCTTCGAGTTTAGTCTTTCGGCCCTCATCACGGAGTTGTTCGGGGTCGTCCTCACAAAATCTTCGCAGAAAGCCAACTGGGGCCTGCGGCCCCTTCCTTCAAAAATGGCGGATTACGCCGTCAACGACACACGCTATCTCCTTCCGCTCGCCGGGATCCTGGAAGCTGAACTTCGGGCGCTGGGCCGGTGGGAATGGCTCCAGGAATCTTGCGTAAGGGTTGCTCAATTTTCCGCGATCACGCGAGAGCGCGACGTGGACAATGCGTGGCGGGTTGCCGGAAGCTCCGAGCTCGACCGGAAGGGGGCCGCCGTCCTGCGCGCCTTGTGGCATTGGCGTGAAGAGGAAGCCAGGAATGTGGATCGCCCGCCCTTTCACATCCTTAGGAGCGAGGAACTCGTCGAGGCGGCGGCCCGGTTGACCCGGGGCGAGCCGGTTGAATTCCGGCACCTGTCCGGCAGCAGGCGGAAAAGGTTCTATTCCAGCGCCGAAGCGGCCCTTGCGTTGCCGGAGGCCGAATGGCCGATCCGGCCGCTTCGCGTTCGCGTGCGGCCGACGCCGGAAGAGGAGCAGCGTTTTCGCGCCCTAAAGAGCGAGCGGGACCGCGTCGCTGCCGATCTGCGTTTGGATCCGTCACTGATCGCCCCCAAAGCGGCATTGGAAGCAGTCGCGGCGAATCGGGAGGAAGGCGCCAGGAAGCTTCTCCCCTGGCAGCGCGAACTGTTGCAGTTGAGCGACGGCTGATTAGTCTAAACAGCCGGGCCAGGCTTTTAGCCTGGCGGCGGCGTGGACTCCGGCGCAGGCGGCGGGATGTAGGTTTTGTCGGAGGGAGAAAAAAGCTCCCTCCGGTTCGCAAGGGTCGAGCAGGAGGACAAGGCCAGGGCGGAGGCCACGATGAGACAGAGGGCGCATTTCACGCCGCGATGGAAGCAGGTTCTGTTTGCGCTGTCAATGCCTGGAAGCCGCGTGCCCGTTCCTTCGAGAAAAAAAGTTGCCCAACTGCCGCGTGTCACTACCTTCATCCCCCTGCTTATGATTATCGTCACCAAACCGGACGCGACGGAAGAACAGATAGAGCACATCGTCGAGCGCATTAAAGAATGGGGCCTGAAGGCCGAAATCAGCCGCGGCGCGGTCCGCGTGGTGATCGGGGTGATCGGCCCGGAGGATGCCATTCGCGAAAAGCCGCTGGCCGCGATTCCCGGAGTCGATTCGGTCACTCCGGTGCTGAAGCCCTACAAGCTGGTCGCGTACGAGTTCCGCGGCACAGCCTCTCTGGTGAACGTCAGCGGCGTGGAGGTCGGCGGAAGGCGGATCGTCCTCATCTCGGGACCGTGCTCTGTCGAGTCCCGCGAGCAGATCACGTCGATTGCTCGCGAGGTGAAGAAGGCGGGCGCGAGGATTTTGCGGGGCGGCGCCTTCAAACCGCGCACCTCTCCGTACACTTTCCAAGGGTTGGGGGTGGAGGGCCTCAAGCTGCTTGCCCAAGCCAGGGAGGAGACCGGGTTGCCGATCATCACCGAGATCATGGATACGAAGGACGTCGAGGTTATCGAGCAGTATGCCGACTGTCTCCAGGTCGGCGCGCGCAACATGCAAAATTTCGCCCTCCTCAAGGAGGTCGGCAAAAGCCGGTTGCCCGTCATGCTCAAGCGAGGCATGAGCGCGACGGTGGCGGACCTGCTCATGAGCGCCGAATACATTTTGAATGCCGGAAATTTCAATGTGCTTCTTTGCGAGCGCGGCATCCGGACATTCGAGACGAGCACGCGCAATACTCTCGACCTGAATGCCATCCCTGTGTTGAAGGCCGAAACGCATTTGCCCGTCGTCGTGGATCCCACCCATGGCGTGGGTGTCCGCAGGTATATCCCCGCGATGGCGCTCGCCGCCGTCGCGGCCGGAGCCGACGCGCTCATGGTGGAGGTTCACAATGCTCCCGAGCTTTCCAAGAGTGATGGGGAGCAGGCGCTCCTCCCCGGTGAATTCGCAGACCTGGTCGCGCGCGTCAAAGCCGTGGCCGGTGTGGTGGGACGGGAAATGTAGGCCAGGCGTCCCGTTCAAGGGGCAGGGGGGCATTCGCAAAGCCTCGGACGCAGGCTTTTCCGGTGTCCGGATTTCGTCATTTCCGGCTTCGGGAAATATTTTTCCTGTGCGCTCTCTGTAATCCGCCATTCGCCGAATTCTCGGCACCCCTCTTGCTATAGGATTCTCTCGTCTCCTGACGGTTCGAAGTTTTATTGTATTTATGGCAAAGCTGTTTATCTCTCTCGCCGATTCAGGGCAAGTCACCCATCAACTGGTGGGGGAGGTCATTACCGTCGGGCGCTACCCCGATAACATGATCCAGATAGACCATGCTTCCGTCTCGGGGCATCATGCCCGGCTGGTTGCGCGCAACGGGCGTTACCACCTTCAAGATCTGAATTCCACGCCAAAAAGCTCCATCAACGGGATGCCGAGCCGCGACACCGATCTCCCCGGCTCGTGCGTTTTACGGTTCGGAACGGTTGAATGCATTTACAACGACGAGGTCAACGCTTCCCCCATCGACCAATACGTGATGCGCCTTGCGGAATCGCAGCGCCAGGTGGATGCGGTCATCCGCGCCAGGGATTCCCTGCACCAACAGGTCCAGGATCTTCAAAAGCAGAAGGACGCCGCCGTCCAGGCGGGCGAGGAGAGCGCCTTCGAGGTCGAGGAACTTCGCAAACAGCTGGCGGTTCTCCAGGATCATCGACAGGACGCCGTTCCGCACCGGGATCCCGAGCCGGCCCGGCACTCGAATGACCAGGGCGCTCCAGCCGCCCTCAACGGGGAAACCAACGGGGCTTCCCTGCCAAACGGTGATTGTGGCCACCGGGAGCCGGCCTTGGAAGTCGAGCCGCCTGGCCGGGAGCATCATCCGGCCACCCGGGAAGACCAGGACGATCTCTTGGGCTTGTTGGAGACGGCAGTCAAGGAGCGTGACGCGATCTCAGCCCGGCTGGCCGATTGCATCGACCAGATTGCGGTGCTCACAAAAGAACGCGACTCGATTCAGCAAGGCGCCGAAGGGCTTTCCAAGGCGCTTTACGAAGCCAAGCAGCAGATCGAAGCGGCGGGCAGGGAGCGCGGCACGCTGCGGAAGGAATACGATCAGTTGACAGCCCATTTGGAAGAGCGGCAAAAAGAAGTGATCTCGCTCCAGGAGGGAAGGAAAGCCGCCCACGAAGACTTCCAGCAGGTCTCGGCCAGGCTGGCCGATGCGCTCAAACAGAACGAGGCGCTTCCCGGGGAGCGAGACGCGGCGCAGCAAGGGAATCTTTCCGGAGCCTTGAGCGAGGCGAGGCAAAAGGTCGAGACGATTTCGCAGGAGCGCGATGCGCTTCGGGCGCGGGACAAGGCATCCGGCCCTCAGTTGGAGGAGCAGCGGGAAAAAATCGCTTCCCTGGAAGAAGAACGAAACGCGCTGGCGGAGAAGCTCGAGAAGCAAGGGCTCGAGGTGTCCATCCTCACGGAGAGATGCGAATCCGCGCGCAACGGGATGGAATCGCTCCAGGAAGAGATCGCCTCCCGGCGCGAGAATATCGAGCCGCAACTCGAACAAAGCCGGCTTGAAATAGTTTCGCTCACCGAGCAGAGAGACTCTTTTCGGCGGCAGAGCGAAGAGCTTTCGGCGAGTCTGGCGGAGACCCGCGACCAGATGGAGTCTCTTGCCAGGGCGAGAGGATCAACCCGCCAGGAAGTCGAAGCGATCCGGATGGATCGCGACTCGCTCAAAGAGCAGCAGGCCGATTGGGCCGCGCGCCTTGAACAGAACCGCAATCAGATCGCTTCCCTGGCGGCGGAGCGAAACCAGGCCCGGGCCGCGGGCGAAAAGGCTGGCGCTTACCTCGCTGAAAGCGAGGTAAGACTAAGGATGGTGACGTCCGAGCGCGATGCCGCCGTGAAAGGTGCGCTGGAACTCGTTGAAACACGGAGGCAGGTCGAAGAGCTCACCCTGGAGAGGAATTCGTCGCACGAGCGTGCCAGGGAGCTTGCGGCCAGGTTGGACCAAAAGCCCGGGGAGGTGGAAAAGGCTTTCGAACAATTCAAAGTCGCCATCGCCACGAAAGAGGAGGAGATCATCCGGTTGAAGGAGGAACTCAGCGCCGCGCGGGCGCTGAAAACTTCCGCGGCGGATGCGCCGCTGGTTTCGCCCGTTCCCGATCTCGAGGAGAAAGCAGAAGAGCGGCCGGTGGCCGCAAGAGTTACCGCAGCGGGAAACGGCGCCGAAACGCGCTCCGTGCCGGCTTCGCTAAACTCGATGCGCAGCCGGCTGCATTATTTCATACGGCATCCGGACGACCACGCGATATTGGACGAGCTCTCCCGGCACGCCAGCGAAATAAAGGAGCTGAGCGGCGCCTCCGGGCAGGAGACCTCCCACAGGCTCGCCATAGCCCTCGACGGGATGGTGGGCGACCTCTGCGAGCGTCCGGCGCTCGTCAGCCAGCCCCTCTTGCGCACGTTAAGCCAGGCCGTTGATTTCCTGGCCACCTTGCAGGAGGAAAAAATGGCGTCCAAAGCGAGTTGCCTTTCGCGTGGCAGTGTCTTCGTCGTCGATGATGACCCGGGGATCCTGGGGGCCGTCGTCCCGGCGCTCGAGAGGGCCGGCCTCCATGTCTCCTGCACCGGACAACCCAGGCAGGGGCTTAAAATCCTCGCCGGCCAGAAATTCGATCTGGTGCTGCTTGACCTCGGCTTGCCGGAGATGAACGGAATGGACCTGTGCGCGAAGATACGGGAGCTTCCAAATCAAAAGAAAACCCCCATTTTCTTTCTCACCGGCATGGACACCGTGCAGAACCGGGTCGATTCGATGCTGAGCGGCGGCAATGATTTTATAGGCAAGCCATTCAACAGTTGGGAACTGGCCGCCAAATCGCTCATATGGGTTTTGAAGGGCCAGTTGTCGCTCATCTAGTTGTTGCTCATCCAGGAGCGCGTCAGGGAAGGCTGAACGGGAATTCGAAACAGATGTCTATTCCTTGAAATCCCGTTTACACGCGGCAAAGATTCGATACTCTTTCTCTCTCATGCGCCATCCGCTCTGGAGAATCCTGCTCCTCTTCCTTCTCGTCCAATCTCCCGTCCTTGCCGCCGAAGGCTTGGCCATCCAGAAAAGCCTGATCCGCGTTACGACGACCGCCCAGGACGCCAATTACCGCGTCCCCTGGGAGCCGGGTTCCATCGAGGAAGGGGTTGGCGCGGGGTTCGTCATTTCCGGCTCGCGGATCCTGACCAACGCGCACGTCGTGAGCAATGCCCGCTTTCTGAGCGTCGAACGGGAGGACGATCCCAAGAAGTACATCGCCACCGTGGAGTTCATCGCCCATGACTGCGACCTGGCCATCCTCAAGGTGAGCGACCCCGACTTTTTCAAGGGGACCGTCCCTCTCACCATTGGAGACATCCCCGCGCTGGAGTCGGGTGTCTCCGTTTACGGTTATCCGATCGGCGGCGAACGCCTCTCGGTCACCAAGGGGGTGGTGTCGCGGATCGATTTTCAGACGTACACGCATTCCGGGGTGGACGCCCATCTGACCATCCAGATCGACGCGGCGATCAATCCCGGCAACAGCGGCGGCCCCGTGATGCAGGACGGCAATGTCGTCGGAGTCGCCTTCCAAGGCTACAGCGGAGACGTGGCGCAGAACGTCGGCTACATGATTCCCACGCCGGTCATCAAGCGCTTCCTCAAGGACATCGAGGGCGGCCATTACGGCGGGTACATGGATCTCTCCGTGAACTGGTTTAATTTGCAAAACCCGGCCGAGCGCCGCGCCCTCGGCCTGCCCGATGACGGAACGGGTGTGCTGGTGAGCAGCGTCGCCTCGGCGGGAAGCTCGGCGGGCGTTTTGAAGCAAGGCGACGTGCTCCTCGCCATCGACGGACACACGATCTTCGAGGACGCCTTTGTCGAGCTCAACGGCTCCCGCATCCAGATGTCGGAGATCGTCGAGCGGAAATTCAAGGGAGACGAGGTCAAGCTGGCGATCTTGAGGGACAAGCAAAAGATGGATGTCACCGTAAAGCTGGCCGAGGCGTGGCCCTTCAGCATGCAGGCGAACGCCTACGATAAAAAGCCGCGCTATGTGCTCTTCGGCGGCCTGCTTTTTCAGCCGCTCTCCCGGAATTTTCTCGAGGCGAACCAGGTCGACGATCTTCGCGTCCGTTTCTTTTACGATTTCTTCATCTCCGATGAACTTTACCGGGAGCATCCCGACGTGATCGTTCTCGGAGCGATCCTGCCCGACGCGATCAATACCTATCTCATGCCGTTCAGGAACGGCATCGTGGACGAGGTCAACGGCGTCAAGATGAGGACGCTGAATGACCTGGCGGCGGCGTTTGCCAAGCCCGCGGACTACTACGTCATCCAGCTTATAGGCGAAGGCCGGCCGATCGTTCTCGAACGCAAGGCGGTGGACGCGGCCCGCGAGAGAATCGAGACCCGGTACAATGTTCTAAAGGAGCAAAACCTCAATGACGACGGAAGCTAGGCAGCGCATTCAACCCGGCTGGCGCCGTGATAACCGAGAGGTAACCAGGGGTTTCCTTCTCTTCGTTATGCTCAGCGGCCTTCTTGCCTCCGCTCTCCACGCGGCGCCCGTGCAGGTGGCAAAGGACAAAAAGGCTTCCGTTGTTCGCGTGAACGTGACGAACCAGGGCTACGATTTCTTGCATCCGTGGAGCAAGAAGGCGCCTTACTCGAGGCAGGCGCTTGGCGCGGTTCTGCCCAATGGGCGGGTATTGGTCACCGGGGAACTGGTCGCCAATTCGGACTATGTGGAACTGGAGAAGGCCGAGAGCGGCGAAAAGATTGCCGCCGAGGTCGAGGTCGTTGATTACGAAGCGAACCTCGCGCTGTTGAAGCCTGCCGACGACAAGTTCCTCGACGGCATAAAGCCGCTGCAACTCGCGCCCGCCGTCGTGGGCGACCAGGCATCCGTCTGGCAGCTTGAAAGCACGGGCGCCTTGCTCATCACGAACGCCCTGGTCACAACCGTCGAGGTTTCACGCTATCCCATCGATGATACCGCCCTGCTCATCTACCGCCTCACCGCTTCCCTCCAATACCGGGAAGGAAGTTTCACCGTGCCCGTAGTGAAGGACGGGAAGCTCGCCGGCCTCATGATGCGTTACGACACGCGCACACAGAACGTCGATGTCATTCCCGCTCCGGTCATCGAGCATTTTTTGAAAGACGCCGCGGGTAACAAGTATCATGGCTTTCCGAGGGCCGGAATTCTCTTTGCGGCGATGAGGGATCCGCAACTGCGCCGTTACGCGGGCCTTCCGGAGTCGGAATCCCGGGGCGTCTATGTCACCGAGGTGGTGAAGGATGGTCCGGCGGGCAAGGGCGGCCTTCAAGTCGGTGACGTGATCCTCGCCATCGGAGACAAGGCGGTCGATCAGGACGGCGACTATGAAGACCCGCAATACGGGAAGGTCTCCATCGTCCACATGATCTCGACCAGGAACTACCAGGGCGACGTCCTCAAACTAAGCGTCTTCCGCGCCGGCAAGCAGATCCCCGTCGCCATGACCCTCGACCATCGTCCCGCCGAGGACTACGTCATCGAGCCTTATACGATCGACCGCGCGCCCGGTTACTATGTCCTGGGCGGTCTCGTCCTGGAGGAGCTTTCCCGGCAGTATCTCAAGGAGTGGGGACCCGACTGGGTGAAGAAGGCGCCCGAGCGCTTCGTCTATTACGACCGGTATCAGTCCCAGCTTTTCCCGGATCGCGACGGAAAGATCGTCATCCTCAACCAGGTGCTTCCTTCGGCCACCACCGTCGGCTACGAAATGCTGGCATACCTCGTCGTGTCGAAGATCAACGGGATTCCCATAAGGAGCATTGCCGATGTCGCCAAAGCGGTCGAGAAGCCCATCAACGGTTTTCACAAGGTCGAGTTCAGCGAGGATCCCAGGGTGCTCTATCTCGACGCCAAGCAGGTCGAGGACGGGAATGACGCCTTGATGAGAAATTACGGCCTGCCCGCCATCAATCGCCTATGACGTTGTCGCCGCGCACGCCCGTGCATGGCGAGACCTTTGGATGGGGCGCCATTTTTGACTGGGATGGAGTCGTCATCGATTCCTCCGCCGCCCATGAGGAAAGCTGGGAGCGCCTCGCGCGCGAGTTGGGGCAGGCATTGCCCGAAGGCCATTTCAAGAAAGGCTTCGGCAGGAAGAACCAATACATCATTCCCGAAATCCTCGCCTGGAGCAAGGACGCCGGGGAGATCAACCGTCTCTCCCTGCGCAAAGAGACTCTCTACCGCGAGATCGTCAAGGAACGCGGCATCCGGCCGCTTCCGGGTGTGAAAACGTGGCTTCAGAAACTGAATGAAGCGGGAATCCCCTGCGTGATCGGCTCGTCCACCATAAGGATGAACATCGACACCGTCCTCGAGATCATCGGTCTTTCCGCCTGCTTCGCCGACATCGTTTCCGGTGACGACGTCGTCCACGGAAAACCCGACCCCGAGGTTTTCCTGATCGGCGCCCGGCGCATAGGCCGCCTCCCCGAATTCTGCGTCGTGTTTGAAGACGCGCACGTCGGGATCGAAGCGGCGCATCGCGCGGGGATGAAGGCGGTCGCCGTGGCGACAACCCACCCGCTGGAAGAACTTGGCAAAGCGGACCTGGCTGTAAAGCGGCTGGATGAACTCGACCTCAGCCGGATACAAGCTCTCTTCTCCCACGCGTAGAGAGGCGGCTGCCGTCTCGACAGGCTCAAGGCGGCACTGGAGTCGCCGAAGGGGCTGCCAGGCCGCGCAGTTCCAGGTACCGGTCCCGGATCGCTTTGTCCCGTCCCGCCTTTCGCCACATCTGGTATTGTTCGATCGGCTCGGTAGTCGGCTCAACGTTTGGCAGCGTGAGCGGCAGCCCCCCGGTCTTGAGAGTTCCCGTCGTCAGGCCTCCCGTCTCGAGCTTCGTCGCCTGAGCCTGTTTCTGCGTCGAGTCCCCCTGCTTGGCCGGGGCTGCCAGGTCGGTCTCTCCTTCCAGCAACTCTTTCGGCAATTGCACGTCCGCCGCGTCCAGGATCGGTTTGGATTGCGCCAAAACCTCCTTGTAGGTCTGGAGGATTTTCTCGACCATTCCCGGCAAGTCCGAAGGGTTGATCTGCACATCCTCGGCCTGCTTCAACGCTTTCTCCAGGGAACTTTGCGAAGCCCCGCCTTGTGGACCTTCGTTTTGCGAAGCTTGGTTTTGTGGAGCTTCGTTTTGGGCTAACGCAATCCCTGTCATGACAAAAAACACTGGTAATAGTAGTTTCATTGAATCCTTTCCGCTTCGTCTATCGAGCATGGCTCTCTTTTTTCAGAAAGCAAATTGCCTCGAGGCCTATCGGAAAACCTCGGGAGGCGCGCTTTAGTTTCATATCGTCAAATTAGCCTCATCCTTTCTTCTGCCGCGAGGGCTTTGGGACGAAAGAGGGTTATTTTGGAGTGAATCCCCCGTTTGGCGGGGGTGAACCGCGTCGTTGCACATTGCAAGGCGCGGGTGTGCATAGTCCGATGGACCGAGTGGTCGATTTTGCCAGGTCACTTTCGTAAGAGCCTGTTGTTCTGTAACACCGCGTTTCTATCCTATCGTTCCAGATTCGAGCCAAAACATTTGTGCCTTCGCCGAAAGTTTCGCCAAACCATCCAGGATCTCGATCAATTCCTCAAAACCGAAGGGTTTGGTGAGCATCTTCTTAACGTCCAAATCGTGGTATCGGCGTTCATCGTCAGAAGATACGTTAGCGGCAAACACGATCACCTTTGCCGAATGGCAAATCGTTCGAAGTTGTCCCACAAATTCCGAACCGGACATCCCAGGCATATTGTGATCCGTGATGATCAGGTCAAAGGGCGTTTTCGCTTGTATAACACATTGCAGCGCATCGCTTCCGTCGACGGCGGTAACAACTTGATGTTTGGTGCGTGTGATGAGCGTTGAAAGGGCGCATCTGATACCGGAGTCATCGTCCACAACCAGGATATTCATAAGGTTGTCCAAATTCAAAGCACTCCTTGTGCCATTTTCGTTTCATCACGGATTAACAAAACGGTTGTCAGACCGGGTCTGCGACCCCGGCTGCGCGGACGCTACGCGCCCGCGTGCGCCAGTTCGTTGCGCTCTTTCATCGCGGCGCGCCGGCTCAGCTTCACCCGCCCTTTGTCGTCAATCCCGATGCACTTGACCCAGACCTGATCGCCGTTCTTGACGACATCCTCGGTCCGGTTCACCCGGAAATCCGCCAGTTCGGAGATGTGGCAAAGGCCTTCCCGGCCAGGCAGCACTTCGATGAACGCGCCGAATTCCTTGATGGAAACGACCCGGCCGTTGTAGGTCTCGCCGACCTCGATCTCCTTGGTCATTCCAAGGATGATTTCCTTGGCGCGATTCAGGCTCTCGGGATTGTTCGAGTAGATGTGAACGGATCCGTCGTCGTCGATATTGATCTCCGCGCCGGTCTCCGCGACGATGCCTTTGATCGTCTTGCCGCCGGGGCCGATGAGCAGCCCGATCTTTTCCGGATTGATCCTGACCGTCTCGATGCGAGGGGCGTAGGGGCTGAGTTCCTTGCGCGGCGCGGCCAGGGCGTTCGTCATGACTTCGAGAATTTTGCCGCGCGCTTCCTTCGCCTTGAAGACCGCCTCCGCGAGAATCTCCTGGCTTATCCCGGGCAGTTTCAAGTCGAGTTGAAAACCGGTGACGCCCTGGACGGTGCCGCAGAGTTTAAAATCCATGTCTCCGAAGTGGTCTTCGGAACCGAGGATGTCGGTCATCGTCGTGTAACGTTCGAGCCGCCCGTCCGCGCTGTGCTCGGTGACGAGGCCGACGGAGATGCCGGCGACCGGCCGCTTGATGGGCACGCCCGCATCCATCAGACAGAGGACTCCGGCGCAAACCGAGGCCATTGAGGTCGAGCCGTTGGACTCCATGACCTCGCTGGTGATGCGAATGGCGTATGGGAAATCCGCCTCCGTCGGAATGACGGGCAGGATGGAGCGTTCCGCCAGGGCGCCATGGCCGATTTCCCGCCGGCTCGCTCCGCCTGTGCGACCCGTTTCACCGACGCTGAACGGAGGGAAATTGTAGTGGAGGATGAATCGCTTGCTGTCCTCGCCGCCCGTGTAGGCGTCCAGCATCTGCGCTTCTTCGGCCGGGGCGAGCGTGGCCAGGGCGACCGCCTGGGTTTCACCCCGTTGGAACAGGGCTGAACCGTGCGCTCGAGGCAGGAGGCCGACTTCCGCGGCGAGCTCCCTGATCTCGAAAAGATCGCGTCCGTCGCAGCGTTTCTTCCGATCCAGGATGCTGACTCGGAACGCCTTTTTCTGGAGGTAATCGAACGCTTGCGAGATTTCAAATGCGGTTGCGCCGGGATGTTTCGCGAGCACGGCGGCTTTGACTTCCTCGCGCAGCGCTTCCACCGCTTTGCTCCGCGCGACCTTGCCGGGGGTGTAAAGGGCGGCTTCGATACGGTCGCCGGCCACGTTGTAGGCGACTTCGAGCACTTCGTCGTTGACGAGCAGCAGCGGGACCTGGCGCTTGGCTTTGTTCACCTTGGCGGCGAGGTCGTTCTGCATCCGGATCAATCCCTGCGTCTGCTCGTGGGCGAAAGCGAGGGCCTTCACGAATTCCTCCTCCGGCAATTCATTGGCCGCGCCTTCGATCATGATGACTTCCTTCGCGGTGCCCACATAGACGAGGTCGAGATCGCTCTGCACGCGCAGGGAATGCGGCGGGTTTGCGATGAACTGGCCGTTGACCCTGGCGACTCGCACCGCGGCGACCGGCCCATGGAACGGGATATCGGAAACCATCAGCGCGGCGGACGCGCCATTGATGCTGAGGATGTCCGGATCGTTCTCGCCGTCGGCGCTGAGCAGGACACTGATGATCTGGGTATCATAAAAATACCCCTTCGGGAACAGCGGCCGCAGCGGGCGATCCGTCATCCGCGCGGTGAGTGTTTCCTTTTCGGAGGGCCGCCCCTCCCGTTTGAAGTAACCGCCCGGGAACTTGCCGACGGCGGCCGCTTTTTCGCGGTAGTCAACGGTGAGCGGGAACCAGTCCTGCCCTTCCTTTAGAGAGGTGGCGGAAACGGCGGAGACCAGGATGATGGTCTCGCCGCTGCGGACTGTGACAGCGCCGTCCGCGAGTTTGGCAAGCTTGCCGGTTTCAATGGTGATTTCTGAAGAGCCAATACGGCTGGTGACAACATGATGCATAGTACGGATGACACGGCGCCATGCCGCCCGGGGCTAGCTCGTAGGTTTTAACACCGCGGATCGCCTGGCGCGGGCGCGAGGCGGGTTCGAGGCTAAAACCTAAGACTAGTTCCGGAGACGACAGTTTGCCGAGCTTTCGGTTAATGGGTGGATTCTCCCATGTGGGGTTGTATTCTCCCCGGCAAACGCGCCGGAGAAAAATTTCTCTTTCGATGAAGGGCCGCCATGGTGGCAGCCGAAAACTTTTCCTATTTGCGCAGATTCAACTTTTCCAGGACGCTCTTGTAGCGATCCGAAGCGGTTTTTTTCAAGTAATCCAGCAAGCTCCGGCGCTTGGCCACCATCATGAGGAGCCCGCGGCGCGAGGAATGGTCCTTCACGTGCGCTTTGAGGTGCTCGGTCAGTTGATTGATGCGCTGGGTGAGCAGGGCAATCTGCACGTCCGCGCTGCCCGTGTCCTTCTCGTGCATCTGAAAATTCTGAATGTGCTCTGTCGTAGCCATGCTGGAAATTCAAACTTACTCATGCGAATCCCCGTTTGGCAAGCGCAAACAAAGAAAAATGCTCGGGCTTGCACTTGGAAACGAGAGGTTTCGGGTATCAGCTTACACCCGATGCGACACTTGTCGTTTCTTGAGACTCGCTATTCAGGAGACTCTCCCGCGTGAAAATCGTTTCGACGTGGTGGCCTCGCGCTTCGATGTTTTGACGGCCCCCTTCCTGGCGATCCACCAGCGCAAGGACGAACGCCACTTTTCCGCCTTCGGCTTCAACCGCGTCGATGGCTTGAAGCGTCGAGCCGCCCGTGGTTACGACGTCGTCGATGACCACCACGAGCGCGCCTCGATCAAAATTCCCTTCGATGAGCTTTTGGCGGCCGTGTTCTTTTGACTTCTTCCGGACGGAAAAGATGCGAGGGGCCGCGCCGGGGTTTTTGATGCTCGCGGCGATGCCGATGGCCAGCGCGATGGGGTCGGCGCCCATTGTCAGGCCGCCGATCGCGTCGATATGCAGGTTCCTCGACCGCGCCACGCCCTGGATTGTCTCCCAACCGATATTCCCCGCCAGCAGGGCCATCGCGGGATCGAGCGTGGTCAGCTTCGCGTCGATATAGAGATCGCTCTTCGCGCCGGAGGCCAATGTGAAATCTCCGCGGCAGACGGATTTCTTAACCAGGAATTCTCGGAGTTTGGATTTGGATTCGGCGAGGTTTGTCATTGGTGAATGGCTGGATTCAACTTTTGTTTCGAGGAAGCGGGCGTAGAGCCAGCAGAGATCCGACAGGCGGTTGAGGTAGCGGATGATTTGCGGATTGACTGTGCCGGTCTCGCCGGCGAGCCGGATCACTTCGCGCTCGGCGCGGCGGCAGACCGTGCGCGCCACGTCGAGCGACGCCGAACCGGGCGTGGCGCCGGGAGTGGCCCAGTGTTTGAAGACCAGTTTGTGGTTTTTTTCGAGGTCGTCGATGAGCGCCGTCAGGCGATCCACACTCTCCGCGCCGATGAATTCACGGGTCTTCGCGTAACGTTCCCGATCCGCGTCGTCCACGGCCAATTCGCCCATGAGGGTGACCAGTTCGTTTTGGGTCGTAAAGACCGGCCCGGTTATGAACGGGTCGCAGGCGGTTGCTCTCACCAGGCCCAAAGCGGCGTTGAGTTCATCGACCGCGCCGCACGCCTCGACGCGGCCGTGCGTCTTCGAAACGCGGCGTCCGTACAGGAGGCTCGTCGTGCCGTCATCGCCGGTCTTTGTGGCGATGGACATGGGCTTTGAAATCACCCGACCGCGGGGGTCTTGTCGCCTTCGTCGAATTGCGGCGGGGCGAGCGTGTCTTCCAGCGAGATGACCTTCACATTGCGATGAATGCCAAATCCCGTGCCGGCGGGGATCAGGTGTCCCATGATGACGTTCTCCTTGAACCCGCGCAGGTAATCGATCTTGCCGAGCGTCGCGGCTTCGGTCAGGACGCGCGTGGTGTCCTGGAATGACGCGGCGGAGATGAAACTGTCGGTTTCGAGCGAGGCCTTGGTTATCCCAAGCAGGACGGGGATGGCTTCGGCGGGCTTGCCACCCTTCTCGACGACCTTCTTGTTCTCGGATTCGAATTCGAGCCGGTCGATCTGGTCGCCCCAGAGGAGGCGCGTGTCGCCGGGCTCGGTGATTTTCACCTTGCGAAGCATCTGCCGGACGATGATCTCGATGTGCTTGTCGTTGATCTCGACGCCTTGCAGCCGGTAAACTTCCTGCACTTCATTCACGAGGTGCTCCTGAAGGTCCTGCGGCCCGCAGATGTCGAGAATCTCGTGCGGCACGACCGGCCCTTCGGTCAACTGCGAGCCTTTCTTCACGAGGTCTCCCTTGAAGACGATGATGTGCTTGTTGAGCGGGATGAGGTGCTCCTCTTCCGCGCCGGTCGCGTCCCGCAGGATGATGCGGCGCTTGCCGCGCACGGAGCCGCCGAACTCGACGACGCCGTCGATCTTCGCGATCTCGGCGGCGTCCTTCGGCCGGCGCGCCTCGAAGAGTTCCGCGACCCGGGGCAGACCGCCGGTGATGTCCTTGGTCTTGGCGATCTTTCTCGGCGTCTTGGCCAGCAACGCGCCGGCCTGCACCTTTTTGCCTTCGCCGACGGTGACGTGGGCGCCGGCGGGAATCGAGTAACTGGCGAGCACTTCCTTGTGCTCGTCGATCACGACGATCTGCGGGTGCAGGTCTTCCTTGTGCTCGATGACCACCGTTCCCATGACGCCCGTCGCCTCATCGACCTCGCGCTTGATGGTGACGCCGGAAATCATGTCGCGAAATTCGATCTTTCCGGTTTTCTCCGTCAGGATCGGGACGTTGTAAGGATCCCACTGCACGAACGAGGCCCCCTTCTTGACGTGGTCGCCGTCCGCCAGGGAAATGACCGAGCCGATGACGACATTATAGCGCTCCAGTTCGCGCCC
>Ga0302324_100007677_pt1 | contig 22889 bp, 16 predicted proteins | sample Palsa_T0_1_FD_201949 | JGI IMG/M metagenome (GOLD analysis project Ga0302324, IMG submission 201949) | Peat permafrost microbial communities from Stordalen Mire near Abisko, Sweden - Palsa_T0_1 | ecosystem: Environmental > Terrestrial > Soil > Palsa > Peat permafrost | place: Sweden: Abisko...
TCGCTGCCATCGCTGTCTGGATTGCACACAGGCGGGGAATGAGATTCTTTTACTGGCTGTCATTCCCATATCCTGAAGCGGATCGCCTTCACGCCCGAACTGGCGAAACCCGCTTTCCGTTCTTCGTCAGTTTGCGCGGCAGCATTTCAGGCTGGCTGCTATATCGCTGGATTCTTCCAAGAGCAGATCACGCCTTCGTGCAGAGCGAGCGCATGAAGCAGGACCTCGTAGAGAAAGGCTGCGACGCTCGAATTTTAACACCGGTGCCAATGGGTATTGACCTACGCGACATTCCGTGCGCCAACAACCGCACCGTTTCGGAACCCAACCGCTCGCCTGTACTCGGGTATCTTGGCGCACTCAATGCCGACCGGCATCTTGAAGTTCTCATCGATATGCTATCGGTACTCAGACGCAATGGATGTCCCGTTAAATTACTACTAGTTGGAGACGCCTTCGAGCCTGAGGATCGGCGGCAACTGGAGCGCCGGGCGCAAGACCATGGTGTATCGGACTTTTTGGAAATTACCGGGACGCTCCTGCGGATGCACGCCCTGGAGCGAATGCGGGAAGTAGATATCGCATTATCCGTGTACCATCCAACGCCCATACTGCTTTCAACCTCCCCGACAAAACTTGTCGAATACCTCGCTTTGGGCCTTCCTGTAGTGGCCAGCGAGCACCCAGAGCAGAGATACGTTCTGCACATGAGCGGCGCTGGGGTCTGCGCCCCTTGGGGCGCGAGATATTTTGCAAGAAGCGTTCGCTGGCTGTTGCGACGAAGTGCTGGGGAGCGTGCGGCGATGGGTGCAAAAGGTCGGGTGTGGATTGAAATGCATCGAACCTATTCGCACATCGCCGATAGTCTTGAGCGCAAGTATCAGAATCTCCTGTATCCCTCAAATGATCGTATCCTCGAAAGCACTGATGTCGGTGCTGTATGATTGACATTTTACGTGCGGAAGCGGTCGGCCAAGCTGATCTAAGGACATCGGTGCGTCTATCGGCCATTCGCGCCACCGGATGATTCGTATACGGGCTTCGGCAAGCGTATCAGGCCGGTCACTGCTAGTTACACCATTAAAGGCACCCATGGTATTTGTGGCGACTGTAACACGCATTGGGAAATCACTGCGCGGTAGATTAGTCAGCCATGTACTCCACGGCCCACCTTGATGTCCTGCAGGTCACATCAATAAATCTGCTCTCAACTCATTGAGATCGTCCGATGTACCGAGTCCTATACCTCGTCCTCGCAGCCGTAGGCTTAGCAGAGTTCTCGAGTACCCTCCCATTGCATCCCGGGCCAAACCTCACCTTCCTGCCGGCGCCCGTAAAGTTCCTGCCGGAGATTTTTTCAGTTCTATGCGCTGTGTATGTGGTGATTGCGGGTATTAGTCGCCATTTCCATCTTGTATCGATTAAGTATTGGATTGCGTTTGGTCTGTTTACAATCATTATAGTTTGCGGAGCACTCGCAAACACCGAGGCACCCGGACCAATTTTGGGTGAGTTGCGTTATTTCCTCCGTCCGATCCCGTTTTTTTTCTTACCCGCCGTTCTGGATTTCAAGGAATGGCAGAAGGACCGGATCTTAAAATTCGTTTTGGGACTCTCATTTTTACAGGTTCCGATCAGCATATACCAACGCTATTACTGTGAGTTGCGCGGCTGGAGTACGGGCGATGGCGTGACGGGCACAATGATCGACTCTGGTTGCATGACGCTCGTGCTAATTTGCGTCATTTGCGTTTTGGCAGCTGCAATGCTCCGCGGCCGAATCACTAAGTGGTCATTTGTCTGGATGTTCGTCCTCCTTCTTATACCCATTTCTATAGATGAAACAAAGGTTACTCTGTTCTTATTTCCTCCGGCGCTTTTGGGCACCTTTCTAGCGGCCTCTCCTCCTGAAAGAAAACTCCGAGTTTTCTTAACCGGCCTTGCAATCATCGTTATAGGTGGATCGATATTTATCCCCACATACAATTACTTCAACCAACTCAACGTTTCTAAGGACGAACAATTCACAGTATCCGATGTGCTTTCGAAGGACTTTCTGAGCAACTATCTATCTCATGATGCAGGCGTGGGAAGTGGAAAAGAGGTAGGACGAGCAGATGCTGTATCGGTTCCAGTGAAGACGCTCGCCAACGATCCCATTAAGTTCGCCTTTGGTCTGGGGTTGGGAAATGCTAGCTATTCCCTTCTCGGCCCCTCATTTATTGGACAATATTTCTACACGCTTGGCCCATACGTAATTGGCTTTGATTCCGGCACATTTTTATTAGAAACAGGAATTTTCGGGTTTATCCTTATTCTTACAATTCATTGGATGATATTTCGTGACAGCCTAGTGGTCGCCAGAGCTGATCTGGGGATCACTGGAGTCATCGCTGCTGGGTGGGTCGGGACATCGCTTGTAATTCTCGTCGGAATTTTTTATTCCGGAATTCACGCGAATTCGGCGGTATCATATCTTTATTGGTTCTTTTCCGGATTTGTAACGGCGCAACGCGTCGCATTGTCGCGCCCTCAATTGCGGAACTCCGGTCGAGCTGTTCGGAATGGCGATATCAGCGTGGCCGGTGCGGCCCGCGTGGCGCTTTCATCCAGAATAAATCAGAGGTGAGGGTAGCGACTCCCTGGTCTTTGTTTTGGAGAAGGCATTGCGAATCCTCCTGCTGCCCAAGAGAGATTTGAGCGGTAGGTCACAATCTGCGCGCTGGTTCGCAACAGGCCCTCGCTCGCAACGTTGTAGGAAGTGCCTTTACTGTTGATTGCCACGGCTCGCTCTTAGCCTCACGCAGTTTCAGATCCAACGCAGATTTGAAGTTATACCGCGCTCGCCAGTAATAGCGGCCCCCGAAACTTGGATAACGCGAAAGCAATTTGTGACATGCGACGTTGCACAGAACTTGTGCGCGGGCCATAAGGGATCTGATGTACTACAGGCTCCGAGGTCAACGCTTGTACCGGAAATGTTAAGATGCAACCGTTCAGTGACGGCTGGTTTGCGGCTCAATGTGAGGCGTGACGGAGCTCAACGCGCTGGGCCTATCATGCGCATTGGCTTTAATGGCCAACGCGCCGTCGCCAAGCCGGTGCTTTCGTACCCTCAACGTGCTTTGGAATAACAAGCAAAGGCGAAGCCGCCGTTGTTCGTAAATTCTTGCTACGATTTATGAATCGGGCAAAGACTGAGCGAAACGGGCACGCAGCACTCGCTACAGGAGTACACGCATGTTATTCAACAGCGGCAGCTTTGCGCTTTTTTTTGCGCTTTTCCTACCAATCTATTTTATCTGTAGACGGCACGTTGCAGTCCGCAATTCACTGCTGATCGTCGCGAGTTACGTATTTTACGGGTGGTGGGATGCTCGCTTTCTGATCCTTGTCGCAATCTCGACTTCCGTCGACTATATCGCTGCTCTTGGTTCCGCAGACAAGCCTGTCCGCGAAAACGATGTTCTGAAGAGCGCCAGCTTTTTGATTGTGGTGACAATCGCATCGCTCTCGTTGGCGACTAGGCACGACTGGTGGCTCGTCGCTCCGGTTACAGCGGGGATCCTTATAATTGGGCTTCTGATCGCCTTGATTAAACGTGTCGCAGCGCCCTCACAACCTAAATGTTGGCTACTTCTCTCGTTGACAACGAACCTCGGCATACTGGCCTTCTTCAAGTACTTCAATTTCTTTGTCGGGTCTGCCACCATCTTACTTACAACAATTGGATTACGTGTGCAGGCGCCGACGCTTTCAATAATCCTCCCCGTAGGCCTTTCGTTCTACACCTTTCAGGCGATCAGCCGCACCATAGATTCATATCGTCGGCAGTTCGACCCGCAGTATTCGATCATCAACTACGCGGCCTTCCATGCCTTCTTTCCTCAGTTAGTCGCTGGCCCAATAGAGCGCGCCGGGCATCTCATGCCGCAATTCGAGACGGTGCGACCGATCAATCGACAACAGATTACCACTGGTACGCTGCTGTTTACGTGGGGTCTCTATCAGAAAATCGTTATTGCTGACAATCTGGCGCCTATCGCAAATGTGGTATTCAATGCCCCCGACCGTCAGACTGCAGGGGCGACCTTAGCGGCAGTGCTGGCATTTGCACTCCAGATTTACTGCGACTTCGCCGGGTATTCCAACATGGCGCGCGGGCTCGCCCGATGTATGGGATTCGACCTAATGGTCAACTTCAACCAACCGTATTTTGCCCGCACGCCGTCGGAGTTCTGGCAACGCTGGCACATCAGCTTGTCGAGGTGGCTGCGTGACTATCTGTACATATCACTGGGCGGAAATCGCGGCGGAAATGCCAGGACCTATCGAAATCTGATGATTACAATGTTGCTCGGCGGTCTGTGGCACGGAGCCGCCTGGACCTTTGTGGCTTGGGGCGCATTTCACGGTGCGATTCAGGTAGTCTACCGGGTGCTCGGTATTAATTCGCTCATTGAGCGCTCACGGTTTCTAACAGTGCACGGATTCGTCATTCAGACCGGATCGTGGCTGGTAACAATGAGTCTTGTCTGCGTGGGATGGATTCTATTTCGGTCGCACACCTTCGGCGACGCGGTCATCGTTTTGAAAGACCTCGTGGCGACTACCGGTTATTCCAGCGAGGTATTTTTGACGCTTTTCGCGTATTCGGCTCCGTTGGTGTTGGTTGAAATCTATCAACGCGCTTCCGGAAGGCTCGAGTTCCTGACGGCTGGCCCATTCATTGTACGCTATACTTCAGCGGTTATTCTATTGCTGGCATTGATCGTATTTAGCGCACCAGCGGGACAGCAGTTTATATATTTTGACTTCTGACGCCCCGCAAGCTCCCTAGATGATCGCAAGATTCCGCCATTGGTCTGGCAAAGAATTAAGTAGTCTGCTTTGGCACACGATACGTGCACTCGCGCTGGTCGTTTATACGGCGCTGCTGGCCGAAGCATTCGTTCGTCTCTCTGATCCACAACCAGTTATGCCGCGCTATGTCACTGGTACTGCGTGGGGCGTAAGAGGAAACATCCCCAACGCCCGTTATTGGCATCACACGCCAGAAGTAGACGTGGAATATCGCGTCAATAGCCAAGGGCTGCGGGCAGACCGGGAATATCCAACGAACAAGCCTCCCGGAGTGTGTCGTGTCGCTCTATTCGGCGATTCTATTTTCTTCGGGTACGAGGTCGATCTGCAGGACAGTTTCGCTGGACAACTTGAGAACCGACTCAAAGAACACGGTATTCCCGCTGAAGTCCTGAACTTCGCCGTAAGCGGGTTCGGAACGGCAGAAATGCTGCAAACCTACGAGAGTTATGGTCGCCACTTCGATCCAGACGTGACCATTTTCTCCTGGAGTCAAACAGACCCTTCCGACAATGTCCGCTCCGATTTATACGAACTCAAATATGGTCAGTTGGTAAGAGTGAATGCCGAGTATCTGCCATCGGTCAAATTTCAGGATATGCTTATGCGATACCGCCTATATAGGCTGATCAACGATAACAGTCAATTTTATGCTTTCGCGAGAGAGAGTATCTCTATCGCCTTGAAGAATCGACTTGAATTTGCACGTATAGCAAGTTTGACGAGCTTGGGACGCACGGGCGATGGGCCCGCAAGCGTTAATGGGGATTCGGACATTTTGGATAGCTGGCATCGCATTGCAAAAGACCTTTCCTCCGCTCTTGTTCTGCGTGCACACGATGTCGTTGTTGCCGACGGTGGCGATTTCTACCTCGTCGAGTTCCCCGAGCGAGTGACAAGAACCCAAATTGCGCCGACGATTGATTCGCTGTCTACAGCGGCGCTTTCCCGCATCAAAGTTATCTCAGCAATCGCCGATTTGTCCGATGCCGCCCGACCTGACCTGAAATTGTTCTATGAGAAGGGGGAAGGTCACCTCACTCCGATCGGAATCCGAGTTATGGTCGACAAGACCGTACGTGTTCTCTCTGCCTCTCCTCAGCTCGCCGCCTGCGCTCAACGAAGCAGAACCGTATTAAAGACCTCGAATGTTCGTTAATCATTTCTCCACTCCGCTGCGACAGCGCAACATCGTCGCGGCCTCTAGCTCACAAATTGCGAGACATCGTCGCACTCGTGGCCGTCGGGAACATTGGAATACCGCAAAGGCGCTACGCCCTCATAACCACGCCAGGTATTTGCTCATTGCCGAGTCATTCGATAGAAGCAATGTCGCAATTGTCGACCACGCTCTGACGCAGTTCACATTTTAGAACAAAACAAGAAGAGTCTCCCGCCGCTGCGTATTACTGTCGCCATAGTTCGACAGTTGAAATCTGATAATGGACTATATAAGGTCAAGGACGCTCGCGAGATAGCGGTCGCCTACTTGGGCTTAGCCCCCTATGACTAATGTAATCCGGCGGATGAATGAATCAAAGATTCGGTAGATCCCTGAGAACTCAATTGCTCTGCAGTCCCGAAGCAGCGCCAGTGTAAAACGACTTGAACCCGCAAGTGACTCTGCTGCGTCGATCTTAGGAGTAGTCTGATGACTCAAAGACATTCCGCTTTCATGCGGTCGACACTGTTTGCCATCATGATTGGATGTTTCGCAATATCCAGGACGGCAATCTCTCAAACTGGTGCGCCGGTACCTTCTCCGCCACCACGACTTTGTGTCAACGCTTCCTGTGCCGCGGTACCGCTCGCGGGTTCAGCAGGATCCATCAAGTGGCACCCAGGCCACTACATTCTTGCCCCAAGCCGCCCCACGCTCCCCGGATACGTCTCGTTCATAGATACTTTAATGCTACAGATGGCGCAAGTAAGCAATTCTCAGGGTATGCCAGCATTCAGCGGGTATTTAGGTTCGTATAATTGGTACTGGTTGGAGACGAGCCCAGGCGTTTACAACACAACATTGATCGATAGTGACCTAGCCTATCTCGCCTCACTTTCCTCTACCTACGGGAAGAGTTTCAAACTGATCATTCAAGTGGGCTACGACTCTTACGCATCGATCCCTAAATCCGTCCCATCAACTCCGCAAGTTGTTCCATATTCACCCGGATCCTCTACCTATAGCGGTGTGCTCCCTGATTACATCATCAATGGTGTTAGCGGGCTCGGACAGGATGCTATGCCTGCCCTGTTTGACCTGGGCATTACCGCAGCTTATTGGCGCCCTGCCGTCATGGCGCGCTACATAGCACTTATGCAGTATCTCGGCGCGAAGTACGACAGCAATCCAAACGTCGAAATGATTATCACGATGGAGCAAGTCGCCGGCGGCCCAGCCACAGTGCCGAGCGATATGACCGAGACCGCATGCGTCGCTCAGATAACAGCGCTATTGAACGCAGTTGCGACTGCATGGCCGACTACTAATAAGATATTTACAAACAATTTCAATGGGCCCTTGTTGGCAGTTTCCGATTTGCTCGCGCTTTCTCAGTACGCAGCGTCACTGGGAATAGGTTTTGGAGGCCCGGACATTCTTTCGCCCAGCATTGGGGAGGGCGTATCCTACGGATCGCAGATCGAGGTCGGAGCAGGAGTCGTCGGTGGTAACAACTTCGGTACGAAGGATTATCGTGGAACCATTCCGTTCGGCTACCAGCAGCAACAAGGGGCTTACATTTCCGGCGCGTCTGCTTCAGACATCGAGGGGTATGCTTATAACAATTTAGCCGCCACGCACACGATATGGGAGGATGATTCGAGTAACTCCAGCGCCACGTTGACTTGGGCAGCTGTAGTTGCGCAGCTGCAGCTTGAAAACTTCCGCATCCATTCCGCTTGTCCTACCTCTTACACCCATGGATGCAATGCGCAGTGAGGAACGTGCAATAATTTGCCCCGGGCATGTCTGCGACTATAAGCTCCTGCTATAACGCGAGTACCATCGATTCCACATTGCTCCGAGCGCGCCTGGTGTGAGGAATGATGGTTGGGCACCGCCAAATAGTATCGCTAAGGTCAGCACCTATGCTGTCTGAAGGCTGGCCATATGAACTTGATTCTCGAAGACCTAAAGGCGCAACGCGAAGGCTTAATGGGGTTGGGTTTCTGGGCGCTCCTGGTGTTCCGCTTCGGCCACGCACGGCTGGTTATCCGGAACAAGATCCTTCGTGCGCTATGGACGATTGTGTATATGGTATTGAGTAAGCTAGTGGAGATTTTCTGCGGTATCACGATAGGTGCGTCGGCAACAATTGGGCGCCGTCTGACGATCGAGCATCATGGTTGTATCGTCATTCACGGAGCCACGACAATGGGCAACGACTGCATGATTCGCCACGGTGTCACCATTGGCAACTCTGGGCAATCAGATCCATTTGGCGCCCCCGATATCGGTGACCGCGTTGAGATAGGAGCCGGAGCGAAAATACTAGGGCGAATTCGCATTGGAAATGACGCAATTATTGGTGCGAACGCTGTCGTGACCCGAGATGTCCCGGAAAATGCCATCGTGGGCGGTGTACCGGCGCGCATCATCAGGATGCGCAAGGCGTCTGAGGCCGGCCAGCTCTAGGGTTGAGCGAATAAGCTCTCGTAGGCCGCCAAGAGTTTTGGCGCCTCGTGTTTCCACTCCAGCACGTTGAGCACCCGATCCCGGCCAAATTCGCCCATGCGCCGGCGCAACGCGGCATCGTCTAGTAGTTGGACGATCTTGCGCGCAAGATCCTGGGCATCATTATTTGCCGCATAAAGAGAGGCATCACCGGCCGAAAACCGGCCCTCGGCCAGATCGAACTGAACGATGGGCTTTCCAAGAGTCATGTATTCCATGATCTTGTTCATGGTGGACTTGTCATTCATCTCGTTCGCTGCATCGGGATTCACACACACATCTGCCGTATTAAGCACTTCCAACAGCTCCTGGTCCGATACCCGTCCTGTAAACGTGACATAGTTGGCGATTCCGAGTTTTGTAGCCAATCGCTTCATCTCTTCGAGCGAAGTGCCACCTCCGACAATCCCGAAGTGAACGTCCTGGCGTCCCATGTCGCGCACGATGTGACATGCTGCTTGCAAGAGATAGTCGATTCCTTCCTGCTTTCCCATGACGCCGACATAACCTACGAGATATCGTCGACCGTGCTTCAACTCCTCCTTGGGCGGTAGTATGCGCAGACGCTCCAGCATCGGGCCACTGCGAACCACAAAGACGCTGCTCGGCGCCTTGCCACCTCGTTCGATGGCGACACGTTTGTAGGACTCGTTAGTTGCGACAACCACCGTCGCCGTCTTGAAAGTCCATCGCTCAAGCCAAGTAGAGAGTCGCCAAAACAAATCGTGTCGACCAAACTTCGCCAAATAAAGCTCTGGGCTGATGTCATGGTGATCAAAGAGGAACTTCTTTCCGAACAGGAGCTTAAAGAAGCCGCCGACCAGAAATAGCAAATCCGGGGGATTGCAAGCGTGAATCGCATCGAATCCCCGAGTTCTGAGAACCTTGAAGCTCAGCCTAAAACTATGGAATAGCGCTGCCAGATATTCAAAAGCGTAGCCAATCACCCCGTCGGCCTCGAACGGCAACGTATAACGCCAGATGTGAATTGAGTCGATGACTTCGTATGGCTTCTCATAGCCTTTGCCGGTAGGACAGATAATGGAAACCTCGTAGCCGGCATCGCGCAGCGTGGTAGCTTCCTGCCACACACGGCGATCAAATGGGGAAGGTAGGTTCTCGACCAAGATCAGGACGCGGCGCGGTCTACCAGCAGATTCCATCGTAGCGTCCCGCTTCGCTCTGCTGCTTGGATATGCGCACGAGATCCACCACGACTTGCCCCGTCTTGAGTTGATCGGGCACGGCCCTGAATTCCTCGGCTCCATTTCCGATCACAATCGTCTCGGCAAAGTCAACAACGTCGTCTATGCGGTCGGCCATAAGGCGGGAAATATGTGGGATGTGATTTAGAATGTAATCGCGGTTTGCACCTGTAAGAGCTGCCAAATTGACGTTTCGATCAAAGATACGAAGCTCATATCCCTTACCTATCAGCGTTTCGATTACTTCGACCAACGGAGATTCGCGCAAGTCATCCGTTCCGGCCTTAAAGGCAAACCCTAGTATTCCGACTTTTCGATTACCCTTGTCCGTAATCATTTTGATGCCGTTACGCACCTGCCTTTCATTCGAAGGCAGAATGGAATGGATCAACGGCAGATCCAGGTCCAGGCTACGGCTCTTGTAGCAGAGCGCGCGCACATCCTTCGGGAGACAGGATCCCCCAAATGCGAATCCCGGCTTCATGTAGTAGGGAGACAGATTCAACTTTGTATCCAGGCAGAAGATCTCCATAACCTTGTGCCCGTCTATGCCGACTGCCTTGCTCAAATTACCAATCTCGTTAGCAAATGCTACTTTTAACGCATGCCATGTGTTGTCGGTGTACTTGACCATCTCCGCGGTCTCGATGTCGGTGCGAATGAGCGGCGCATTCATCTTCCCATAGAGATCTACCAGCAGTGAGCCGGCCCTAGGGTCCGTTTCGCCAATGACTGTCTTGGGCGGATTGAAGTAATCCCAGACGGCCGTGCCTTCGCGCAAAAACTCGGGGTTGTGACATGCGCCGAAATCAAGGCCGACCCTTTTTTCGGCAAACTCCTCCAGTGCAGGAATAACGGTACCTCTCATGGAGCCAGGTAGCATCGTAGAGCGCGTCACCACGACATGAAAGCCCTTCTTCTCTTTTATCGCTGATCCGATTTCCTCACACACCTTGCGCACATGAGAGAGATCTAGATTGCCGTTCAATTGAGACGGTGTTCCGACACAGATCAGCGACATCTCCGTTCTGATAACGGCCTCACGGACGTCCACGGTTGCGGTGAGTCGCTTCTCATGAACCGCCCGGCTGATCATCTCGCCGATGTCCTTTTCAATGATGGGAGTCAGTCCTTGGTTAACCAATTCCACCTTCGTGCGATTGGGATCCACTCCGATTACATGGTGGCCTTCACTTGCCAGGCAGCCGGCAGACACAGTTCCAACATAGCCCAATCCGAAGATGCTTATTTTCATGATCACCCTAGAGGCGTTGGTGCGAGGAATCAGCGCGGCTGCGCGCAATCTTTCAGACTACCATTGGAGAACAGTGATTTCAGTGCAAAGCGTAGCATTTCCTTTAATTTCGCCTGACCAGACGATCGTCGTAGTCGCTGACTTTTCGTCGAATCTGCGGGAAACCCACCCAAGGGGCTCTGACTCTTCGCCGTGCGCTAACCGCGGTATAAACCTCGAGTCCATCATAGCCAGCGCCAAAGAAACTCCCGTGCGCCGCATTTCTATGGCACCGTCGACAATTGTCGCCGCGACTTCTTCATGACAGTGCCAATAGAGTTCGATGATATGTCGACTCGAGCATTCGAGCATATCCATGATCTGGACCACGTTGCGCTTCTTGTTTAGCACTATCTCCCTTCGATGACGCACGGGATCATCCAGGCGCATGTATCCATCGTGCCAGCCCACAAGGCGATCTTGTTCCGCGCCCGACTCCCAGACCTCGCACACGGCCTTAGCATGACGAAGCCACATGAAGTTCCCGCCGATCACCGATTGGTTTTCGCCGTCTACGCGCAGCGTGTTGTGAGCCGAAGTGCCTCGGAAGTAATTGCGCCACTTCCTTTGCGTGTGATAGGCATAGGTCCCTGAATCGATCAGTATTTCCTTTCCACCCAATGCCAGCGTGAACGCCAGCGCATCCGCATGGCCATGAGCGGCTATCGACAGATAGCCGAGAGGCGCCACGTCCGCCACCAGGCGGATCTCACGCTCCGTTCCAAACGCGTCGCCGAGTATGTAGTAGCCCCCGTTTGGAAAGGCTCGTCGGAAAGATAACGAACTCGCTGGTTTATCGACGGCCGCAAAACGAGCAGCCCCCTCTTCTCCGAGTAGCCAGCGGCTTTTGGCATCAAAGGCCCCGGATTTTGTCTTAAAGTCGCCGCGACCGAATAATACCGCTCCTGTTGCCAGGAGCGATCTATAGGGGCAAAACTCTTTAGCGGGATCAAATCGAACGATTACCGCATCATCGGCATCGCCGATCATAGGAACGTGGCCCTTGCAGTCCATTACTCCGTCAATGAATTCTAGCATCCGTTCGAGCCGTTCCCAAAAAGTCGCGGAAAAATCTATGTGATTGGCGCGACCCACCAAGGCACACAGCAGCATCATGTCCGCCACCTCATGCTGGTAGTAGACGGCCTGCTCACGATTAACGCCATCCGGAGTGTTCTGTGTAAGCGCCTGTCGTTCGAACTCCGTGCGCGCCTGAGTCAACCATTTCAGATGCGCTGGCCAGCATGGCCAGGTCAGACTACCAATAAATAGACCCATCAATTCGCCCAGAAGATGATTATTAGCCGACGAATACCTGGATAAGTGCTGGGAAATAAAATGGCAGTGCTGATAAATTGAATCCAACCACCGTCTCTGAAACAACCGTCCGTTCGTCCCTTCAAAGAGCGGCGACTGGCCGCCGTTGAGCAACTGCCAGGCAATCGCCCAGTTGACCAAGCGAATTGCGAGCTCCAGTGCGCTGGTCCAATGTGGTCCCAAGGGATAGGGACACTGCTCCCACCATGATTCAAGTAGCGTCTTGCACGCATTAAGGTATCGAGCGTCGCCTCTGAGCTGCCACGCCTGCGCAAGGGTTACCAATTGCAAATGGCGCGCGGGCTCCCAGAGATACTTGATGTCGCCCACGAGCGCATCGTCGCGATAATTGAGCGTCACTCCAAAGCTCAACGGCGCCTCAACTCCGGTCCGCGGATCACGATTCCAGCGGGGTGGGAAACCAAGTTTCGCTGCTCGCATTGCAAACACATCGAGCAGTCCGTCGAGAATCGCGTCTGCCGCTGGCACAACTGCCTCGAGTCCATCTTCTTGCGCAGGCCAGCCACTGCGCCATGGGGCTCCAAACCTCCGATAATCTGGCGCAGGAGGGCTTCTGATCAAACCAAGGCCCTGAGACTCAATTCTGCTCCGCAGCGCCCGACACACGCGAAATGCGAGCTCCGAAAATGACATTAGCCGCACGCGATTGAGTCGCCAAGACAGCTCAGTTAGCAAACGGAATGTTCCTTATCCGTGGACATAGGCGGCCCGCACTATCACATTGCTCTTTTTGCGACGACGAGAATCATATTGCTGGAATACTTCGGACTGAGAAATCGCGATAACACTCGGTTCAGACGATCCGAGCGACCGAAGTAGACGTGCTCGATGTAAGTCAATCCACAGATGCCAAGGTCGGCTTGAATGTCTTGAACGGTCATAAAATGGCGCAACAGACCAAAATACCTGGGACGCCCGGTCAACCGATGAACCCATCGCACGACCGCACGGCTCAAGGAGCTGCGATTCGAAACCGAAAACATCAGCACCCCTTCCGGACGCAATAGTGCTCGCAGAAACATCAGGGCTTCCGGAATCGAATTCAGATACTCGATTACACTCGATGAGATGACAATATCCGCCTGCCGAAAGCCCGTCGTATTGGAAATTGGCAAGCGGTGTTGTTGAAAGCTAATGTTCGCCAGGCCTTGATTGCACGCTGTCTGTTCCGAAAGGCGTAACATCCCGACGGCGCCATCTATCCCTATGGTTTCTATCCCGCGGCGCGCTATATCGCAGGCCAGAACTCCGCTTCCACACCCGATGTCGTAAGCGAATTTCGCATTGCGCGCATAGCGGTCCAGCAGCTCATTCCATACCCGCACCCTCTCCCGACGATTCCGGTCGCCGCGGTAGCTTGCGTGAAAATCCGCTGCTATCTCGGAATGAAATGCAACTGGATCCGAGGGTCGATTGGGCGCTTTCATGCTAGTTCCTGATTGGCTGACGAGAGAGAGCGTGCGAAATATGGCCTTACAGTGTCGCGTAGAGTCTGGCGATATCCGTCGCGAGCCGTGCGACAGTGTAGTACTCCACTACTCGGTCTCTTCCAGCGAGCGCCATTCGATGCAGTAGTGCCCTGTCATCGTACAAACGCTGAAGCTTCGCGCAAAGTGCCTGCGGATCCCTGGGCGGTACAAACAAACCGTGCACACCGTCAATCATAACATCCGGAATTGCGGCTACTGGACACGTCACTGGCGGCGCGCCAGCCGCCATCGCCTCCAGCAGCGCATAGGGTAGACCTTCCTTGTGATAGGTTGGAAACACAAATACATCGGCTGATAGCCACAGGCGGTTCTTCGCCGCACCGAATACTGGGCCCGCAAATTTCACTATCGAACTGATCCCAAGTCGTAACACCAGTGCTTTCAATTCCGCTTCATTGGGTCCCGTGCCTACAATATATAACTCTGCCTGCCGCCCCGTGACGATCAGCAAGCGCAATGCTTCCACAGTCTCAAAAATTCCCTTTTCACGAGCTAATCGGCCCATGTAAATAAGTCTAAGAGGACGCGACAGATCTGGCGGCCTTATCGGCTCAAGAAGGTCATCGGTGATGATCGCATTTGGAATGCGAACGATCGTAGCCGTCGGTGAACATTCCTTATGAGAGCGCAGTTCCTCCTGCGAAAGAACCACTACGACATCACTCCAGCCCGTGAAGCGCCGAAACAAAGCATTGCGCCAGCGACTACTCGGGAACAGCGTCTGCGGCAGCTCGCCGCCGTGAAACTGCGTGACGACCTTACGACCCAGGATCTTTGCGATCAGAAGATATAGCAGGTCCCGCCAGAAGGCCTTCTGATCCATGGATGAGTTGATATGCACTATGTCGGGACGGCGGACAATGATGAACGAGCCTAGCCGCCATAGACTCGACAACAAACGACAGATCCTGCCAAGCGCGGATTCCCGCCGCCCCTCGCTGCCGATCTGAAAGTGCATTAAATTGAAGTCGCGCGACAGAGCCGACCCATAGAGCATGTTTGCATGCGTGCTGACCCCGCTCACCGCCTGCAGGGATGGACTTAGAATGACCACACTTCTCTTATGCATGCTGTTCGCACCCGGGAAGCGGGGCTTCGCCCCTGCTAATCGCGCCCCGTAGTCCTGCCCGCGCGCGGCAGCAGACCGAGCGATTGCAGCAGCTTGGCCTCGCGTCCGTGCAGGACGGCACCTAGGATCCGCCGATCGGAGTCGGATATCGCCGGACTTCGGATAAAGATAAGCCCAGCTGCAACACACACCAACGCACCGCAAATCATGTCAGCGACAGGAGAGAGCTTAAGTACCGCCCGGAGCAGCAGGCATACTGCGACCGCCGATGTCCAGATAATCAGGCCGGTGCTAACGGCAGCACGAACATTGGTCCAGCGCGCTGTCGCGCGCACTTTCCGCCACACCCAAAGATTCCGGAACAAGTGCAGGGTTCCAGTCGCAACTGCCGCACCGTACAAGCCCGCAATCGGTATAAGTATCAACATAGCAGCGACTTGATAAAGGCCAAAGAGCTGGCTCCTAAGGATCAACGCCGCGTTTTCAGCATAGAGGGCAATCATAGTAATTGGCGTAGAGATCACGTTGTTGGTAAACGCGAATGCCATGATCACCGGCAAAAGTGGAGAGTATTCGATAAACTTACCGTGAAACATCAACTCGATTATCTCGCGGTGATACACCATCGTGTAGGCGATCAGTGGCCACTGCATCAGCATGTTGATGTTAATCAGGAAGGTGAAGTAGCGGGGTAACCTCTCCGAGGCTTGTTCAGCTTTTGTAGCAAAAAACAGCGGCTGCACGACGTTATCGAACAGTCGCGTCGGGATCAGATTAGCCGTCATCTCGTTAATTCGTGCGTAGGAGGAATAGGCTCCCACAGCAGTCGGATTCATCATAGCGGCGATGAAGAAATTATCAGTCTGCACATAAAGTAGCAACGAGCTGCTCTCGTTCAAATTATTGGCGATGGCGTATCGTCGCAATCGCTTTCTCTCTATAGAACTTGGTCGATACGCGCCCTCTCCTGAGCTCGCACGACACATGCGCCAATGCACCGTTGCGAGGAATCCATAGGCAATCATGTAAGCGACGGTGTCCGCCATAATGGCGGCGCGCAATGTAAAGGAAAAGAATTTGTACACCACGAGGTAGCTCAGCAGCTTGCCGATCGACAACAGGGCTACAGATCCCACGCTATAGCGATGCAGCATGTGCGAGGCCAGGGAACTCTGCAGGATGATAGTCTGGAAGTACAGCAGCACGACCATACCGAATAACTCGAAATCGGCGCGGTGCGCGCTTAAATGAAACACGGGAGCCACCGCATTCCATGCCAATGTGATCGCTGCCAGCATTCCCAGATTCGAGATCAGACGCGTCCTGGTAACAACGCGCGTCAGCCACGCTGCCGCCGCCGTGTTACCGGCCTGTAGATATTCGGGTTGAAAGCGCTTGAGAACCTGATCGAGCCCTAGCGAGGCGACGGTGCCAATAACCGGTATGACCGAGTAGAGCAGATTAAACACACCGAGCGATTGCTCGGACAAGCCCCGAACCAACACCAGGAAGGCCAATATAGTCGCGACTTGCGAAACGGCGCGAAAGCCCACCGTGTAAAAGAGCGCGCGTCTCGCGCGCGCCCGACTATACAGCTCCATGCGCCGCGCGTGCCGTGATCAGCCGTAATAGTCTTCGACCGACTCCCGTGATCGGTTTAGGACGATACCGGCCACTGTCGATCCGGAGAGCACTTCAATTGCGCGATCCAGTTGATCTCTCCGGGTGACGCCTTCCGCCACGACCAGCAGAACTGCGGAGAGCTTCGGCGCAATGACCAAAGCATCGGCGCTGATGAGCAGCGGTGGTAAGTCGACCAGAATCAGCGCGTGTGGGTCAATGATATTGATATAGGCGAGCAGGTCTGCCAGGCCCTCGCCCCCCAGCATTTCCGAAGAGTTCTCGTAACTGGTCACGCCGCCAGCCAAAAACAGATTCTCGACGCCGATGCTGAAAAACACGTCCGCCGGCTTCGCCTCTCCGCTCAAAGCACTGCCGATACCGACTCTTGGCGCTACCCCAAGATATCGGCACACGCTTGGATTTCGTAAGTCCAGATCGAGCAAAAACACATTGCTCTTTTTTTCGCGAGCGAACGCGAGCGATAGATTGAGGGCCGTGAGGGTCTTACCCTCCCCGGGGCCCGCACTAACCATGCCAAGGCTGCTCCAGCGCTCGGTGCCTACACCGCGATGCCAAATCCGGGTGCGCAGTATTCTATAAGAATCCAGCACAGCGGAATAAGCATGGCCCTGAGCGCGCAACATTAATACGCGATTCTTTTCGAGGACATCGGGGTCAATGTTAACGGTCTCAAATTCGAGGCGTGCGACAGGATGCGACTTGATCTCGATGGCCTTCCTTCGCACTACTACAGGTGATTCGGATCCAGCAGGCACGCGATTTGCCTGTTGAGACCTCTCTTGGCGGAGGCGCTTGGCTCTTTCGATTGCCTCAAGAATGGTCATGTTGTGCTCGATGACGTTGAACTGACAGTTTGAATCAAATGATCACGTGTCTCGGCCTGAATGACGGTCATGCCCACGAAGATTGAAGCTGCCAGGTACAAGGCTGTTACAGAACCCCAGATCAACCTGCGGCGGCGAACATCTGTTGGAACGAGTATCTCCGACACAGTTCCTAGTACCGGCATTGTCGGCGCAAAGCCGACGACATCTCGAACACCTCGTACCGTGGTATCCGAACTTTCGGCGGCCGCCACTGCCGCCGCTGCAATGGCACCCCCCAACACAAACCCGAGCAGAATGGTGCCCAGCCGATTAGGGGAATACGGCGTCGACGACACGGCAGGGGCCCGCAGCAGCGTAAAACGTTCTGCATGCGCATCAGATTCAACGTCCTGGCCCAGCTGTGCGCCTTTCAACTTGCCCTGTACATCCTGGAACTCGACCTGCAGGCTAGTGCGTCGCCGATCCAATTCAGCAACCTGTTGCGCTAATGTCGCCGACGGATTTGTGTTCTCAGTGTAGCGTTGCAGCTGCGCACGCGCCCTTTCTGTCGCTGCCGTCAAAGCAGTCACATCCGCACGAGCCGCAGCCAGCTCGCTGGTAATGCGGCGATATTCAGGATTGTCAGCTTCCATTGAGGGTGTAGATCCATTCTGCTGTTGGCGCGCCTGCAGAGCCGCCAATGCGCGCTTCAAGCGCTTCACGTCGGGGTGATCCGGTGTATAGCGCAATTCCGCATCAGCGAGTAAGGCCTTGACCGTCGCGAGATCGGTCAGACCGCCTTCTGTACCCGATCCCTGATTCAGCTTACCTTCAGCCCCTAGGGCCTGAGTTGAAAGCAGGTTAGGACTGGTGGCGCTAAGTTGGATCGTGAGCAAGGACTCCTGTTCCTGCGCAGTACGCAGCTGCTTGTCCAAATCATTCAGATCTCGTTCGGCGCGATATCGGGCCTCATCCCCCCGATCGTTCGGGTCTGGCAGCGTGCCACCATGTTGGCTTCGAAGCACCGCATACTGCTCGTCGACCTGTTGCTGCTGCCGGCTTAGTTCCGCCGCTCGATCCTCGATTAACTTAGACGCCGCCTTAGCGGCCTCGATGCGCTCGCGTTGATGATAGGTCAGAAACAGATCTGATAGTTGTTTGGCGACAACGGCAGCTGTGCGCGGGTCTGGATTATCGTAGTGCAACGAAAACGCCGGCGCTTTTTGTTGGACCTCAAACGTGACCGGATCCACGCGTTCCATCTGCGTATCAGCGATGATTTGCTCCGCCTTCCGGTTAATGTCCCACGTCGGCTCGTTCGGGTACGGGTCTATCTGCTTGACCAAGTCTTTCAACGCGTCGGGTGTCATTACGCGGCCCTGAATAGTGTCAATCTCCTCATCAGCAGAGCTGGCGACGGTAGCTTGAATGAACTGCTCTGGAATCGAGCCTTTCACAAGCAAAATAGTGGCAGTTGAGCGGTACTTGGGAGGCAAAGCATAGGCCACGTAGACGGCGACCAGCAGTACCGCCGGAAAGATAATAAATATCCACGCCCGGCGTCTCCGAAATAGCGCCGCGTAGGAACCAAATTCCCCGGTCGCCTCATGCTGGCTCATTGCACGCTCCAACTCGGCTCATCATCGGTGACCTAGTACTGCCTGCCAAGTCCTTCATATCCGAACCTGACATGCGCCATGCTGTTATTCGCCGCCGTGCCGGGTACTGGAAATTTCAATTCCACATATTGCAAGCCACCGGCCACATACCACGTTCGCGTCAACATCCATTTCAGATCCGCCGCGGCAATCACATAATTATAATTACCTTCATCATACAAGCTGGAAATCGCTACATTCTGGATGTAATGCGCCGCCACGTCCAAGTACGTGCGCGGACTCAAGTTGCGTTTGTACTCGACTTGGAATTGATCTGATGCGAAAGTGCCGCCCGCGCCGTTTGGCGTGAATGTCCGCCCGACGGTCACCTGAAACTGGCTGATCTGCCCTGTCCAGGTCGATGTGTATTGCGCCCCTACGCCGCTCGAGTTCACCCTGGAGGAAATTGGAATCACGGCGCCGGCCGGCGTCACGCCGTAGATATCATATTGTTCGGCCACCAGCGATAAGCTCCCGGAAAATATCGTCGACCATTGATGGTTAAAGGTAAGCGTGATTCCATGACCATCACTTACCGATTCGATGTCCTTCGCCGATTCCTTGGATCCATCAAGCCCGAGCGAGATGTCCGATCGAGGCGACAACTTCCAGTCAAGGTCGGCTGTGACGTCGTAATAAACGTATGAAATGTAACCCGCGCTGCTGGCCCCGCTGTAACCGAGGTCTTGATAGACGCCTGAAATTTGGAGACCCAGCCGCTCGGTCCACTCAAACTCATATTTGGGATTCACGGTGAGGAGCGTGCGAGTGCCCGATACCGAAATCCGTCCAGTTTCCGGAGTTGTGGGAAGATTCGGGTTGACCAAATTGAACGTCGCACTTGCAAGTTCCGAACCAAACAGAGCCTGATGATCAAACACACCGTAGATTCCAAAATGAGTGCGCGGCAAGTCAAAAGATGACGCAAAATCCAATCGACTATCCAGCACATTTTCACTGAGGATTGGGTAATCGTAATAATTGACCTGCGGCCGGAGGGTCGTATCCGAGACCGGTGTCGCTATACCTATTGTAGCTCCCGCCTCCGCGCTGTACCCCTCAGCGGTTGTCTTGGGTCCGCTGCTAACCATGTCACGGTTACTATCCACCTCAACACCAACATCGGCTCTGGGTTGCACATAATATTCATCCGCTCTGGCCGAAGTTCCGGCACCGACAAGAAAGATGAGCACCCAGAGCGCCCTGGTTCTGTAATCGATCACGAGAGACCTATGGGACCTAGGGAACCAGCACGACATCGCCGCTTTCCAGCAGGACGTTCTGATCCAGATCCCTCCCTGCACTCACCTGACTAAACCGGAACTGCAGCACTCGCTGTGCAGCCTGTGATCCTCGAATCACTATGATGCTATCCAACTTTGCATACGGAGTGCCTCCGCCGGCAAGACTGAGCGCCTGCAATACGTTGATGCGAGGATTCATGACGAATACGCCAGGCTTGGCAACCTGACCGATAACGTACGCGACGTTCCCGCCAACGTCAGTTATACCGACGGTTACTACCGCGTCGGGTATATATTTACCGAGCTTGGCCTCGACTTCCTCGCGCACTTCGGTAACTGTCCTGCCAGCTGCCGTGATTTCGCCGGCCAGCGGGAACGAAAACTTACCATCGGGCGCGATGACGATTGTCGGCCTTTGCATCTCGGTCTCTTTCCAAACCGACACATCGAGCTTATCGCCAGCGTGCAGACGATAGTCTGCCGGAACAGCCTGCGCATGCGCAGAACCTGCGCTCGCCAAAAGCCACAACGAGCTTGCGACTGTCAGCAGGTTTTGACGCAAATGGGCGATACGCATCGAATCACCTTAATGTCAGAGAACAACGCTGCCATTCTAACCAAATGTACTTAATTCTATAGACTTGACTACCCTGAGGCTGAGCGCTACATCCCAGTTTACCGCTGCAGAAATGCCGGGCTCGATGGATTGCATAGGCGAACCCTCAGCTGTGCATCAATACGCCTTCTCGTGCCGGATCAGCTGTAACGCCGTCAATGCGAGAATCTTTAGATCGAGCAACGGCGACCAATGCCGTAGGTACTCGAGATCCAGCTGGACGCGTGCCTGCATTTCCTCGAGCCGCTCAGTCTCGCCGCGACAGCCGCTGATCTGCGCGAGCCCCGTGATTCCGGGCAATACCTTGTGACGGATCATGTAGCCACTGATCAGCTTACGGTACTTCTCGTTATGCGCGATGGCGTGCGGGCGCGGCCCGACGAGGCTCATGCGCCCCTGCAGCACGTTGATCAGCTGCGGCAACTCGTCCAGAGAATGACGGCGTAGGAAGCGACCTACAGCCGTCACGCGCCTGTCATCGCGTGTGGCCTGCGCAATCCCGGGACCGTCCTCGGTCACCGTCATGGTCCGAAACTTGTAGACAATGAACTCACGCCCATCGAGTCCGTAACGACGTTGTCTGAAAATGATCGCTCCCCTGGAAGACAGTCTCACCAGCAGGGCAATGATTAGCAGAAGCGGCGAGGCGAGTAGCAAAAAAGTCGCCGAAATCAGTATATCGCTGAGACGCTTGACGACGCCACGAAAGCCATAGAACGGAGTTTCGCATAGAGCGACGATTGGGATGCCCGCTATTTCGCCGGTACGTGACTGAATCAGGTCGAAAACAAAAACATCCGGCAGGTAGTAGATCGACACTGTGGTATCACGCAGTTCATCGAGCAGGTCACGTACACGCTGCAAATGCCGCATGGGCAGCGCAATGAAAATAACCTGAACAGCATTTGCCTTGACGTACAAGGCGAGATCCTGCAGCCGGCCTAGCAAAGGTAGCGTCGAATCGCCTGAATTCTGCCGGGCAGCGCTACGATCATCGAAGAAGCCAGACACAGCCATGCAGAATTCCTGACGCATCGACAACTGCATTGCCAACGACAGGCTGAGATCATTAATGCCGACTATGACAGTCTTGCGAGCGTTCGAAGGATCGCACAGCAAACGCCACATGAGTGTCTCCAGGAGCACGGCGACGGTTACGAGCAGTGGCGTGGAAACTATGGCCCAGGTCAGCACCAGCCGCCGCGAGTAATCTTCAGTCACCTTCATCGCGTATCCGACCGCCAGAAGTATCGCCAGCACGATTGCCCAGCGATAGATAGCGCCGAATGCGATCGGCACGATGCCGGAGAATATCGGAGCGTTGATATTTCGCCGTCGCATCGACAGCGCCAGCATCAGCAGCGCGGCCGAGGCGGCTAGTAACTGAATGCTGCGGTCGGCGGTTATGCCGAATGCAATTACCAGTGCGTACAAAGTTGCCACGACGACGAGCGCTGGGATCACCACTTGCAGCACCGCGACGCAAGCAATTGCGAAGCTATTCTTGAGAATGACAGGCTCGGTCATCGATTGCTCATGTCAGGGCGGCATAGTTTCAGTTGGGAACGAGTATGGCGAGAAAAATACATTACTTCATCGGCCTGACTATGACGCTTTGCTCCAGACCATGGATGCGTGAGTGTCGCTGTTGCAGTCCGGGCAGACTGCGAACCAGCGCACAGGCTATGGGCCGATTTGGCGTCCCCAAGGGGATTCGAACCCCTGTTACCGCCGTGAAAGGGCGATGTCCTGGGCCTCTAGACGATGGGGACCTCGATGTAACCGCTTAGATGGTGGAGCCAGGCGGGATCGAACCGCCGACCTCTTGCATGCCATGCAAGCGCTCTCCCAGCTGAGCTATGGCCCCGAAAGCAACTCCTTGAAAATACCATACTTCTTACCGACTTTCCTAAACTGAGCGCATCCCTAGACCGCCTCTTTTGTGGCCTTTCCTAGGGCCTGCACCACACGCTGAAGTTGCGCGTC
>Ga0302324_100007679_pt1 | contig 22881 bp, 14 predicted proteins | sample Palsa_T0_1_FD_201949 | JGI IMG/M metagenome (GOLD analysis project Ga0302324, IMG submission 201949) | Peat permafrost microbial communities from Stordalen Mire near Abisko, Sweden - Palsa_T0_1 | ecosystem: Environmental > Terrestrial > Soil > Palsa > Peat permafrost | place: Sweden: Abisko...
TGTTGCGCTCGCCCGCTTGGACCAAGTAGTTGAGGTGAATCCAGGTATCCGCCAGCGACGAAATCTGCAGCTGTGTGCCGGCGTCCTTCTTGCCGGCCATTTCGTCGAGCAGGCTGGTGCAAAGCAACGTGATGCCCTCGGCTTTCGACCAGTCGATCAGACGTTCCGCGACGCCGTGCGCCGTCAACTCGTTGCCGGCTCTGAATAATGTGGAGACCGGATCAATCACCAGGCAACGGGCTTTATGCTGCTTCGCAAGGGCCTTGATGCGTACCAGAAGATTTTCGGCGCTGCCGGTGATGGTGCGGGCCGACATTATGCGCAAGCATCCGCTTTTTACGTGACGATCGAGCCGAATTCCCACGGAGGCTAGGTTGCGGATCACCTCGGCGCCGTCCGAATCAAAACTGACAATGGCTGTGTGTTCCCCGCGTCGACAGGCCGCCTCTGCGAACGCACCCCCCAAAGTCGTCTTGGCGGTGCCCGGGTACCCTGTGATCAGTACGCTCGCGCCGCGATAATAGCCCCCACCCAGCATGGTATCGAGTCGCTTCACGCCGCTCGAGACACGCTCGTTGGTCACGTTGGCGTCCAGGGGCCCCAGCGTGCGCGCGATGGCGACGTCAAATCCGCTACTGCCGATCACGAACGGCGATTCATTTTCATCGAAGCTCGAACCGCGATACTTCTGCACGCGAAGATTTCGCTGCGAGACGCCCAGCGTTACGCGATGGTTCAGGATGACGGCACAATCCACCATGAATTGCATGAAGCCGAACGGATGCAGATCGAGGGACCTCACCTCATCCCCTCCATTCTTGGAGGTAATGAGCCCCGTCAGATCAAGCGACAATAGCCATTCATTCAGTCGGTAGACTTCCCGCCGTCTCGCCGCCGCGTCGGGCAGCAGTGCCAATACGATATCGAGGGCATCAAACACAATGCGGCGCGCTTTCATTTTCTTGGCCTGTGCCCCAAGTCCCGCCAACATACCGCTGAGATCGAAATCCCCCGACTGTACCAATTCGAGCTTTGGCTTGGCGTCCATGAAAAATAGCTTTTTTCGCCGCAGCTTCGCGAGCTTCCAGCCGAAGCCTTCAAAATTGGCCACAATCCGTGTCGGGGCCTCCTCAAAAGCGACAAAGATGCCCGGCTCATCGCAATCTTGCGCGCCATGCACTAGAAATTGCAGCGCAAATATCGTCTTGCCGGAACCTGGTCCGCCCAGCAACAACGTCGTGCGCCCACGTGGTAAGCCTCCGCAGGTGATCGCATCGAAACCACTGATGCCGGTCGGCACCTTGCTAGACGTCTTCACGAACGCAGATCGCACGGCTTTCATTTCATTAACCCTTCCCTTGGGCGCGCCAAAAGAACCGAGAAAATCGGCGCGATTGACCAATGGCCGTGAATTCTCCGGCGCCACCAGCATTCGCTTTTTTAGCGTGTGGATATGTACGGTAGACCACTTACGTTGCCATCTCCCGATGTGGGATTGCCGTCAATGTGACCTAAGTCCGGAGCTTGAGTACGGTCTAGACACGGATCTGGGCTATCTTCAGAAGCCATCCGCACGACAGCAGACCCGCAGAGCGCCAGCCTCACGGCTGCGCGGCCCTAAGCGACCTCAGCACAGCCGCGGCGCGACCACTACCTCTGCGCGTCTAGCAACGTATTCTGTGGTCTTTTCGACTTCGCTCATCGTAATGTTCAAGCCAGCGCGCCGGAGGCCGAGCGACGAATTCGGCCGCGCCATCTCCACTCAAATATCGAGTACCTCGGCTGCTATCAGGCGATTTGTCGTCAATGCACGAGGATCAAGAATCATGTGATGTCTTTCGATTCCCTTCGGAAACCCTGAAAGTGTTCGGTCGCTAAAGCATCACATGACGGACATCTGCAGCTACGAACATTCACGCCCGCGTAACTTGCTTGCGTACGCGCATCGCCGAGCTACTTTCCGGCGCCTCCAGCAAGATTTCAGCGTGGGGCCGCAGCCAGGTAGTCTTTGAGACTCCAAAGTACCAAGTAAGTCACAGTCCCTGTGTCCGTTACCGCACAGTCCGATGTTCAGAAGTCTGCTTGAATCAATTTGTGAGCACTTGTATGAGCAGAAGGATCTCATGGGTCAAATCATAATTTGGGCCTAGGGCGATCCGCCATAAGCAAAGAGCCATTCGCCGTCATCTTGCTCGCCACCGAAGTAGCGTCCGAATTACCGAGGCAGCTCGCCGTTGCGCTCGTGAGGTTGCGGTATTGGAAGTGTTGGCTGAATACCATTGCCTGCTGCGTGCCGGAGTCCCTTGGTCGCGTCAGGCACGTCAATTTCCGATGAAACGACGAGCATGTACCAGACGTTACCGATAAATACGTTCGCCGGCGAGCCGCTGCCACACGGAGTGCTTCGTTTCGGGGGCACTGCCGTTGCGCTGTTGGGATGCATTGTTCTTGTTGGATGGTATGCGCATTGGACAGCAATACTGGAAATGCATTCCGGTACCGCCGCGATGAAGTTCAATACGGCGCTCTGCCTCGTTCTGTGCGGAGTCAGTGCAATACTATTGACGACCAGATTCTACAGACTCGCGAGCTTATGCGGCAGTGTTGTGGCGATCGCGGGCATCGTGGGGATGATCGAATATTGGACGACGTCCCAATTCGGTATCGATGAGTATTTCGTTCGGGACTACATTCTTTCACCTGCGGTTACTTCCGGTGCCTCGCCTAACCTCGTTCCGGGTCAAATGGCGCCGCTAACTGCGGGCTGCTTGACGTTGCTGGGCGTGGCGTTACTCGTTGCAGGTGCTGGCATCAACCGCAACTGGCGAGTTGTGCTGGTCGGCTCTCTCGCGTGTGTCGTTGCAGTGATCGCAGCGGTCGCACTGTTTGGCTACGCGACCGGCATCCAGGCGGCCTATGGTTGGGGTGCTGACTCGCGAATCGCGATCCACACTGCGGCAGCGCTTCTGGTGTTGAGCCTGACTGTGCTCGCATGGACGCGGCAAGTGGCGCGCAACCAAAGCGTCGACTTTTTGGGTTGGTTGCCAATCGTCAGCTCGGTGACTTTGCTGGTGGTGATCGCGTCCGTTTCGATCGCCAGCCTGACGCAGCTGCAAAGTGCATATGCGTGGCATATGCACAGCTACGAGGTGCTCCTCGGCACTAACACGCTGATCGCTGATCTCACCGATACTCAAGACGGCATGCGCAACTACGCGCTGGCCGGCGACCTCGGGGCCCTAGAAAGGTACAGGCGCGGCGTCGAACATGCGCCGCGGCAGCTCTCCGCGCTCAGGGCTCTGACACGGGACAACTTTTCTCAAGTGCCGCGGCTGGACAAGATTGCCAATGACATCACCGCAATCTTCATCAATGCGAAGCGGTTGCTCAACGCACGCAATTCTGAAGCGCTTGAACCGGTTAGCAAGGCCAGCGACGAAGGCCGTATCCTAATGGATCGCGCTGGCGCTGATTTGCGCGGCTTCGCGGATGAGGAGCGCCGCTTGCTTATGGCCCGAAATGCGCATGTGCAAGAAACCTTCAGCAACAGCATGCATTTTCTTGTCCTGAACAGCACCTTGGCTGCCGTACTGCTGCTATCCGCGCATCTCCTGGCCACCGTGGAAATGCGCCGGCGCCGTCGCACGGAAGCGAAACTGCTCGCAGTCTCCACACTGCAGACCGCGATTCTAAACGCGGCCAACTACGCCATCATCGCCACATCCGTAGACGGCGTCGTCACCAGCTTCAACTCAACTGCGGAGCGATGGCTCGGTTACGCCGCTGCCGACGTCATCGGTGAAGCCGCACTGGATGCATGGCACGATCCCGGCGAAGTGCGCGCGCGGGCAGCAACTTTGTCCGCGGAACTCGGTCGCGCAGTGCCTGCCGGGTTCGAGACTTTTGTTGCGAAAGCGCGCGTTGCGCACCGTGATGAAAACGAATGGAGCCTGATCCGCAAGGACGGCACTCGTTTTCCAGCCTGGCTTTCTGTCACGGCAGTACTCGATGTCGCTGGTAACACCGTCGGATTCGTTCGCGTGATCGCCGACATTACCAAACGTAAGAAACATGACGCCGAACTGCGATTGAGTGAGGAGCGCTTCCGCCGGGCGTTCGACGACGCGCCTATCGGCATGGCCCTGGTCGGCTTAGCGGGCCGCTGGCTCAGGGTCAATCGGGCCCTGTGCGACATGATTGGCTACAGCGAGGCGGAGCTTGTCGAAACGGATTTGCAGGCCGTCACGCATCACGAGGACCTGAAAACCGAGTTGCACCTGCTTCAGCAAGTGCTCGCGGGCGAGCTCCCGTCGTATCAGATGGAGAAACGCTATTGGCATAAAAATGGTGGTTTGGTCTATGTGATGACGAGTGCGTCACTTGTACGGGACGCGAGCGGCAGCCCTGTGTATTTCGTCAAGCAGATTGAAAATATAACTCAACGCAGAGAGATCGATCGGATGAAGGGCGAATTCATTTCTACCGTGAGTCACGAGCTGAGGACGCCGTTAACCTCCATTCGCGGATCTTTGGGTCTGATCGAGGCGGGCGTGCTCGGAGAGCTGCCGGAAAAGGCCGGAGCGATGGTAAAGATCGCGTACCAGAACTGCGAGCGGCTAGTGCGCATCATCAACGATATTCTCGACGTCGAGAAGATCAAATCAGGCGGCGTGGAGTTGCATATCGCAAACGTACCGGTGGATGCATTTCTGCAGCAAGCGCTAGCAGTCAATCAGGGCTTTGGTTTGAAGTACCTGGTACGTTTTGTCCTCGAAGTGGTGCCCGCACACATAGAACTGCTGGCAGACTCGGACCGGTTGATGCAAGTGATGGCGAATCTCCTATCGAACGCCGCCAAGTTTTCTGCGCGCGGCGCCGAAGTCACGGTGCGCGCGAGCGTACGTGGCACACATGTGCGCGTTGAGGTGGAAGATCGGGGTATTGGCATTCCCGAAGAGTTTCGGGCGCGGGTCTTTGATAAATTTGCTCAGGCGGATTCTTCGACTTCGCGTCACTTTGAGGGCACGGGTCTGGGACTGAGCATCACGCGCCAGCTGGTGGAAGCGATGGGCGGAAAGATTGGGTTCAGCACCATCAGTGGCCAAGGCACTACCTTCTATTTCGAACTGCCACTCGCAGCTCAACCGCTGCCGGCGGTGCAAATACCCGCGCTCACCGATACTGCCCGCAGACGGATGCCGGCCTTTGCGATCAATCCGCCAGCGCCCGCGAACGGCACGGGCCTTCCCCGCATACTGCATGTGGAAGACGACCAGGATTTGGGTAACGTCATAAAGGCGGCACTTGCCGGCAAGGCTGAAGTGGTAACCGCCACGACCTTGCAGGCAGCCGAGAAGCTCTTGTGTGAAGAACGGTTCTCATTGCTGGTCACGGATTTGGGGTTGCCGGATGGTCACGGACTCAGCCTGCTCGAGCTGCCGGCACTCGCCGCCCATCCAATGCCGGTCGTCATCCTATCCACGACCGAAGTCTCGCATGCTGTACAGCAGCGGGTGTCCGCCGCGCTTGTCAAATCGCGCGTGTCCGAGGCGCACATCGTGCAGACAATTCTGTCTCTTTTACCTAAGTCGCCATCCTAGGAAACGCCGTGCCTTGGGGCGGAGACTCTACTAAGCCGCCGCCGCGACTTCGACTTCTTGTGCGAGCCGCTGGGTGCATTGCAATAAATGTTGCAGACGCTGAGGTTCAATGGGCGCATCGGCGGAAACGTCGCGCCCTTTAAGTTCCTCGACAAGATGTTCGATTTCCGCGGCGCAGTCGCTTACTGCATCGAAACCAAACGTCGCCCCGGTACCATGGATCCTATGCGCCAAGTGCTCCAGTTCGCTCATTACGGTGGAGTCGCCTAGCTGTGCGCGCTCGAGCAGTTCGCGCAGGACTATAGCCTCGCCTCTCGTACGCTGCAAAAACTTCGCGGCAAGTTCTACTATCAGTGGCCGCAAAGGATCCTTGTCGCGATGCTCAGGCATGAGTCAATACCTCAGCAACATGATCTTTCCAAAGAGACAGCACTTGCTGACTAAGCTGCATTGGATCAAAGGGTTTGGCGATAACCCCGACCGCGCCCATTTCGCGCAACAGCGCAACTTCCCGTGCCATGGCCTTAGCGGTCATGAAAATCACCGGTATGGATGCAATCGCAGAATCGGTGCGCAGCCGCTTCAAAGTACCGGGCCCATCAAGACCTGGCATCATCACGTCGAGCAGCAGCAGATCAGGGCGCAGCTTGCGCGCAAGCTCGAGTGCCTGTTCGCCAGACTCGGCGGTGCGCACCGTCAGGCCCTGTGTCAAACCAAGCGCCAATTGCACGATCTGCCGAATATCCGGCTCGTCATCCACATACAAAATCGAACGTAATGCCGTCGGATCCATCAGCGTCGGTCAAATCCTCGTGTTTCGGGAGCTGTGTCGAGATCAGAGCAGAATCGTGCTGTTACGGCCGTTTCTCGCTGAATTCCGCCCGCCACGCGTGCACAGCCGGTTCGAAGTCAAAGCATATGGCGCGTGATCTCGGGCGGCGCAATCGTGCGCCGAGTTTCCACTGACGTCAGTACGTTCGCCCACATAGACACAGGCGAGCGCATCACAGTTCGACCATGTTGAGCCGAGCACCGGCACGCTGTTTAGCAAGTAAACCCCCCAACCGCGGGTATACTTCGGTGCCATTGCAGAACGCCTCATCTCGCATCCAGGGACACTCAGAAGCGATTCAGATCGAACGCAGAGACGGGTCGGCGCGGTTGGCGGCATGCCACGAGGTCGGCGATGAGCTCTGCCGTCACCGCCGCGAGCGTCAAACCGATGTGCTGGTGTCCGATGGCGTAGAAGATCGGCGCGCGCGGCGCGCGGCCGATCCCAAGCAGATAATCGGGAAGAACTGGGCGGGCGCCGACCCAGCTTGGTCCGTCCGGTGCACAGCCATAGCCGAGCGCACGCAATCTTTTGCGCAGCCGTGCCGGCTTGCGCATATCCGAAGGCGCGCCGGGAGGCATGAATTCCATGTAGCTCGATGCGCGCAGACGCCCCGCCATGGGAGTGACGACGATATGGTCGTCGGCATACAGCACGGGTGCGTCGACGAGCGGTGGTTGTTGCGGCAGCTCGACGTGGTAGCCGCGCACCGATTCGAGCGGCACCGACAGTCCCTGCGGCCGCAGGAGCGCGGCCGACCAGGCGCCGGCACAAACCACTGCGCTATCCACCAACACGCTCTGCTCACCGGCAATCACTTCAACGGCCGACGCACGAGGTTGCAGAGCGCTGACCTCGGTACGCTGAAATCGTGCGCCGAGCGCGATTGCGCCGGCGGCGAACGTGCGCACGATCTCGAGCGGATCAAGCACGTGCCCCGAATCGGGAAACCAAATACCGCTCGCGCTCGCGGCGCCCGCGGCGACGCGCGCTGCCTCAATAACCTCCACGGGCGCAGCCGCCGTGGGTACCGAAAGCAGCTGCATCGCCTGCGCCTGGGCCTGCGCGCGGCGCTGCGCGCCGGCGTGCAGCCAAATTTGATAGTGGCCATTGCGGCGCAGCAGCTCAGGGCGGCCGATTTCGCGAAGCCACTCCTCTAGCACCGCAGCAGCCGGTTTGACGAGCGGCTCCAAGTGCGCCGTGTTCTCTCGATTGCGCAAGGCCGCAGCTGCAAAACGGGCGGCCCACGGCACGAAGCTCGGCAGATGGCGTATTGGTATGTCGAGCGGTCCACCCCGGACAAACAATTCTCGCCAGAAAGTGCCGAGCAGATGCAGGGACGGCAGCGGCACGTCGAGTTCAGCGGCAATATGGCCCGCATTGCCGTAGCTCGCGCCGCCCGTTCCCGGCTCCGCTCGATCGAAGAGCACCACGGAGCGCTGCTCGCGCGCCAGAGCGTACGCCACGGCCGTGCCTATGACGCCCGCGCCAATGACAGCTATCGAACCTTGCTCATGCATTCGTCCACCGTATACGATCCATCATCCCGCCAACAACCGCGACGGCTGGGAGTACATCATGCCCGAAGCGCTGGGGTGCCCATGGTCAGGCGTGTTTCCCGCCGCCACAACTCAATTTGATGCCGCCGGCAATGTTGATCTCACAGCGACCGCGGCCGTGCAGGAGGCGCTGGTGCGCGACGGTGTTCACGGCCTCGTGCTGCTCGGCACCGTGGGAGAGAATAACTCGCTCAGCGCCGAGGAGAAACGCGCCGTGTTGTCAGCGGCAGTCAAAGCTGTGGGCGGCAAGGTGCCGTTGCTCGCCGGCGTGTCCGAATACACAACCGCAGGCGCGGCAGCCTACGCGCAGGATGCGCAGCGCATTGGCGTCAGCGGGCTCATGGTACTGCCCGCCATGGTCTATGTGCCGACGGCCGCGGAGCTGGAGCTGCATTTTCGCACTGTTGCCGCGGCGACCGCACTGCCCATTATGCTGTACAACAATCCGCCCGCCTATCGCGTCAATATCGATCTTGCGACTCTCGCAAGGCTGGCAGATGTGCCCAACATTGTTGCGATCAAGGAATCGGCGCCCGATCCACGACGCTTCACCGATGTCATCAATCAATTCGCGGAACGCTTCGTTCTGTTCGCCGGCCTCGATGACATTGTCTTCGAAGGCCTCATCCTCGGCGCCAAGGGCTGGGTGTCGGGCCTGACGAACGCCTTTCCGGCGGAGTCGCTCGCCTTGTATGCGGCGATCCGAGGAGGAGAGCTCGCGCGAGCGCGAGCAATCTATCGCTGGTTCATGCCGCTTCTGCATCTGGATGCCGATCATGATCTGGTGCAATCCATCAAGCTCGCCGAGCACATCATGGGCCGCGGCTCCGAGCGCGTGCGACCGCCGCGGCTGCCACTCGCAGGCGCTCGACGAACTGCCGTGGCTGCGATCATCGAACATGCCCGGGCAACGCGTCCCGCCATCAACTAACGCTCGGCATCAGCCGTCGCCATGCGAACGATTGAAGTCATTGACTCCCACACCGGCGGGGAACCCACCCGCCTGGTCGTGAGTGGCGGGCCCGATCTGGGTGAAGGCCCGCTATCCGAACGCGTCGAGCGCTTTCGCAAGCATTTTGACCACTACCGCTCCGCCATCGTCAACGAGCCGCGCGGCTCGGATCCGGTCGTTGGCGCGCTCCTGTGCAAGGCACATCGTGCCGACTGTCAGGTGGGCGTCATCTTCTTCAATAATGTGGGCTATATCGGCATGTGCGGGCACGGCATCATCGGGCTCATCGCCTCGCTCGCTCACCGAGGCGACATCAAGCCCGGTCCCTTCAGAATCGATACTCCGGTCGGTGCTGTGCAGGCGCGCTTGCATGCGGACGGCAGGATCGAGATCGACAATGTGCCAAGCTATCGCCGCGCGGCGCAGGTGACAGTGATCGTGCCCGGCGTCGGGGAAGTCACGGGCGATGTCGCATGGGGCGGCAACTGGTTCTTTCTGGTTACCGATATTGCAGCGGACGAGCGCCCCGAGTGGCGCATCGCCGCGCAGAACATCGAGGCGCTGACGGATCTGGCGTGGCGCATCCGTCAGGCCGTCAACGCGCAGGGTTTCCCGACGGTCGACCACGTCGAGCTCTTCGCGGCAGCAGCGGGCGTCCCGGCGCACAGCCGCAACTTCGTACTGTGTCCGGGCAAGGCCTACGACCGCTCTCCCTGCGGCACGGGCACGAGCGCGAAGCTTGCGTGTCTGGCGGCGGACCGTGAGCTCGCTGAGGGCGATCCGTGGATCCAGGAGAGCATCATCGGCAGTACGTTTTCCACCCGCTATCGGTGGCTCGATCGGGTCAAGGGTGAGATTGTGCCAACCATCATGGGCAGCGCCTACGTCACCTCCAAAGCTCAGCTGCAGCTCAATCCCGAGGATCCCTTGTGCTGGGGGATCAGGACCTGAGGGGCCTTAAACAGAGACGGCGCCGGCGCCCTACCTTATAAAGCTCGAGTCTCTTGCCGGATGAGGGCGCGACTTCGAGGCAAGCGACAACCCTCGAAAGCCGACCCGGGTGCTTTTACAATCTTGACGCTCTTGCTTGAATCTTTCGGGCAAGATGCGGTCTTGCATGGACACGGTCGCTCCGATCGTGAGCTTGACCGTCCACAGGACCCGGGGTGCGTGGCCGTGTTGCAGCGCAGTAATTGCAAGCTCGCGCACGATCTTACGGAATCATGAACGACGACAATCGCAGCTATACCGCTCCCGCCGATGCCATCGGCGAGCACACCGAGTCGCGTTGGCATCGGCTCTTTGCCGGCCGGCGGCTCCTTCTCGTCCTCGTGGTGCTGGTGGCACTGGCGCTCCTCGCCTGGCTCATCACGCCGAAAGGCAAACACGCACCCGCGGGCGGGTTCGGTGCCGGTGGACCCATGCCGGTGGTCGCCGCTGCGGTCACCAGTGGCGACATGGCCATCGTATTGAACGGCCTGGGCGCCGTAACGCCGATCGCTACCGTCACCGTGCAGAGCCAGATCAGCGGCCAGATCGTCCAGATCCCATTCAAGGAAGGCCAGACCGTCAAGCCGGGCGATCCGCTGATCCAGATTGATCCGCGCCCCTACCAGGTCGCGCTCGAGCAGGCCGAGGGCGCTCTGGTGCGGGACAAGGCACTGCTCGCCAACGCCAAGGTCGATCTTGCGCGCTACGAGACACTCTTCAAGCAGGACTCGGTCGCCGAGCAGACTCTCGCCACCCAAAAATCCCTCGTGGTGCAGGACGAGGGTAACGTCAAGACCGATCAGGGCCAGATTGATGCGTCGAAGCTCAACCTCGTCTACTGCCACATTGTTTCGCCGATCAGCGGCCGCGTCGGGCTGCAACAAGTGACCCTTGGCAACTATGTGACGCCGGCTGAGCCCAATGGCCTGGTCGTCGTCACGCAGCTGCAGCCCATCACCGTCGTGTTCACACTGCCTGAGGATCAAATTCCAGCGCTGCAGGCGCAGTTGCATGCGGGCAAGACGCTAACGGTGACGGCCTATGATCGCAGCCACACCACGCAGCTTGCGACGGGCACGCTGCAGACGATCGACAACCAGATCGACCCGACGACCGGCACGGTCAAGCTGAAAGCGATCTTCCCCAATGAAGACGAGACTTTGTTCCCGAACCAATTCGTCAATATCGGCCTGCTGCTCAATACGCTGCACAATGCCACCCTCATCCCGCAGGCCGGCGTGCAGCGCGGCGCTCCCGGCACCTATGTCTATGTGATCGGTGCCGAGCAGACGGTGAGCGTGCGCAAAGTGTCGCTGGGCCCGGGCGATCCCACGAACGTGGTGATCAACCAGGGATTGAAGTCCGGCGAGATGGTGGTGGTCGACGGCGCCGACAAGTTGAAGGACGGCGCCAAAGTGCTGTTGCGCAAGCAGAACGCTGCTGCCGGCACGACCGCAGCCCCGGCACAGCACCGGCACCGTAAAAGCGACCCGAACGCGCCGGCCAATCACAGCACGCAACCCGCTGCTCAGTAAGGCCGCCGGATGAGCCCGTCCCGCATCTTCATACTGCGGCCCGTCGGCACTTCGCTACTGATGCTGGCGATACTGCTGGTAGGAATCGTCGCCTATGGCTTCCTGCCGCTCTCGGCGCTCCCCGAAGTCGACTATCCAACCATCCAGGTTCAGACCTTCTACCCCGGAGCAAGCCCCGAGGTGATGACCTCGGCCATCACTGCACCGCTTGAAGTGCAGTTCGGCCAAATGCCCGGACTCAACCAGATGTCCTCGACGAGCTCCGGCGGCGCCTCGGTGATCACGCTGCAATTCAGCTTGAATTTGAGCCTCGACATCGCCGAGCAGGAAGTGCAGGCGGCGATCAATGCCGCGGGCAATCTCCTGCCATCAGACCTGCCGGCGCCCCCGATCTACGCCAAGGTCAATCCGGCCGATGCCCCCATATTGACCCTCGGCATCGTCTCCAAGACGCTGCCGCTCACACAGCTTGAGGATCTGGCCGACACGCGTCTTGCGCAGAAGATCTCGCAGTTGGAAGGCGTCGGTCTCGTCAGCGTCAGCGGCGGTCAGCGCCCTTCGGTGCGCGTGGTGGCGAACGTTCTGGCGCTCGCCGCCTATGGTCTCAACATTGACGATCTGCGCACAACGATCAGCAACGCCAACGTCAATTCTCCCAAAGGCACGCTCGACGGGCCGGCGCGCTCCTGGACTCTCAATGCCAACGACCAGATCGAGAGCGCCGACGCCTACAAAAGCATCATCGTCGCCTATAAGAATGGCAGCCCGGTGCGTCTCTCCGATGTCGCCGACGTCAAACAAGGCGCCGAAAACACCTATCTTGCCGGCTGGGTGAACAGCGCCCCCGGCATCATTCTCAATGTCCAGCGCCAGCCCGGCGCCAATGTCATTCAGGTCGTCGATCGCGTGAAGCAGCTGCTGCCCGATCTGTCGAGCAGCCTGCCGAGCGCTGCGGAGGTGTCGATCCTCACCGACCGCACCAACACCATCCGCGCATCCGTGCACGACGTCGAATTCGAGCTGACGCTCGCCGTGATCCTCGTCGTGCTGGTGATTTTCCTGTTCCTGCGCAGCGTCGCTGCCACCGTCATCCCGAGCCTGAGCGTGCCGCTGTCGCTGGTCGGAACGCTGGCCGCCATGTATCTGTTCGGTTTCAGCCTCAACAACCTGTCGCTGATGGCGCTCACCATCGCCACGGGTTTCGTGGTCGACGACGCCATCGTCATGATCGAGAACATCTCGCGCTACGTCGAGCAGGGCATGGCGCCGCTTGAGGCCGCATTGCGCGGCGCGGGCGAGATCGGCTTCACCATCGTATCGTTGACCGTGTCGCTGATCGCGGTGCTGATTCCGCTCCTTTTCATGGGCGATGTCGTCGGCCGGCTGTTCCACGAATTTGCCATCACGCTGGCAGTGACCATCATCATCTCGGCAGTCGTCTCACTCACCCTCGTGCCGATGATGTGCGCGAAGCTCCTGCGGCACCGGCCACCGGAGCAGGAGACGGGCATTGCGCGCTGGTCGAACGAGCGCTTCCAGGCCCTCATTGACCGCTACGGTCAGGCGCTCAACTGGGTGCTCGAGCGTCAAACATTCACCCTCGTTATCGCGGTCGCGACGCTCGTCGTCACCATCCTCCTCTACGTCTTCATCCCCAAGGGATTCTTTCCGGTGCAGGACACGGGCCTCATCCAGGCGATCACCGAGGCGCCGCAATCGGTCTCTTATGGGGACATGGCTCTGCGCCAGGAAAAGATGGCCGCCGCCATCTTGAAGGACGCGGACGTCGTCAGCCTCTCCTCGTTCATCGGAGTGGATGGCTCCAACATCACGCTGAACAGCGGCCGCATGCTGATCAATCTCAAGCCGGTCGACGACCGCTCGGCCTCCGCAAGCCAGATCATCCGCCGCCTGCAGCGCGAGACGCAGGACGTCACTGGCATCTCCATCTACATGCAGCCGGTGCAGGATCTGTCGATCGACGATACCGTCAGCCGCACGCAGTACCAGTTCGCGCTCGAAGACGCCAATCCCGATGAATTCAACACCTGGGTACCGAAGCTCGTCGATCGCCTGCAGCAGCTGCCGCAGATCGAAGACGTCGCGAGCGATCAGGAAAACCAGGGCCTTGCCGCCTATTTGACCATCGACCGCGACACCGCGGGCCGCTTCGGCATTACCCCGGCGACGGTCGACAACGCGCTCTACGACTCCTTCGGCCAGCGTATCGTCTCGACCATTTTCACCCAGTCAAATCAGTACCGTGTCATCTTGCAGGCGGACTCCTCGCTCATGGCGTCGCTCGATTCGCTGGGAAGCATTTATCTGCCCTCCTCGACCGCGGTGGGAGGCCAGGTGCCGCTGTCGGCGCTGGTCAAGGTGTCGGAGCGCACCGCGCCGTTGTCGATCGATCATCTGGGCCAGTTCCCCTCGACCACGGTGTCCTTCAATCTGGCACAGGGCGCGGCTTTAGGGGATGCGGTCAACGCGATCAAAAAGGCGGAAGTCGACATCGGCATGCCGGAGAGCGTGATTACAAGCTTTCAAGGCGCGGCGCTCGCCTTCCAGGCGACTTTGGGCAATGAGCTCTTTCTCATCATGGCGGCGATTGTCACAGTCTACATCGTCCTGGGCGTGCTGTATGAGAGCTTCGTCCATCCCATCACGATCCTCTCGACACTGCCCTCGGCTGGAGTCGGGGCGCTTTTGGCACTGCTCTTCGCTGGCAGCGATCTCGGGGTCATCGGCATCATCGGCATCATCCTCTTGATCGGCATCGTCAAGAAGAATGCGATCATGATGATCGACTTCGCGCTGGTCGCCGAGCGCCAGCAGGGCATGAGCCCGCGCGATGCGATCTATCACGCATCGCTCCTGCGGTTCCGGCCTATCCTCATGACCACCATGGCAGCGCTCCTGAGCGCGCTGCCGCTGATGCTGGGCACCGGCACCGGTTCCGAGCTGCGTCATCCGCTCGGCATCACCATTGTCGGCGGCCTCATCCTGAGTCAGCTCCTGACGCTCTTCACCACTCCGGTGATCTATTTGTACTTCGACCGCTTCGAGCGCCGCCTCGCCGGCTGGCGTGGTAGTCCGGTTGCGAGCGGAGCGCCCGCGCAATGAGCCTGTCCGAGCCTTTCATCCGGCGACCGGTAGCGACTACGCTCCTGACGCTCGGCATTGCGCTCGCCGGCGGCATTGCGTATTTCAAGCTGCCGGTCTCACCCTTGCCGCAGGTAGATTTCCCGACCATCTCGGTGCAGGCACAGATGGCGGGCGCAAGCCCCGATGTCATGGCAGCGACCGTGGCGACACCGCTCGAACGCCACCTCGGCCAGATCGCCGACGTGACCGAGATGACCTCGTCGAGCTCCTCCGGTGCGGCGCGCATAACGCTGCAATTCGGGCTCAACCGCAACATCGACGGGGCGGCGCGCGATGTCGAGGCGGCGATCAACGCCGCGCGCGCCGATCTGCCGACCGCATTGCGCAGCAACCCGACCTACCGCAAGGTCAATCCGGCCGACGCGCCAATCATGATCCTCGCCCTCACCTCCGCGACGCTCACCGCCGGCCAGCTCTACGACGCCGCGGATACGATCCTGTCGCAGAAGCTCTCGCAGGTCAGCGGCATCGGTCAGGTCACGATCGGCGGCAGCTCGCTGCCGGCCGTGCGCGTCGAGCTCAATCCCAGCGCGCTCTTCAAATACGGCATCGGCCTTGAGGATGTGCGCGCGGCGCTCGCGGCCGCCAACGCCAATACGCCCAAGGGCTCGATCGACATCGGCGGACAGCGCTTCCAGATCTATACCAATGATCAGGCCAGCAAAGCGGCGGAGTACCGCGATCTTGTGATCGCCTACCGCAATGGTGCGCCGGTGCGTCTGTCCGACGTCGCGGAAATCCTCGATTCGGTCGAGAACGTGCGCAACCTCGGCCTCTCGGATGGCAATCCCGCGGTACTCGTCATTCTGTTCCGGCAGCCGGGCGCCAACATTATTGACACTGTCGATCGCGTCATGGCGATCATTCCGGCGCTCAAGGCCTCGATTCCGACGGACATCCAGGTGATCGTCGCCAATGATCGCACCACGACCATCCGCGCATCGCTGCGTGATGTCGAGCGCACACTGCTGGTTGCAATCGCGCTCGTGATCCTGGTCGTCTTCCTCTTCCTGAGGAACGGCCGCGCGACCATGGTGCCGGCGGTCGCGGTGCCGATCTCGCTCCTCGGTACCTTCGGCGCGATGTATCTCCTGGGCTACAGCCTCGACAATCTGTCGCTGATGGCGCTCATTGTCGCGACCGGCTTCGTCGTCGACGATGCCATCGTCGTGCTGGAGAACATATCGCGCCACGTCGAAGCGGGCATGCCGCGGTTCGAGGCTGCCATTCTGGGCGCGCGCGAGGTGGGCTTCACCGTGCTGTCCATGAGCCTGTCGCTGGTTGCCGTGTTCATTCCCATTCTCCTGATGGGCGGCATCGTCGGGCGGCTGTTCCGCGAGTTCTCGATCACACTGTCGGTGGCGGTGCTGGTGTCGCTTCTGGCATCGCTCACCACGACGCCGATGATGTGTTCGCTCTTCATCCGTCACAAAGATCCATCTGAGCAGGGACGGCTCTTTCGCCAGAGCGAGCGCGCCTTTGAGGCGATGCGCGACGGCTATGCGCGCTCCTTGAATTGGGCGCTGCGCAACCGCGGATTCGTGATGTTGATGCTCGGCGCTACGGTGGTCTTCAACATCTATCTCTATATCATCATACCCAAGGGGTTCTTCCCGCAGCAGGACACCGGGCGGCTGAATGGCGGCATCCAGGCGGATCAGGCGATCTCATTCCAGTCGATGTCGAAGAAGCTCGTGCAGTTCATGAACATCGTGAAGCAGGACCCGGCGGTCGACACCGTGGTCGGCTTCACGGGCGGAGGTTCGGCCGGCGGCGGACAAACCAACAGCGGCTCGATCTTCGTCGCCTTAAAAGCAAAGTCAGTGCGCAAGATCTCCGCCGACGAGGTGATCGGCAGATTGAGGCCTAAGCTGAACCAGGTCGCGGGCGCGCGGCTGTTCCTGCAATCGGTGCAGGACATCCGTGTTGGTGGCCGGCAGAGTAACGCCCAGTATCAATACACGCTGCAGGCCGACAGCGTTGCGGAGCTCTATAAATGGGCGCCGAAGCTTGCGGATGCGCTCGGACGGGTACCGGCCCTGACCGACGTCAACTCCGACCAGCAGCAAAACGGCCAGGAGATCGATCTCACCGTCGATCGCGACACGGCCTCGCGCCTGCAGCTGAATCCAGCCACGATTGACAACACGCTCTACGATGCGTTCGGCCAGCGCGACGTGTCGACGATCTACAATGCGTTGAATCAGTATCACGTAGTGATGGAGGTCGCGCCCCGGTTCTGGCAGAGCCCGGACACGCTGAAGGACCTTTGGGTCAGCACCGCCGGCGGCACGGTGAGCGGCAGCCAGTCGACGAACGCGGTCGCCGGCACCGTAACCTCAACGCAAACCGCCGCGACCAACTCCGCAGCTTCGCTCGCAACCGACACGGCGATCAATCAGGCTACCAACGCTCTGGCGCAAGCGGGACACGGTGCCGTCTCGACGGGCTCCGCCGACAGCACGACAGCCGAGCAGATGGTCCCGCTCGCCGTCATCAGCCGCTACCTGCCGGGGAATACGCCGCTCGCCGTCAATCATCAAGGAACGTTCGTCGCCACCACCATCTCGTTCAACCTCGCCCCCAATGTCTCGCTCAGCACGGCGACGGAGGCGATCCGCCACGCCGCCGATGAGATCGGCATGCCGACGACGATTCACGGCAGTTTCCAGGGCACGGCGCGCACCTTCGAGCAATCGCTGAGCAACGAGCCGGTGCTGATCCTGGCGGCGCTCGCCGCCGTCTACATCGTGCTTGGCATTCTGTACGAGAGCTTCATCCACCCGGTCACCATCCTGTCGACGCTGCCGTCGGCGGGCGTGGGCGCAGTGCTCGCGCTCTTGGTGTTCCGCTCCGAGTTCAGCATCATCGCTCTGATCGGCGTCATCTTGCTGATTGGCATCGTCAAGAAGAACGCCATCATGATGATCGACTTTGCGCTCGAGGCGCAGCGCCACCAGGGGCTCAGTCCCCGCGATGCCATCTATACCGCCTCGCTGATGCGCTTCCGTCCCATCATGATGACTACCATGGCAGCGATGCTGGGCGCTCTGCCGCTCGCACTCGGCACCGGCGACGGCGCAGAGATGCGCCAGCCGCTTGGGATTTCCATCGTCGGCGGCCTCATCGTGAGCCAGGTGCTCACGCTCTACACAACACCGGTCATGTATCTGTATCTCGACCGCTTCGGCGCGTGGTGCAGCCAGTTGTGGTCACGGCTGTATCCGCAGGCGCAGCCGAGTGCGCCCGCAGCGCCGGCACAGCTCCTATGAGCGCGCGCAGGACTTTTTATTCCTTCGCTCTCGCCGCTCTCGCCGGCTGCGCGGTCGGCCCGAATTACCATCGCCCGAGCGCGCCGGTGCCGCAGCGCTTCAAGGAGGCCGAGGGCTGGAAGCCTGCGGAACCGAAGGAGGCCGCGAGCGGGACCGACTGGTGGTCCGTCTACAGCGATACAGTGCTCGATGGCCTTGAGAAGCAGATCGATGTCTCCAATCAGACGCTGAAGGCGTCCGAGGCTTCGTGGCGCGAAGCCGAGGCGGTGGTGAGCGAGGCGAAGGCGCAACTCTTTCCCACCGTAGGGGTGAGCGGCGGCGCGACGCGAACCAAGGGTCTGGGGACGACGGTCGGCGGCGGCTCGACGACCACGACCACCACGACCACCGGAACCACGGGCACAGGGACGGGCACGGGCACGACAACGACGGGTGGCGGCACGACGACGACGACGGGTGGCGGCACCACAACCGCTGTCATCCCGACAAGCTCGCGCCCCTTCAATAATTTCAATGCCACTGCTGATGGCTCCTGGGCTCCTGACATCTGGGGCAAGATCCGCCGCACCATCGAGAGCGATGTGGCGAGCGCGCAGGCGAGCGAAGCCGACCTCGCCGCCGCGCGGCTTTCGGCGCAGGGGAGTCTGGCAACCGACTACATCGAGCTGCGTGTCACTGACGAGATGAAGCAGCTCCTCGATCAAACCGTCGAGGCATATCAGCGCTCGCTTGAGATCACCCAAAACCAATACAAGTCCGGGATCGTCGCCAAGGCCGATGTGATCACTGCGGAAACGCAGCTCGAAGGCGCACAGTCACAACAGATCAGCGTCGGAGTCATGCGCGGCCAGCTCGAGCACGCGATCGCGGTGCTGGTCGGCAAGCCGCCGGCCGACTTTGCAATCGAGGTGGCGCCCTTCGGCACAACTGTCCCAGTCGCGCCCACTGGCGTGCCGTCGACTCTGCTCGAGCGGCGGCCCGACGTGGCCGCAGCCGAGCGCACCATGGCCTCGGCCAATGCCCAGATCGGTGTGGCGATCGCCGCCTATTTCCCGGATCTGACGCTGACGGGCTCCTACGGATTCAGCAGCAGCGTGATCAACGGGCTCATCACGACACCGAACAATGTCTGGTCCTTCGGCGGCACTCTCGCGGACACGGTGCTCGATTTCGGCGCGCGCTCCGCAGCCGTTCGGCAGGCGCGCGCCACCTACGATGCTGCCGTCGCCAACTACCGCCAGGCGGTGCTCACCGCCTTCCAGCAGGTCGAGGATCAGCTTGTCGCCCTGCGCATTCTCGAGCAGCAGTACGCGGTGCAGGACCGAACCGTCAAGTCGGCCAATGAGGCCGTGCGGCTTACGATCAATGAATACAAGGCGGGGACCGTCGCCTACACGGCGGTCGTGACGGCGCAGGCCACCGCCTTGGCGGATGCGCAGACTCTCCTCACCATTCGCCAGAACCGCCTGACGGCAAGCGTTGCGCTCATCCAGGCACTGGGCGGCGGTTGGGACGCCGCGTCATTGAAAACCGCCGGCGCCACGGCGCAGCACGTCTCGGGCAGCGGCGCCTTGTAAGCCACGGGGGGCCGCCGCAAGGCGAAAGTAGCAGGCGCCGCGGCGCGCCTCTAAGATACGTATTCGATAAGAACGAGGATCACTCATGAAAGCTCTGTTCAGCCTTGCCGCCATCGCGCTCTGTGCCGCGCCCGTGCATGCCGCCTGCACATATCCGACCGCACCGGCGAAGATTCCCGACGGCGCGACCGCAACCCTTGCCGAGATGGTCGCCGGGCAAAAGGCCGTCAAGCAGTTCGATGAGGAGATAAACGCCTATACGGCCTGCATCAAGCTCGAGGAAGACGCTCAGCTCAAAGGCGACAAACTCACCGCCGAGCAGAAAAAAGCCATCGAGGCCCAACAGGCACAGAAGAATAATGCCGCGGTCGATGAGGACCAGGCGATCGCGGATCGCTTCAACGAGCAGATACGCATCTTCAAGGCCAAGCAGGCTGCCTCCAAAGGCTAGCCGCGCGCGGCGTGGGGCATCGAGCGATGCTGACACCCGCTGAAGCTCAGGATCTCATCGGGCGGAACCTCACGGCGCTGCCGACCGAATCGATGCCGCTGCAGCAGTGTGCAGGCGCCGTGCTGCGCGAGAACATCTACGCGGAGCGCGATCAGCCGCCCTTTGACCGTGTGGCGATGGATGGCATCGCGCTTAAGAGCCGCGACGTCGGCGCGCGCGTGCGCGCGTTTCGCATCCAGGGGATGCAGCCGGCGGGTGATGCGCCGCAGACGCTCGAGGCAACCGGCGCCTGCATCGAGGTCATGACGGGTGCGGTGCTGCCCATAGGCTGCGACGCCGTCATCCCGGTGGAGCAGATCAGCATTCGCGGCGCCGAGGCACATCTTGCCGCGGAATTTGCCGTCGAGCCCTGGCAGAACGTGCACCGCCGCGCCACCGACACGCGCCAAGGCGCGCTGGTGCTCGGCGCAGGCGTGCGCCTGGATGCGCCGGAAATTGCGATTGCCGCCTCGGCCGGCATGGCACACATCCAGGTCGCAAGCCAACCGGCGGTGGCCGTGATCTCCACCGGCAATGAGCTCATCGAACCGGGCGAGCCGGTTCTGCCGCACCAGGTACGGCGCTCGAATGCCTACGCCATCGTCGCGGCGCTCAAGCGTCAAGGCTTCGGGCGCGTCGCGGACGATCACGTGCGCGACGACCTGCAGGCGCTCAGCACGCGGCTCGCATTCCATCTCGACACGCACGATGTGCTCGTGCTCAGCGGCGGCGTCTCGATGGGTCGGCTCGATCTTGTGCCGCAGGCGTTGGCTGATCTCAAGGTGCGCACGGTTTTTCATAAGGTCGCGCAGCGGCCGGGGCTGCCGCTGTGGTTCGGCGTAGCAAGCAACGGCGCCGCCGTTTTCGCGCTCCCCGGAAATCCCGTCTCCACACTCGTGTGCGTCGCACGCTACGTGGTGCCGGCGATCTTCACCATGATGGGCGCAGCGGCGCGCGTGCCGGAAAAAATAGCCCTGGGTGCGCCCGTCACGGTGAGGCAGCCGCTCGCCTTCTTCATGCCTGTGCGCATTGAAATAGACGATTCAGGCAAGCCCTGGGCCATGCCGCGGCCGACGAATGGGTCCGGAGACTTCACCGCCCTCGCCGGCACCGATGGTTTCGTCGAGCTGCCGCCCGGGCCGACCACCTATTCCAAAGAATTTGTCACCCGCCTCCACCGATGGTAAGACCTTAGCGGCCATGCCCCCTTCTGAGACTGTTATTCCCCTGCAGGAGCTGCGCCGGCCACGCGATACGCTCAACCGGCCTATACGCGACCTGCGCATCTCGGTCATGGACCGCTGCAATTTTCGCTGCCCCTACTGCATGCCGCGCGAGACCTTCCACGCGAAGTACCGCTTCTTAGGCTCGGGCGAGCGGCTCTCCTTCGAGGAAATTGTGCGCGTTGCGCGGCTGTTCGTGCAGCTGGGCGTGCGCAAGCTGCGCCTCACAGGCGGCGAGCCGCTGCTGCGGGCGAATCTTCCCGATCTCATCGGCGACCTGACCGCGATCCCCGGCATCGAGGATGTGGCACTGACGACCAATGGCGTGCTGCTCTCGCAGCATGCGGCGGAACTGAAGGCGGCGGGCCTGAAGCGCGTCACCGTGAGCCTCGACAGCCTGGATCCTGCGACCTTCGCCAAGATGAGCGGTGAGCTCGGCAGCGTCGAGGAAGTGCTGAACGGCATTGCGCATGCGCGCCGCGCGGGACTTGCACCCATCAAAGTGAACGCGGTGATCCAGCGCGGCATCAACGACTCAACCGTGCTCGATCTCGTCGAACACTTCCGCGGCACTGACGTGATCGTGCGCTTCATCGAGTACATGGACGTCGGCAACCGCAACGACTGGCGCCCCGAGTTCGTCGTGCCGTCGAAGGAGCTTCTGGAGCGCATCAGCGCGCGCTGGCCGCTCAAGGCGCTGGAGCGCAACTACCGCGGCGAAGTCGCCGAGCGCTACGCCTTTGCCGATGGCAAGGGCGAAATCGGCTTCATCTCATCGGTCACGCAGCCCTTCTGCGGGAACTGCTCGCGGGCGCGCCTGTCCTCTGACGGTGTGCTTTATACCTGCCTCTTCGCCACTGCCGGCACGAGCTTGCGCGACGCGCTGCGCGGCGGCGCGAGCGATGAGCAGTTGCTCGAGCGCGTGCGCGCCGCATGGCTCGGCCGCGCGGACCGCTACAGCGAGCTGCGCGCCCGTCTGCGCGAGACGGCGGCGGAACCCAAAGTGGAAATGTATTACATAGGCGGCTGATGTGGCGGGCAAGCTCTCACACCTGGATCGAAGGCGCCGGCCGCGCATGGTCGACGTCGGCGCGAAGCCGATCACCGCGCGCACGGCGCTGGCGCAGGTGAGCATGCGCCTGCCGCGAGCCGTAGCGCTCGCCCTGCAGAAGACGGGCCACCGCACCAAGAAGGGACCGGTATTTGACACCGCAATCATTGCCGGGGTGATGGCCGCGAAGCGCACGCATGAACTCCTGCCCTTCTGCCATCCGCTTGCGCTCGATGATTGCAGCATCGAAATCGCCGCCGTGCGTGGCGGATTGCGCATACTCTGCCGCGCCGCGGTCCATCACCGCACCGGTGTTGAGATGGAAGCGCTCACGGGTGCGACCATCGCGGCGCTCACCGTCTACGACATGTGCAAGGCTCTCTCGCACGACATCGAGATCACAAGCGTGCGCCTGCTCGAGAAGTCGGGCGGCAAGCGTACGGTGAGGCGCCGATGAACGTGCCCGTCTACGCCTTGGTGCTCGCCGGCGGCAAGAGCTCGCGCATGCACACCGACAAGGCGGCGCTCGCCTATCACGGCCGCTCGCAGCTTGCCGAGGCCATGCGCTTGGCCGCGCCGCTCGCGGCGCGCGCTTTCGTCTCGGTGCGCGCCGATCAGGTCGACGATCCCGTGCG
>Ga0302324_100007681_pt1 | contig 22877 bp, 20 predicted proteins | sample Palsa_T0_1_FD_201949 | JGI IMG/M metagenome (GOLD analysis project Ga0302324, IMG submission 201949) | Peat permafrost microbial communities from Stordalen Mire near Abisko, Sweden - Palsa_T0_1 | ecosystem: Environmental > Terrestrial > Soil > Palsa > Peat permafrost | place: Sweden: Abisko...
AAGTCGAGATAGCGCTCGCCATTGGTCGCGATCAGCCATGCGCCTTCACCGCGCTCGAAACCGAGATCGACCCTGGCGAATACGGGAAGCAGATGCGACGGCGCGCTGTTGGTCATGGCGATCACTGAGGGTTTGGACCGACCGCGATGTGCGCATTGGCGCGATCACATCAGCAACCAGCCCGGAAAAACAAAACGTGCCGCCTTTTCGGGGCGGCACGTGACAGACATTCTATGCGGGCGGCGACAAGTGTCAACCGGTCCCGTAGGTTTGCGGGGGCATGGAAAAGGCCGATTGCAGTGCTTAAATAGCGGAACATGTGGACGCAATGACGCGGACTCTTGCGCCGGAGTCACGCCATATTGTAGCGTCCTGGCTGTCGGGTACGACATCTCGTGCGGTAGTGCTGATCCTCTAAGTCGCAAATGTTGGCGTAAACGTTCGGGCGCAGATTTCGCGCCCGGCGAGGGCTAAGGGATTCTGTCCGCTGGGATTTTTAGAGCTTTGGCACTGCAGCGCTGCCCCCGATCGGCCGGCGCAACGCGAAGGAAAGAGTGCAATGACGGTATTGACCTGGTCTGACGATCGCGTCGAGCAACTGAAGAAACTCTGGGAAGCCGGACTTTCGGCGAGCCAGATTGCTGCGGAACTCGGAAATGTGACCCGAAATGCCGTGATCGGCAAAGTCCACCGGCTGGGACTTTCCGGCCGCGCCAAGAGCCCCTCTTCAGCGGCGCCGCGCCAGCGCAAGGCCCGCCCGGCCCAGCACATGATGCGGGTTTCGCGGCCGGTCTCGCGCGGCAACACCGCGCTGGCCCACGCCTTCGAGGTCGAACTCGAACCGGATCCGGTCGCCTATGACAACGTCGTGCCGATGAGCCAGCGGCTGTCATTGCTGGAATTGAACGAGGCGACCTGCCACTGGCCGATCGGCGATCCCTCCAGTTCGGAATTCTTCTTCTGCGGCGGCAAGGCGCTGACCAGCCTGCCCTATTGCGCGCATCACTCGCGGATCGCCTATCAGCCGGCCTCCGACCGTCGCCGCCAGCCGCCGAAGCCGACGCGGTAGGCCATCGCCGCATGAACTAAGCTAACGACGAAGTGCTCGACTCGTCGGTGCCGCGATCTGACTGCTGCGCAAGAATCCCCCAACCATGGGGCGGCAGCGTAATCTCCGTCGCGGCCCCGTTTTGGCGGACCGCGAGGTCTCCGGCGAGCTTGTCGACGGCAGCCGGGATCGCACGCGTGACCGGCGCATCGGCCAGATTCAGCGCAACCCACAACCGGTTTTCCTCATGGAATGCTTCGAAGGTGAGATCGGTGTTTCGAAGCTCGGTTACTCGACTGCGGGCCCGGTGAAGCCACGGATGCCGGCGCCGCAACCCGATCAGCTGTTGATGAAGCCGATAGGTCGGCCAGCCGAACGACGCCAGATCCGCCTGTGTCGCCGGAAACGCCGGGCGGATGGCGTCGTCGCCGCCGGCCCGGTGTTCCTTGATTCCCCGAAAGGCCTGTTCATCACCGGCATAGATCGACGGCAAGCCGCCGCAAGTCATGAGGATGACGAGCGCGTGGGCAAGGTGCCGTTCGTCCAGCAACTGGCTCGCGATACGCGTGACATCATGATTGCCGATGAATGTCTGCGGCACGAACGTGTCGAGCACCGCATTGTGACGCTCAAGCGCCCAGGCGAGCTCGAAGAAATTGCGATCGTTAAGCGCGCTCCAGATTGCCTTCCATAATTCGTACTGCGTGACCGCGTCGACGCCGTTCTCGCGAACGAAGCCGACATAGTCCCCATGGATCACCTCGGCAAAGATATAGGCATCCGGATGCCGGGCGCGAACTGCGGACAAGACGCGCGTCCAGAACCGCCGTGGAACAGCGTAAGCGGCGTCAAGCCGCCATCCATCGACGCCGCGCTCGAGCCAATGGCTCATGACGCGCATGACATAATCCTCGACCGCGGGCTCATCGTGATTAAGAGCGACCAGCTGCCGATGACCCTCGAACGTCGCATAGTCGGGCTGCTGGCCCAAAGCTGCGTCCGTTGGCCAGGTCAGGCGAAACCACGAGGCTTCCGTTGAACGCGGGCCAGCCGCGATGGCGCGCTGGAAAGCCGGGTATTCGCGGCCGACATGATTGAACACGCCATCGAGAACGACACGCAAGCCGCGGCGATGCGCAGCGTCAATGAGCGCATCGAAATCGTCGCTGTCCCCAAGCCGCTTGTCGATTTGAAAATGGTCGATGGTGTCGTAGCCATGGGTCGACGAGGCGAAGATCGGCCCAAGCAATATCCCGGACACGCCCAGATTCACGGCGTAATCCAGCCACGCCACAAGGTGGCCGAGGCGATGCGCTACACCAGAGCACGCACGAGCCTCCCGTTCGGCTCCGACGAAGCCGAGCGGGTAAACCTGCCACCAGATTGCCCGCTCGACCCAGGAACGCAAGCCTTACTCCACTTTCGCAAACCGGTCGTCGAGCGCGTAGCCGGCACCGCGCACGGTACGGATCGGATCCTGCTCGCGGCCGGGATTGAGCAATTTGCGCAGCCGCCCGATATGCACATCGACGGTGCGCTCGTCGATATAGATATCGCGGCCCCAGACGCTGTCGAGCAGTTGCTCGCGGCTGAACACGCGACCCGGATGTTCCAGGAAAAACTCCAGCAGGCGATATTCGGTCGGGCCGAGATCGACCGGACGGCCCGAGCGGGCGACACGGCGTTTCTCGCGATCGAGTTCAATATCGCCATAGGTGAGAACCGTGGCGAGGCGTTCGGGACTGGCGCGGCGCAACAGGCCCCGCACCCGCGCCAGCAATTCCGGCACCGAGAACGGCTTGACGATGTAATCGTCGGCGCCGGTCGCCAGACCCCTGACGCGCTCGCTTTCCTCGCCGCGCGCGGTCAGCATGATGATGGGCAACTGCCGGGTTTCCGGCCGTGCCCGCAGCCGCCGGCACAGCTCGATCCCGGACAGGCCCGGCAGCATCCAGTCGAGCACGATCAGGTCGGGAACACGCTCCTTGAGACGGGTATCGGCGTCATCGCCGCGCCCGACGGTTTCGACATCATAGCCTTCGGCGTCGAGGTTGTAGCGCAACAGCGTGGTGAGCGCTTCCTCGTCTTCCACCACCAGAATGCGCGCGCTCATGTGCATAGCCTTCTCATGTTGTTTTCGAAATCGCTGATTCAGTTTCCAGGAACAGTGGTGGCAAAGGCCGTCATGTCGCCCTTAGGGCGCTTGTCGAGTATCTGCTGGCCCTCGATCATGTAAAATACGGTTTCCGCGATATTGGTGGCGTGGTCGCCGATCCGTTCGATGTTCTTGGCACAGAACATCAGATGGATGCAGAAACTGATATTGCGCGGATCTTCCATCATGTAGGTCAGAAGTTCGCGGAACAGCGAGGTGCAGATGGCGTCGACTTCCTCGTCGCCCTTCCAGACCGTCATCGCCGCCGGCAGATCGTGCGCCGCGTAGGCGTCGAGCACGGACTTGACCTGCGACTGCACGAGGTCGGTCATGTGTTCGAGGCCGCGGATCAGCTTCAGCGGCTGGAAATCGCTCTCCAGCGCCGCGACGCGCTTGCCCATATTCTTGGCAAGGTCGCCGATCCGCTCGAGATCGGTTGCGACCCGCATCGCGCCGACGATTTCGCGCAAGTCCACCGCCATTGGTTGACGCCGCGCGATGGTCAGCACCGCGCGCTCTTCGATCACGCGCTGCAGATTGTCGATTTCCGCGTCGGCCATGACCACGCGTTTGCCGAGCGCGACGTCGCGGCGGATCAGCGCATCGACGGACTCGACGATCATGCGTTCGGCCAGGCCGCCCATTTCCGCAACCAGCCGGGTCAGCTCCTGCAGATCGCTGTCGAACGCCTTGGCGGTATGTTCTGAGACCATCCTGATTCTCCCTTAGCCGAACCGGCCGGTAATGTAGTCCTGGGTACGTCGATCGTTCGGCGACGTGAAGATCTTGTTGGTTTCGTCGAATTCGATCAGTTCACCGAGATACATGAACGCGGTCTTGTCCGAGACGCGCGCGGCCTGCTGCATATTGTGGGTGACGATGGCGATGGTGTAGTCCTCAGCCAGTTCCTGGATCAGTTCCTCGATCTTGGCGGTCGAAATCGGATCGAGCGCCGAGCACGGTTCGTCGAACAGAATCACCTCGGGACGCACGGCCACGGTGCGGGCGATGCAGAGCCGCTGCTGCTGGCCGCCGGACAGGCTGAGGCCGCTGGAGTTCAGCTTGTCCTTGACCTCGTTCCAGAGCGCCCCGCCGCGCAGCGCCTTCTCGACGCGGCCATCCATCTCCGACCTGGAAATCTTCTCATAGAGCCGGATACCGAACGCGATGTTTTCGTAGATCGTCATCGGGAACGGTGTCGGCTTCTGGAACACCATGCCGACCCGCGCCCGCAGCAGATTGAGATCGAGCTTGGGATCGAGAATATTGGTCTGGTCGAGCATCAGCTGGCCGGTGGCGCGCTGCCCCGGATAGAGATCGTACATCCGGTTGAAGATCCGCAGCAAGGTCGATTTGCCGCAACCGGACGGGCCGATGAAAGCCGTGACGCGATGGTTGCCCAGCGTAATGTTGATGTTCTTCAGCGCGTGGTTCTCTCCGTAATAGAAATTCAGGCCGCGCGCGGTGACCTTGGCCGGCGCATCCGCCTGACCGGACACCGCCGGCGCGGGCGCGCTTGGAACACTCACGGATACGGAAACGTCGGTCATTTTGCAGTCCTCTCGGCGCCAAGAACGCGCGCGCCAATATTCAGGGCGAGTACGGTGAGCGTGATGATCAAGGCCCCGCTCCAGGCGAGCTGCTTCCAGTAGGCATAGGGGCTTTGCACGAAATTATTGATGGTCACCGGCAGATTGGCCATCGTCTTGGTCAGGTCGAGGCTGAAGAACTGATTGCTCAGCGCGGTGAACAACAGCGGCGCGGTTTCGCCGGCAACGCGCGCGGTCGCCAGCAGCACGCCGGTGATCAGCCCGGAGCGCGCCGCGCGATAGGCGATGCGCTTGATCACCAGCGAACGCGGCAGGCCGAGCGCGGAGGCCGCCTCGCGCAGCGGATTGGGCACCAGCAGCAGCATGTCTTCGGTGGTGCGAACCACGACGGGAATCACGATCACGGCCAGCGCCAGCGAGCCGGCGAAAGCCGAAAAGCCGCCCATCGGCACCACGATGGCGCCGTAGATGAACAGACCGATGATGATCGACGGCGCGCTCAGGAGAATATCGTTGATAAAGCGGATCACCGATGTGAGGCGGTCGTTCCTGCCGTATTCGGCGAGATAGGTGCCGGCGAACAGACCCAGCGGCGCGCCGATCCCGACGCCGATCACGGTCATAATGATCGAGCCCACGATCGCGTTCAACAAGCCGCCTTCGTTGGCTCCCGGCGGCGGGGTGTTCTCGGTGAACAGTTGCAGGCTCAGCCCCGCAAAGCCGTTGAACAACAGGGTGAACAGGATCAGCGCCAGCCAGGTGACGCCGAACACGGCGGCGGCGACGCAAAGCCAGCGTATGGTGGTGTCGATGATGCGGCGGCGCCGATAAATCGGATTCATGATTTTCAGTTCCCCGCCTTTTTTTCCAGCCGCTGCAGCATCAGCCGCGCGGCGGCCAGCACGAAGAACGTCAGCACGAACAGCAGCAAGCCCAGCAGAATGAGACCGGACTGATGCAGGCCGTCGCTTTCGGCAAACTCGCTGGCGATCGCCGCGGATATCGTGGTGCCGGGCGCAAAGATCGAAGACGAGATGCGGAAGGAATTTCCGATGATGAAGGTGACCGCCATGGTTTCGCCGAGCGCACGGCCGAGCGCCAGCATGACGCCGCCGATGACGCCGACGCGGGTGTAGGGAATGACCACATTGCGCACCACTTCCCACGTGGTGCAGCCGACGCCATAGGCCGCCTCCTTGAGAACCGGCGGCACGGTCTTGAACACGTCGACCGAGATCGCGGTGATGAACGGCAGCACCATGATGGCGAGGATCAGCGCCGCGTTGAACAGGCTGAGATAGGAGGGCGGCCCGCCGAAGATCGATCCGAGCACCGGAATGCCGTCGAACAGCCAGATCATGAACGGCTGGAACGTATAGGCCAGAAACGGGCCCAGCACGAAGAAGCCCCACATGCCGTAGATGATCGAGGGAATGCCGGCGAGCAGTTCGATGGCGATTCCGATTGGACGGCGCAGCCATTGCGGACAGAGTTCGGTGAGAAAAATCGCAATGCCGAGCCCGACCGGAATCGCAATCAGCATCGCGATGAAGGAGGTGACCAGCGTGCCGTACATCGGGCCGAGCGCACCGAGCACCGGGGGATCCGCTGACGGCGCCCAGCGCTGCGTCCACAGGAACGCGAAGCCGTATTGCTTCATCGCCGGCCAGGCGCCGGCAATCAGCGAGAGAATGATGCCGCCCAGGATCAGCAGGACCGAGATCGCGCAGGTGCGGGTGATCCAGTAAAATGTGACGTCGCCGAGCTTGAAAGCATTGAGCGCCTTGGCGCGATCGTAAGGTCCGGCAGCTTCCATTAGATCGCTCTGAACGGCCATGTCTGCCACGCCAATGTCCTCTGTCTAGTTCAAAGCCACGAAAATGTCGCTACGTCGTGGAGTGATTTTTTACCGACTGATTTAACCGCGTCGTTCCGGCTCGGGTTTTTCTTGGGCTTTTAGACCCGGAATCCAACCGCACTGCGGTGACGGTGGATTCCGGGGCTTGCTGGTTTCAGCCGCCCCGCGAACGCGCCGGCCGGCGCGTCCGGGAATGGCGGTTGACGAGCGCACTCAGCTCTTGATATCGGCCGACCAGGTCTTCTCGATCAGCTTGACCACGGCTTCCGGCATCGGAATGTAGTCGAGTTCCTCGGCCATCTTGCCGCCCTTGGCGAAAGCCCAGGTGAAGAACTTGACGGCTTCGGCGGACGCCGCCTTATCAGCCGGCTCCCGGTGCATCAGGATGAAGGTCGAGGCCGTGATCGGCCACGACTGGTCGCCGGGCTGATCGGTGAGGATCACATAGTAGCCGGGAGCCTTCGCCCAATCGGCATTCGAAGCGGCCGCCTGGAACGCCTCGACGCTGGGCTGCACGGTCTTGCCGGCCTTGTTGATCAGGGCCGTATAGGTCAGCTTGTTCTGCTTGGCATAGGCGTATTCGACGTAGCCGATCGAGTTCTTGGTCTGGCCGATATTGCCGGACACGCCTTCATTGCCCTTGGCGCCCACGCCAGCCGGCCATTCAACCGCGGTGCCGGAGCCAACCTTGGTCTTCCACTCCGCGCTCGCCTTGGAGAGATAATCGGTGAAATTGAACGTCGTGCCCGATCCGTCGGAGCGACGCACCACCGTGATGGCGTCGGTCGGCAGCTTGACGTTCGGATTGAGCTTCTTGATCGCCGGATCGTCCCATTTGGTGATCTTGCCGAGATAGATGCTGGCAAGGGTATCGCCATCGAACACCAGTTCGCCGGGCTTCACGCCCTCGAGATTGACCACCGGAACGATCGCGCCCATGACCATCGGCCACTGCACCAGACCGTCTTTTTCCAGCTGCTCGACCTTTAGCGGCATATCGGTGGCGCCGAACGTCACGGTCTTGGCCTCGATCTGCTTGATGCCACCACCCGAACCGATCGACTGGTAGTTCAGACCGTTGCCCGTCTCCTTCTTGTAGGCATCGGCCCATTTCGAATAGATCGGGAACGGGAACGTCGCGCCCGCTCCAGTGATGTCGGCGGCGAACGCCGACGTCGATGCGGCGACCAGGCCGGCAGCGACGATCGTTTTCATGAAATTCATTGCTGGTCTCCATCTCGTAAGCGAAGCGCTCACGTCGCCCGTTTAGGAGCGGTCAATGCTGCTTTTACGAAGGTTTGATGACAGCTGGATGACATACTTAAGCTATTGAAATCATTTGATTTCAGGTCGAAGCCGAGGGCTTCACCTGGGGAAAGCAGGCGGTAAAAGTGGCGCCGTTTTTTGGCACACTTTCGATCAAAAGCCGGCCGCGATGGCGGTTAACAATATGTTTCACCAGCGATAAACCGAGCCCGGTTCCACCCTGGGCGCGGCTGTCGCCGACATCCACCCGGTAGAACCGTTCGGTGAGCCGCGGCAGATGCTCGGGGGCGATCCCGGGACCGAAATCGCGCACCATGACCCGTACCTCCGGCGCGCCTTCGCCGGACATCGCCTGACTGAGCGAGACGATGACCTTGCCGCCGGACGCGCCGTATTTGAGCGCGTTCTCGACCAGGTTTTCGAACAACCGCAGCAATTCCTCGCGGTCACCGGCGATCGCGACCGGCGTGTCCGGCAAATCGATATCGATTTCGACCTGGCGTTCTCCCGCCAGCGGTTCCAGCCCATCCGCTACCTGCCGGATGATGGGTACGATATCCACCAGCGTATCCGGACGGACATGGGCGGAGAGTTCGACCCGCGACAGCGACAGCAGATCGTCGATCAGCCGCGCCATCCGGGTTGCCTGGGTATGCATGATACCGAGAAAGCGCTCGCGCGCCTTGGCATCGTCCTTGGCCGGCCCCTGCAGCGTATCGATGAAACCCGACAACGCGGCCAGCGGGGTCCGCAATTCATGACTGGCATTGGCGACGAAATCGGCGCGCATTTCCTCGACCCGGCGCAGCGGCGTCTGGTCGTGGAAGGTCATCAGCATGCATTTGTCGGTTCCACCGAACAGGGTCGGTACCGGCACCGGCGTAATGGTCAGTTCCATCCAGCGATCGACCGGCACGTGATCGAGATAGGTCGCGCGCCGGGTTTCCGTGGTCGCGATGGCTTCGCGCAGCGCCGTAATGATCTCGGGCGAGCGCAAGGCGAACTGGGCGAGTTCGTTCTTGCGCAGCGCCGGCGCCAGCTGTGCCGCGGCGGCATTGAGGTGAATGACGCGGCCGGCGCGGTCGAGCAGCACCGCGGGATCCGGCATGCCGGCCACGATGGCGCTGACCGCGGCGGATTCGACCGGGTTGACCCCCCGGACATCTTCGCGGGATGCGGCGACATCATGCAATCGCCACGGCACCAGCGCGGCCGCGGCGATGCAGGCAAACACCGCGGCGGCGCGGACCGGCGACAATTCGCCGAACGTGACCAGCACCGCCAGCGCCATCGCGGCCGCAAGCAGGATAATGGCCGAGTGCCGCAAGCGATCCGGCCACGGCGAGAAAAAGGAGGAAGAAGGAGAATCGTCTATTGCCATCGGGCCGGCTCTCTTCCCATTCGGGTCCTTATCGTCAGCCGCCGGAGTCCCCACGCTCGCGCACATAGACGGCTTCGCGTTTCGGTCCCGCGTCGGAGGCGGACGCCGCCTGCCGCAGGCGCTTCAGCCGCGCGCCGACGATAACCTCCCGAAACGTCAGTAAGATTACAGATATGATGAATGGCGCAAGATAATAGAGGACGCGGAACAATAGCATTCCGCCCAGCAGGTCCTCCCGGTCCATTTGCCACAGGCCGACCAGCATGGCGGCATCGAACACCCCGAGCCCCCCCGGGGAATGGCTGGCGAAGCCGAGCAGCGTCGCCGAGACGAAAATGACCGCAACGACGACGAAGCCGAGGTTGGGTTCGTCCGGCACCAGCACGTACATCGCCAGGGCGCAAAAGCCGAGATCGACGATACCGATGGCGATCTGCAGCAGCGTCAGCGGACCGCCCGGCAGCACCACCGTCCAGGGCCCGCGACCCACCCGCCTCGGCTGCATCCAGACCCAGACCACATAGGCCACCAGCCCCACGATGATCGCGAAAGCGACCATGCGGTTCAGCCATGGCGGAAGCTGATCGATCGCCGCCGCCGCTTCCGGATGATAGGCGATCCCGAGCCCCAGCACAGCGGCATTGCCGAGCCAGAACGTCAGGCCGGCCAGAAAACAGATCTTCGCGACGTCGATCGCGTTCAGCCCCCAGGCCGAATAAATCCGATAACGCACCGCGCCTCCGGTGAAGACGCTGGCGCCGACATTGTGCCCGATCGAATAACTGGTGAAGGCTGCGAGCGCGTTGACGCGGTAGGGAATGTCGGCGCGGCCGATCGCGCGCACCGCGAACAGGTCATAGAATGTCAGGGTGAAATAGCCCGCCGCCACGAACAGCGCCGCCAGCGCGATCGAGCGGGGCTCGGTTCCCTTGATGGCCTCGATCACCTCGTCGGTATCGATGCCCCGGAGCATGTGGTAAAGCACGTAGCACGCGATCCCTATGACCGTGACGCTGACCGCAACACCCAGCTTGTGCAAGATTTGCTTGTGGCGCAGAAACGAGACCGCCCTGCGTATTGCTTCCAGCATCTAGACCTCGAATTACGATCCCACGACCATGACTGCCGGGCGAACTTTGCCGCCGCCAGCGCCACGCTTGCTCCCTGGCCATATGTCGTAGCTTGTTTTGAGCCGGAGTGGAATTCGCTTGATGTGAATAAAACGCGCTCCTTCAATATATTAGGGGGATTGAGGACAGCAGACCGCACAGTTTTGCTGCATTCGCCCCGGCAGGGCAAATTCTGCAGGACATAATCTCGCGCGCGGTGAAGTTTCCGTGATTTCAGGCGGCCGGCCTGGCCGACAACCGCTGGAAAATCAGGAGATCGAGTTCCGGCGCCTTGCCGGCCAGGCCGGTCAACAGGGCATGGACCTGGCCGCGGTGATGGGTTTGGTGATTGAACCAGTGCGCCAGCGCCGGCGCCAGTTGCTGTTCGAATTGCTCCGGCGAGGTGACGCGGCGGTATTTGATCGTTCCCGCGATGCGTGCGTCATCCAATCCGTTCACAAAATCGACGATCCGCCGGTCCTCCGCCTCGCGCGCCGCGCGCAGTTCGGCGAACGTCTCGAACAGGATCGCATCCAGCCGGTCCGGCGCGTCGCCCTGCCCAGTAAAGCGCTGCATCCAGATCCGGTCGGTCGCCAGCAGATGATTGAGACTGCCGTGGACCGATTTGAAGAAGGCGCCGCGATCGGCGCGATATTGTTCGGTGGTTAGCTGCGCCGCAGCCTCGCAAAGCCGGCCATTGGCCCACGCATTGTAGTGACCGAACATTTGATAATGGGCCGTGGGGGTCATGGCTGTCTCACTGAATCGCTATCTTACTGGATCGCTATCTGACTGCATCGTTGCCCGCTGGAGATTTCAAGCCGCCGGCGCGTGGCCCGCAAGCACCCGGTCGCGCAGCCACGATCCCGCCGTGCAGCCGGCCAGGTACAATGCGAACATGACAAGCCCGAGGTCGAGCCAGTAACCGGGGCGGCCGGGGAGGATGCGTGCCAGCGCGATGGCAACCAGCGCCGCCATCAGCACCGCCAGCCATCGCGACGTCACTTTCGATACGCCTTGACCGCGATGGACCACTGCGATCCAGCCCATCGCCAAACCCAGGAGCAGCGATGCCAACAGCCAGCCCCAGTGAAATGTCGCCAGATAGACCATCGCTATTCCCTCACCACGAATTCGATGCGGCGGTTCTGCGCCTTGCCTTCATTGGTCTCGTTTGAAGCGATCGGCTGCGTGCTGCCGTAGCCCACCGCCGTGAAACGGCTCGCCGGCAATCCGGCCTTGACGAGATAATCCGTGACCACCCGCGCACGCTGTTCGGACAGCGCCTGGTTAAAGCCATCCTGGCCATCGGCGTCGGTATGCCCCGCCACCTCGATATTGACGGTCGGGCAGCGTAGCGCGGTTTCGATCAGGTGATCGAGCAACCCGGCTGAATCCGGATCCAGCGTCGAAAGCCCGGATTCGAAGCGGATGGTGCCCCTGGCCAGCAGTTCCGACAGCAGCTGCTGACACACGGTGGCATCCACCGGCGCCGCCGCAGGCTTGACCGAAATGTCCGCCTTGAGCTGCCAGCCCTGCGGGAAATCCTTGATCAGTCCGGCACGGATCTGGGCCGGCGCCGCGTCGTAGAAGGCATCGCCCGAGAGCTTCACCTCCCGGTCCGACACCACAAGCGTGCCCGTCGATAACCGCGACAAGGCGCCCAGCGCCGGCACCACCGCGTTGGCAAATCCGGACGGCGCGCCGACGCTGGCCTTGAGATTGTCGACCACTTTTTCGCTGAAGAATTTGCGGCCGGCCGCCGCGACCAGCGCCGCATGGACGTTATTGTCGGGCACATAGCCGGTCAGCGTCAGCGTCACCGCGACCGGGTCCTTGTAGGCCTGGAAAATATAGGGCGGCGCCTTGATTTCATTGGCGGCGACCGAAAACCCCTCGGGAAGATTTTTCAGCGCGGCCGCGATCGCTTCCCTACCACCGAGGTCGCGCGCCATGCCGGACAGACTGACCTTGGTATCCGACAGGGTGATCTTGCCGTCTTTCAATTTGACGATCTGATCGAGCAGCAGCAACGCCGCATTGTCGAAACGCGCTGGCGCGCCCCGCGACAAATTCATCTGATCGACGACCTCGACGCCGCCGAGACCGGCGCGGGCCGCCTCCAGCAACTTGCCTTTGCTGGCCGGCAAGGGCGAACTGCCTGATAGCGTGACCCTGGCCACGTCCCGTTCGGCCGACCAGACGAATGGCTTGGCTTCGGGAACCAGCCGGGTTTCGTCGTTGACCAGCCGCACGCCCGGCACGGCGTCCACCGACGCCACCGCGCTGCGACGGCCATCTTCGGAGAAAGCATCGGCAGCAAAGGTGACGTCGCGGCCGGCGAGCGTGATTCTGCTCTTGTCGAGCACGGTGTCCTTAAGTGCGGCGGCAGAGCGGGCAGCCAGGTCGGATTCCAGCGGCGCGGTGCTGGTCCATGCCGCCAACGCCCATAAAACGACCAGCGGAACGACGCCGGGCCACCATTTGCTGCTCCACCTGAAAAGTCCGTGCATTCGATGTCCCGCGGGGCCTGGCGCCCCGTTTCCGAAGTTCATGAATTATTGCAGGAACGTCAAACCGGCGGCACTGGGAACAGAGAGAAAACAAACCCTTGCAGGGCTGTCAAACCCGAAATAACACGGAATAGCCTGCGACGGGCAGCCGCCCGGCTAACCGTTTCTTCAATGATCCCCCGCTAGCTTCGGAATCACGTCCCAACCGGCCAACCACCCCCGATGAAGCAGTTTCGCAGCAACGTCATCCGCGCCGGACTGGGAGCGCTTTACCTCACCGGCGCGCATTATCTGCTGCGTCCGATCTTTGCCGGCGTCGGCACCATCTTCATGCTGCACCATGTCCGTCCGCGCCGGGACGCCGCGTTCCAGCCCAACCGTCATCTTGAGGTGGTGCCGGAGTTCCTGCGCGCGATGCTGGCGCACCTTCGCTCGCGTGACGTCGACATCATCACCATGGATGAACTGCATCGGCGGCTGACCGAACGCAATTTCTCCAGGCGATTTGCCTGCTTCACCTTCGACGACGGCTATCGCGACAACCGGGATTTCGCGCTGCCGGTGATGCGGGAGTTCGGGGCGCCGTTTACGGTGCACGTCGCCAGCGATTTTGCGGAAGGTATCGGCCATTTGTGGTGGATCGCGCTGGAGATGGTGATCGCCAAGACCTCCTCGATCGAAGCCGACATCGCCGGCGTGGCGATCCGCCTCGATACCAGCACGCCGGCGGCCAAGGAGGCCGCGTTCCAACGTCTGCACGACCGGCTGCGCGGATTGCCGGGCGGCGGGGATATGCAGCGCGAAATCAGCTTGCTGTGCGCGCGTTACGACTTCGACGAGACCGCCATCAGCCGCGACCTCTGCATGTCCTGGGACGAGTTGAAGGCGTTCGCCGACGACCCCCTGATCAGCGTCGGCGCGCATACCGTCACGCATTCCAATCTGGCCCGGCAGCCAAAGGAAATTGCCAGTCAGGAGATGGCGACGAGCCGCGCGCGGATTGAAAACGCGGTGCAGCGTCCGGTGCTTCATCTGGCCTATCCCTATGGCGACAGGATCGCGGCCGGCGCCCGCGAATTCGCATTGGCGCAAGCGGCCGGATTCAAGACCGCGGTGACGACGCGGCCGGGCATGATCTTTCCCGAAAGCGCGGGACATCTGACCGCGCTGCCGCGGGTTTCGCTCAACGGCAACTATCAGGACAAGCGCATCCTGCCGGTACTGACCTCCGGCGCCGCCACCGCGATGTGGAACGGTTTCCGGCGTATCGACGCGGCGTAAGTGACGTCGTCGTCCCCGCGGACGCGGCGACCCACGCCGCGGCCTCACGTGAGAGCAGGATAGCCGACGTCTCTCATAACCACAAAAACCTGTGGTTATGGGTCCCTGCGTCCGCAGGGACGACAAAGTCCCTTCCTTGACTCGTCCACCCCTCACGCCCAAAACCATCGGCAAAACGAAAGGGAGGACGCCATGTTCAAGGATTTGTTTTCGCTCAAAGGCCGCGTCGCGCTGGTGACCGGGGGATCGCGCGGCATCGGCAAGATGATCGCGGCCGGATTTCTCGCCCAGGGCGCCGCGAAGGTCTATATCACCGCACGCAAGGCCGGGCCGTGTGAGGCGACCGCGAAGGAACTCAGCGCGGAATATGGCGGCGAATGCATCGCGCTGCCGATCGATATTTCCACCATGGCCGGCATCGACATGCTGGCCAGCGAGATCAAAAAGCGCGAGCCGAAACTGGACATTCTGGTCAACAATGCCGGCGCGGCATGGGGCGCAGATTTCGACGAGTTTCCCGAAAGCGGCTGGGACAAGGTGATGAACCTCAACGTCAAGACGCCGTTCTTTCTCACCAAGGCGCTGGCTGCCCCGCTGCGCGCCGCCGCAACGGCCGAGAAGCCCGCCAAGGTCATCAACATCGCCTCGATCGACGGCATCTTCGTCAACCCGATGGAGACCTATTCCTACGCGGCAAGCAAATCGGGCCTGATTCACCTGACGCGGCGCATGGCGGTGAAACTGATTCAGGACCATGTCGTGGTGTCGGCGATCGCCCCGGGACCGTTCAAGTCCGACATGAACAAGGCCGCGCGCGACAATGCCGATGAGGTGTCGAAGCGGGTGCCGGCCGGACGCATCGGCACCGACGAGGACATGGCGGGGGCCGCGATCTACCTCGCCTCACGCGCCGGAGATTACGTGGTCGGCGCCACCATCGCGGTCGACGGCGGCATTGTGTATGCGAATCCCGGCATCCAGGGAGATGGCTGGGATTAGTTGGGTCAGCTAGCAGCCGTCATACCGCACTTACTCGTCATACCCGCGCAAGCGGGCATCCAGTACGCCGCGGCCTCAATTGGTGATCCGCGGCGCTTCTTCAACGAACGTCGGTGTTTACTGGATCATCCGCTTTCGCGGATGATGACGACCTGTGATGTCGCACCGCTGTCGGTGGCGGCGGCGACCGAACCTCAGGTCTCGATCTTCACATATTCGAAATCGCCGGGCTTGTTGTCGATCCCGACCTTGGGCGGCGAAATCCACGGGGCGAATTCGCCGATCTCGGTCACCGGCGTCATCAGCGAGGCGATAAAATCGCCATCGTCCACCGACGGCAGCCATTCGTGCTTGCGCTTGTTCCAGGTCGCATCATCGATCAGCACGCCGTCCGGGGTGGCGTGGATATCCTTGAACTCGCCGATCTGGCGATGGAACGCGACATTCGGCAGCGTCAGCTTGAAATCGTAGCCGGCCGTCGAGATGATCTTGTTCCAGCGCAACAGGCCCTTGATGCAGTCCTGCGTGTAATCGTCGCGCAGCCGCATGTTGAGCGCGGTCAGCGCCGGCTCGTCGACGCGCTTGATCTGTCCGTCCACCAGCTTGAGCACCGGATAGGTCTGGTTCTGCAGCCGGTGATCGTCCTGGATCTGGGTCTCGTGGAAGCGGCCCTTGATTCCGGAATTAAAGGCATTCGCCGCATTGGTCGAAACCTCCGAGCCGAACAGATCGAGCGAGAGCGTGTAATGCAGGTTCAGCTTCTTCTGGATGGTCGGCAGATCGATCACCCCGAGCGCGCGGACCTTGGCGACATCGGCGGGATCGCTGATGCCGGCAGCCTGCATGGCTTCGCAGGTCCGCTGCACCACGCGGCTGATGCCGGTCTCGCCGACGAACATGTGATGCGCCTCTTCGGTCAGCATGAAGCGGCAGGTGCGCGACAACGGATCGAAGCCGGACTGCGCCAGCGAGTGCAGCTGCATCTTGCCGTCGCGATCGGTGAAGTAGGTGAACATGAAGAACGACAGCCAGTCCGGCGTCGCCTCGTTGAAAGCGCCGAGCATACGCGGACTATCGGTATCGCCGGAGCGGCGGCGCAACAGCTCGTCGGCCTCCTCGCGGCCGTCACGGCCGAAATATTTCTGCAGCAGATACACCATCGCCCAGAGATGGCGGCCCTCCTCGACATTGACCTGGAACAGGTTGCGCAGGTCGTAGAGCGAGGGCGCGGTCTTGCCGAGATGGCGCTGCTGCTCGACCGACGCCGGTTCGGTATCGCCCTGGATCACGATCAGGCGGCGCAGCGCGGCGCGATATTCGCCCGGCACTTCCTGCCACGCCGGCTCGCCATAATGCTCGCCGAACGGGATGACGCGGTTCTCTTCCTGCGGCGCCAGCAGGATGCCCCAGCGATAGTCCGGCATTTTCACATAATCGAACTTGGCCCAGCCGCGCGGATCGACCGAATAGGCGGTGCGCAGATAGACCAGCGATTGCTGGAAGCCGTCCGGCCCCATGTCGTTCCACCAGTCGATGTAACCGGGGTGCCAGCCTTCCAGCGCTTTGAGCACCTGCCGGTCCTCGCTGAGATTCACGTTGTTGGGAATCTTGGTGCTGTAATCGACGTTCATGATGTTCATCGCGTGCTCCCTGGAGACACTTGGAGATATTTTCCGTCATGCCCGGCGTCAGCAGTCAAGCTTGCGCAGACTGCGTAAATTTGTCTGCGCTGCCGGGTATCCACGTCTTGGCGCAGCAAAATCACTACACCCGCGTCATATCGAACTGCGCCTTCTGGCCGGTGCCGTAGCGCCGCAGCGCGCCGTCCTCGCCGACCGCGTTGGGGCGCTGAAAGATCCAGTTCTGCCACGCCGTCAGGCGCGAGAAGATTTTCGATTCCATGGTCTCGGGCCCGACGAAGCGCAGATTGGCTTCCATGCCGGTGAGGCTGTCGGGTGAGAAGCTGGTGCGTTCCTCGAAAAACACCCTGATCTCATCGTCCCAGTCGATGTCGTCGAGCGCGAAGGTGATGAGACCCAGCTGTTCGGCCGCCTCGGCATCGAGCGCCTCGCCGATCCGCTCCTGCGCGCGCTCCAGATCCGAGGGGTCGGCCTGAAAGCGCGATTGCAGCCGCGTCAGACCGTGGCTCATCGGGTAGGGCCCGAAATTCATCGCCGAGAGTTCGATGGTCGGCGGCGCGCGGTTGTCGCCCTGCTTCTGGCCGATCAACATGTAGGAACGGTCGGCCGCGAACACGAGTTCGGCCAATGTGCCGACAAAGCATGAGCCCGGCTCGACCAGCGTCACCAGCGTACGCGAGGTGACGTCGATGCGCTTGAGCACTCTTTTCCAGTACTGCCTGATCTCGTTGACCAGCCAGTGCGCTTTATTGGCTTCCAGAAAGGCATCACAGGCCAGCACGTTGGCGCGCTCGCCATGCGATTTGAACACCAGCATCGCGGTCTCCAATTCGTTGATGCGCAGATGCAGGATGGCGTCGTCGAGTTCACGCGCCACCTGCAGCGGCCAGAACGACGCGCCTTGCGCGATCATGCCGTCGATATCGGCGGGCGGCGGCGTCTCGGGCGCCTTGATCGAAATGGTCGCGATGCGCTCAGCGCGGTTGATGTCGACGCTGACGAGACCATAACGGATGCCGCTATCGTCGAAGCTGCGCGTCAGGGGGGTCAGCGAAATGCCTTTGCCATGGCCGTTGCGCTTCGAGGCGGCGGCGAATTCCTTGCTGCGTTCGGCGACCTTGGCTTCGATTTTGCTGTTTGGAACGATTTCATCGACGAGGCGCCACTGCACGGCACGCTTGCCCTTGATGCCTTCCTCGATGGTGCAGAAATAATCGGCGTGATCGCGGCGAACCTTGCGCTTGTCGACCACCCGGGTCAGCCCGCCGGTGCCCGGCAATACCGCCAATAGCGGCACTTCCGGCAGCGCCACCGCCGCCGCGCCGTCGTCGGCCAAGATAATATGATCGGTCGCCAGCGCCAGTTCATAGCCGCCGCCAGCCGCGGTGCCGTTGATGACGGTGACAAAGCGCTGCCCGGAATTCTCGCTGGAATCCTCCAGCCCGTTGCGGGTCTCGTTGGTGAATTTGCAGAAATTGACCTTGTGGGCGTGGGTCGCCCCCGCAAGCATGCGGATATTGGCGCCGGCGCAGAACACCCGGTTCTTCGCCGAGCGCAGCAGCACCACTTTCACGCCGGGATGCTCGAAACGCAGCCGCTGCACCGCGTCGGCGAGTTCGATGTCGACGCCGAGATCGTAGGAATTCAGCTTGAGCTGGTAGCCCTCGAACAGCCCGCCGTTCTCGTCGACATCCATCGTCAGCGTCGCGACGTCGCCCTCGACATCCAGTTTCCAATGCCGATAGCGCGACGGATCGGTCTGAAAATCGATATGTCTGGCACCGCCAGCGAGGACGCGATCTTCACCGGCCATGGACCAACCTTCCCTGCATTAGGCTTTGTAGACATGCACAATAGTGCATATTCTTGGAGAGGTCTAGGCTAAAATGCCAAAATATGGCATTTTGTTTCATATCCGGCGGATAGCTCCGATCCGCTTTGGACGAGTTTGACCGGCGGCGGGAGGGAGGCTCATTGCGGCATCGCCCCGGCCGCAGCCAAGGCGTTACGCGGCGCGTCCCCGCGCGCCTTCGCCTTCTTGCAAAACCGCGTTTGCAAATTCCAGGATCGCTTCAAGCGTCGCCCCCGCCGCTTCGCGATGCGGCGAATGTCCGGCCCCCGCCATGATCGTCACATCCACCGGGCAATAGCACTCTTGCTGCGCGATCTCGATCTGGCGAATTGTCCCATAACGGTCGTCGGCGCCCTGCAGGATCGCGACCGGCACCCGGATATAGGCCAGGTATTCCGAAATATCCCAGCCGCGAAATGCCGGGTCGAGCCACGCGCTGTTCCAGCCGTAGAAGGCGTTGTCGACATCGCTGTGCCAGCGCTGCAGCTTCGATTTCAGGTCTGTGGTCTCAAAGGCGATCTTGATTTCCGCGATCGAGGCCACCGAAATATCTTCCACGATGAAATGCGGCGCGATCATCACGACGCCTTGCACGCGATGGTCCTGCACGCCGCCGGCATAGATCGCGGCGATCGAAGCGCCGTCGGAATGGCCGAGCAGAAGACCGCGGCGGAAACCTATGGCATCGAGCAGTCCAGGCAGAACTTCGAGCGCTTCGACATGCATGTAGTCGAGCGGACGCGGCAGCGTCACCGGACTGGAAGCACCATAGCCCGCGCGCGAATATACCAAGACGCCGAAGCCGGTCGCGGCGGCAAGCCGGTCCGGAAAATCGCCCCACAGCGCGGCCGACCCCAGACCTTCATGCAGCATGATAATCGTGGGCGCATCCGCGGGCATGGGACCGATCATGCGATATTCAAGATCGGAAGCGCCGATGCGGAGGGTGCCGGTGGGGTTTAGGCCTTGCATGACGTCAGCTTTCCGAAACTAACCACAACATTGCAATCCCCCGTGCTCGTCGTGGAGGCGATCGTGCTTCGTCTACTACGGTGCCCCATCCCGCAACTTGAACCGTTGTATCTTCCCCGTCGCGGTCTTCGGCAGGCTCTCGACCACATCGATCCAGCGCGGGTATTTCCACGGCCCGATCTTCTGCTTGACGTGCTCCTTCAGCGCCTCATGCAGGCCATCGGTGCTGGCGTCGGCGCGCAGCACTACGAAAGCTTTCGGCTTCAGCAGGCCTTCCGGATCGGCTTCGGGCACCACCGCGGCTTCCAGCACCGCGGGATGGGTGATCAACGCGCTCTCGACCTCGAACGGCGACACCCAGATGCCCGACACCTTGAACATGTCGTCGCTGCGGCCGCAGAACGTATAACGCCCGTCGGCATCGCGGATATATTTGTCGCCGGTGCGGGTCCAGTGGCCCTCGAAGGTCCGCCGGCTCTTGCTGCGCTGGTTCCAGTAGCCTTCACCGGCCGAGGGCGCGTCGACCAGAAGCTCGCCGACCTCGCCATCGGGAACATCGGCTCCAGCTTCGTTGACAAGCCGCACCTGATAGCCCGGCACCGGGCGGCCCGACGTGCCGTATTTGATATCGCCGGGCGCGTTCGACAGAAAGATGTGCAGCAATTCGGTCGAGCCGACGCCATCGAGAATGTCGACACCGAAGCGCGACTTCCAGCTATTACCGACCGACTCCGGCAGCGCCTCGCCCGCGGAAGTGCAGATGCGCAGCCGCGCGCCGCCACGTTCATGCTTCAGCGCCTCATCGTTGAGCATCGCCGAAAACAGCGTCGGCACGCCGAAGAAGATGCTGGGATCATATCTTTTCATCAGCCCGAACATGGTCGCCGGCGTCGGGCGTTCGGAATTGAGCACGGTGGTGGCGCCGACCGACATCGGGAAGGTCAGCGCGTTGCCGAGGCCATAGGCGAAGAACAGCTTGGCCGCCGACAGCCCGACATCATCCTCGCGAATCCCCAGCACCTGTTTGGCATAGGTCTGCGCCGTCGCGGCGAGACTGGAATGCAGATGCCGCACGCCCTTGGGCATGCCCGTCGAACCCGACGAATACAGCCAGAATGCCGGCTCGTCGGCGTGGGTCGCGGCGGTGGCGAACGACGTGCTCTCGCTGGCGAGCTCGTCGGACAATTTCCTGTAGCCATGCGCGTCGTTGCCGGCGACGATGACATGCTCGAGGTCCGGTATCCGGCCCAGCATCTCCCTGACCACCGGCAACAGTGCTTCGGAGATGAACAGCACGCGGGCACGGCAATCCGCCAGCACATAGGCATATTGATCCGAGGTCAGCAGCGTGTTGAGCGGCACCGGCACGATACCGGCGCGGATCGCGCCGAGAAACACCACGGGGAAATCCACCGTGTCGAGCATGATCATCGCGACGCGCTCTTCGCGGCGGACGCCGAGACGGCGCAATAGATTGGCGACGCGGCAGCTTTGCCGCTGCAATTCGCCGTAGCTCAGTTCGCAAACCGTGTCGGTGAAGGCGAGTTTTTCCGCCCGTCCCTCCTCGATGTTACGGTCGAGCAGCCAGGTCACGGCGTTATAGGAACCGGACATCTCGCTCATGCCGCGCCTCGACTGCCCACGCGTGTCACGACATCTCCTCCCAAGTTTTTAAGCATTATAATTCATAGAAAGGCACTACGCGCGCTTGCTGTCAATCCTCCTCGGCATTATGTTTCCGAACACGAGGACTCTGTCGCAAAAACTATGCACGAGGACATGACCGAAAATATCGATCCCGAAACCGGCTTTCTCGAACAGCTCGGCCAGCGTGTCCGCACCATGCGCGCGCTGCGCGGCATGTCGCGAAAGGTGCTGGCGAAAGTCTCCGGCATTTCCGAACGCTATATCGCGCAGCTCGAAAGCGGCAAGGGCAACGTCTCGATCGTGCTACTGCGCCGGGTCTCGAACGCGATGGCCGCGCATCTCGAAGACCTCATTCCATCCGGTGAACCGGCGCCGGACTGGCCGGTCATCCGCGATCTCCTGCGCAAAGCTTCGCCGAACCAGATCGCGCAGGCCCGGGATATCCTGTCGGGTCATGCCGGCGGCGCGGCGGCGCAGCGGGGGATGTCGTTTGCCGGTATCGCCCTGATCGGGCTGCGCGGCGCCGGCAAATCCACGCTCGGCAAGATGCTGGCGAAGAAAATCGGCTGGAGTTTTGTCGAACTGAACAAGGAGATCGAGGCGCAGAACGGCCTGTCGGTCGCCGAGATCATCGCGCTCTACGGCCAGGAAGGTTTTCGGCGCATGGAGCAGGCCGCACTCAACCAATTGCTGGCGCGCAAGCAATTGACGGTGCTGGCGACCGGCGGCGGCATCGTCTCCGAGCCGCTGACCTTCGACCTGATTTTGTCGTCGTTCTACACCATCTGGCTCAAGGCCGAACCTGAAGAGCACATGGCGCGCGTGCGCGGCCAGGGCGACCTGCGCCCGATGGCGGACGATCGCTCGGCGATGGCGGAATTGCGCACCATCCTGCGCAGCCGCGAACCGCTGTATGCCAGAGCTTCTGCTGTAGTGGATACTGCTGGGCTCAGCGTGGACGCGGCGGCGGCGCGTTTGATCGACGCGGTGGCCCCGGTGCTGCATGACGAAGCGCGGATGTTCGCGCGGGGATGAGGCTCCCAAAACGCCTCTTCAAGCGACGCGCCATCCCGCTAACGCCACGGCTGCATGCGTTAACGATATGCGCATGGAATGTGCTTGCAGGGAGACACAGGCCTAGTAACTTGAATTCGAACAGGACCATTGCCGCTCTCTCGGAGACCCGCCGCCATGATGAGCCAGGAAGCGAACGACCTGATCACCCGCACCGGGCCAAAGGACGCCTGCGGGAAACTGATGCGGATGTACTGGCAGCCGGCGGCGCTGGTGGATGAGCTTGAGGGACCGCGCCCGGTCAAATCAGTCAAATTGCTCGGCGAAAATCTGGTGTTGTTTCGCGACGAACAGGGCCGCTACGGCCTGATCGACCGGCATTGCGCGCATCGCGGCGCTGACCTCGCGTTCGGCCGGCTGGAAAACGGCGGCCTGCGCTGCGCATTTCATGGCTGGCTGTTCGATACCTCAGGCCAATGCCTGGAGACGCCGGCCGAGCCGAAAGATTCGTCGTTGTGCAAGAACATCGCCCAGCGCGCCTATCCCGTGATCGAGAAGAGCGGAATCCTCTGGGCCTATCTGGGCGAAGGCG
>Ga0302324_100007682_pt1 | contig 22877 bp, 22 predicted proteins | sample Palsa_T0_1_FD_201949 | JGI IMG/M metagenome (GOLD analysis project Ga0302324, IMG submission 201949) | Peat permafrost microbial communities from Stordalen Mire near Abisko, Sweden - Palsa_T0_1 | ecosystem: Environmental > Terrestrial > Soil > Palsa > Peat permafrost | place: Sweden: Abisko...
GCGCGAGGACGTGAAGCGCTCGCACCTTACCACCTTTAAGATGCCCGACGGACCCCGCGAACCGATGATAACGGAAGCCGATCTCGGCAAGATCGACCACGAGGCTCTTGTTCTCCACGGCCGCGAGGACCAGATCGTTCCGCTCGGTGCCAGCTATTGGCTCGCGGAACGTTTACCCAACGCGCAACTGCACGTCTTTCCGCACACGGGTCACTGGATTCAGATCGAATCGGCTAAGCGCTTCGAATTTCTCGTCGACGCGCATCTTCGGGGCACGCTGTAAGCGCAGCTCGCTGATCAGCCGAAGGCCGGACCGCCTTGCGCAGCTTCGTTTTGCTCCATTGCCGACATGTAGCGCCCGAGTGAAAAGCCGGCGTCGCCGAACTCGTGCTCGATCGCGGTCAGCCGCTTGACATACTGACTGATCGGCAGTTCCTCGGTAATGCCGATCGCGCCGTGAAGTTGAATGGCTGACTCGGTGACGAATCGTCCGGCGTCAGCGATAAATGCCTTGGCCGCAGCCGTAGCCGCGCTGCGAGCAGACGGATCGCCGTCGTCGATGGCGGCAGCCGCGTGGGTAGCAATTGCGCGGCCGAGCTCAAGCTGGATCAGCATATCGACGGCACGATGTTGCAACGCTTGAAAAGTACCGATCGGCCGGCCGAACTGAACGCGCGTCTTGAGAAAGTCGACGGTGCTGCGTACGAGGACGTCCATGATACCGACGGCCTCCGCGCAAACGCCAGCGCTCCCGCGGTCAAGGCTTTCTGCGAGTAACGGAAAGCCGTCACCGAGAGTGCCTACCATCGCGCTTCGCGGGACACGAACGCCGGCAAAAGATACCTGCGACGCCCGCCGCTCATCGCAGGTCACATAGTCCCGTCTTTCTACTCCGGGAGCATGGGAATCGACGGCGAGTAAGGTGATCCCCGCCGTTGAATCGACGGCCCCGTCCGTGCGAGCCGAGACAATGATCGTATCTGCTGCGCATCCATACGGTACAGCAACCTTCTGCCCGTCGACGATGAAATCGCCGCCATCGACGCGAGCGGTCGTGGTCACGCTTACCGGGTCATAGCCACTGCGCGGCTCCGCGTAGGCCAGCGCGACAATTCGTTCACCAGCTATAGCGTCGGCGAGAAGTGCGGCGCTGGCCGCGCCACCAGCTGCGGCCAGCAACGTACCTGCGACGACAACCGCGGGGATGAACGGTTCCACGACGAGACCTGCACCGAACGCTTCCATGACGATCATCGTCTCTACCGCTCCGCCGCCGAAGCCGCCATCATCTTCTGCGGCCAGCAAACCCAGCCAACCAAGTTCCGCGAACTTCACCCAATGCGCTCGGCTAAACCCGGGCTCGCCGCCTGTGGAAGCGAGGCGCTGCTCAGCGCCATATTCGTCAGCTACGAAACGGTCTACGCTGTCCTTGATCAGCGCCTGTTCGGGACTCAGTTCAAAATCCATAACACCTCTCGCTCCGGCCTACAGCCCCAGAATGCGCTTGGCAACGATGCTGCGTTGGATCTCGTTCGAACCCGAAAAGATCGACAGTTTCCGGCTGTCGAAATAGCCGTTGGTCGCCGGCGATTGCTTTTCGTTGGCAGCATAGCCATTCGCAGTCATGGTCAAATGCGCGATCTCTTGCATCAGTTCGCTCCCGACGATTTTCAGTAATGAGGATTCGCGTCCCGGACGTTCGCCGGCCGACGCGGCGCTCACGGCTCGCAACTGTAGAAAGCGGGCGGCACGAAGACGTATTTCAACCCGAGCGAGGCGCTGTGCGAATACCGGGTCAGGGAGAAACTTGTTGACGCTGCCGTCTGGTGCAGCCATAATCGAGCGCAGCCGCGCCAGGGCAGCTCGTGATCGCCCGATACTTCCGACGGCGGTACGTTCGTGCTCGAGTAATTGCGTGGCGTATGTCCAGCCTTCGCCTTCGCGGCCAACCAAGTTCCCAGCTGGGATGCGCACGTCGTCGAGAAAAACTTCGCAGATCTCGGCCTCACCGTTCAAGGTGCGGATGGGGCGCACCGTGACCCCGGTGGACGTCATGTCGATCAGCAAAAACGAGATGCCTTCTTGTTTTTTCGGTTCGTCCGACGTTCTAACGAGGCAGAACATCATATTGGCCAAATCGGCTTGCGTAATCCAGATCTTCTGTCCGTTGACGAGATAGCCGTTCGCGTCACGTACTGCGCGTGTTTGCAGCGAGGCCAGATCGGAACCCGAACCTGGCTCGGAGTAGCCTTGACACCACCAATCGTCGCTACGCAGTAGCCGAGGGAGATAGTAGCTTCTCTGTTCTTCGCTCCCGTGTGCGATGAGAACCGGTCCGAGCATCACGACGCCGGGCGAAATTCCGGGCGGCGCCCACGCTTCGGCGCATTCCTCATCGAAAATCATTCGCTGAATTGGTGTCCAACCCGTGCCCCCGTAGGCTTCGGGCCAACTCGGCGCCATCCAGCCACGTTCGTTGAGTTTGGAGAACCATTCCAGACGATCTGCTTGGCTGATTGGTTCGGCGTGCCGCGCCTTGGCCTGCACGTCAGGCGACAGCGCTCCGGCGAGAAACACGCGTACTTCAGAGCGAAACGCAATGTCGCCCGAGGTCAATCTGAAATCCATCGTCTCACTTTAACTTTTTAGTGGTGTCCAAGAACCGACGCCGGTAAGATCAGCTGCCCTGCACCACCCCGGAAACGCCCGACGCCGGCGCTGCCTCTCTCACCATAACGTCGTACACGAACGGTCCGAGAAGTGCCATCAGCACGACAGAGACGGCGGCGAGGACCTGGAGCACCGAAATGGCGACGACGTAGTTGCCGGAAGCATCGAAAAGCTTGCCGACGAGGACCGGGCCAAACCCAGCGCCGAGTGCGAACAACGCGAACGACATCGAGTAGGTCGCAGCGTAAGCGCGCAGGCCGAAGTAGCGGCTGAAGAAGTAACCCGCAATTTCCGTCTCCGATCCGAGACCCAGGCCGAAGATGGCTGCAGCCAGGATCAGCAAGCTGCCGTTGTTGGTGCCGCCGACAATGAACAATGCCACCAACGGAGCGGCGAAAAACAAAATCGAAATGCGCGGCGTGTTGAAGCGGTCGAGCAACGCACCCGACAGGAGCCGTCCGATAATCCCGCCGAGTCCGACCGCTGCCAGAAAGCCGCGCGCAATGCCGAGGTCCACACCACGCTCGGTAAAGAGCAGTACGGAGTTCGCGATGATACCCGAAAAAGCGATCGTTGAGAGGCACTGAGCGATGGTAATGAGCCAGAACGAACGCGTACGTAGCACCCGATCGCTCGTCAGGCCGCGCAATTCGTTTTCCGCGCGCGTGCGTTCGAGCGCTGAGTTAGATTGTATCTTTGGCTCGCGCAGGAAGAGCACGCAGACCGGTAGCGCGACGACGACTACGGCGATGCCGAGACCGACCCAGCCGCCGCGCCAACCGTAGTGTTCGTCGATCATTGCGACATACTGTGGCCAAATGGTCGCGCCGAGCCCGGCGCCGACTGCGACGATCGCAAGAGCCAAGGCGCGGCTCCCGGTGAACCAAGCCGATATGACCTTTGCATAAAGCTGCGGGCCTTGCGTACACGCTGATAGACCCACGATCGTGTAAAGAAACACATAGGTAGACGCCGTAGCCAGCGACATCGACGCCAGCGCAGCGGCGTAGAAGAGTATCCCCGGGATGACGATGCGCCGGATGCCGTATCGATCCGCGAGCCGGCCGGTGATCACGACGCCCACGGCGTTGGCGACAACGCCCAGCATCAGGACCAGGCCGAACGAACCACGACCCCAGCCAAATTCTTTAGTGACCGGCCCAATCATCATCGAGTTGATGAACAAGAGAATCGCACCGGAACCCACCAAGCCCGCAAAGAACGACGCGACGAGCGCGCGGAACTGAGCCCGGCTCATCTACGCGACCGCGTACGCATTGCCATAGCTACTCCGTCTTCGAACACGTGCGACGTGCCGAAAGTCAATTTATATAATTGACATTACAGAAGATACTTTCTTCTGTCAACCGGCTCGCCGTTCATTTTCTCCTACGAAAGCGTGCGGCTACGCGACGGCTCGGTACGCCGTCGTGCTCGCGACTAACGGCGCCGGCGCGGCGCTTGCATTCGGGAGATATTCTCGGCCCGGTCGGCGATAAAGGATCCGACTAGGTCTGAAATGGGCGAGTCGCCTGTGCCTTCGATTTCACGTGCGACGATCCAGCCGTCTCCGACGGCCATTTGCAGTGACGCGAGTTGCGTCGCATCCTTCAGCGGAAGTGCCGGCCAACAATTCTGCAGTACGGCTACCAGCCAGGAACGGACCCTCCTGCGAACGTCGAGCACCGTTTTCCGCACGGCCTCGTCGTCGATGGCGCGTTCCAGCGATAACCGGATTAAGAGCCGCAAGAATTGCGGTTCCCGGCGCAATTCCGTGCCCCCAATTTTGGCGGCTGATAGGAAGCGCTCCCGCGGTGTCGCGCCGGGTAGCGTCTCAGGCTGCGGCATCCGCCGCATCCAGTCCTCGGCTCCGCGCTGCATCGCCGCGGCGAGAATACCCCGTTTGCTTTTGAAGTACCAATACAAGGTCGGTGGTGCGACACCGACGGACTCGACGATGTCTAAAACGGAAGTCCCAGCATATCCCTGTGCAGACATTAGGCCGATCGCTGTATCGAGCATCCTCTCGCGCACCGAAGCGTCTTCGATGATGGCCGCCGGCCGAGCTGATTTTGGCACGCCTGGAATCGCCTTCTTCCCCGCTTTGCGTCTTGCCACCACCACTTGACTGGAGTGATGGGAGTGGTATAACGTGAATTATAGAAACGGTGGAGGAAACCTTTATGAAGCTTAACCAGCAAGTTCTTGAGTTCCTCATGGCCAACGGCCGTCGCCCGAACCGGCCGCAAGGCGGCCCGAGCGAACGCCAGCAGCGCGTCATGGAGACGCTGAATGTCGATCCGTCGACACTGACGGAGCAATTGACGGTGGTCCGCAACGCGTTTGCCTTTGTGTCGGAAACGGAAGAAGACGCCAAGGCGCTCGATGAGGCTCGTGCGGCTGGCGTTAAAGGTGCTGGAGCGAGCGCACTAACGATCGGCGCGAGCGTACCGGACTTTCGACTGCCCGATCAAGCGGGACAGATAGTCTGCTTGTACGATCGCCTAAAAGCAGGGCCCGTCGTTCTCAGTTTCTATCGGGGCATGTGGTGCCCGTTCTGTAATCTCGAATTGCGCGCCCTCCAAGCGGCCCTGCCAGAGTTCGAGAAGCTCGGTGCCGCCCTCATCGCGATCTCGCCCCAAACGCCCGACCGCACCGTGTCGACGGCCGAGTTAAACGCCCTCACCTTCGACGTGCTAAGCGATAGCGGCAGTCAGGTTGCCGAGCAGTTCGGGGTCGCGACAACCGTTCCCGAAGCGATCGTCGACCATCAGCGCGACGACTTGGGCTTTGATGTCGCCGACTACAACGCGTCGGGCGACCGCCGAGTACCCGTGCCGGCGACATTCATCATCGGCCGCGATAAGAACGTCGCCTTCGTTTTCGTTAACGACGACTATCGTTACCGTTTGGATCCGGCCGATATCATTTCGAACCTGCAAGCGATGGCAGCTGCACGCTAGGAACGGTCTGAGCGGCACGAGGGAACTATGACTGCAGCGGACATGGTATCAATGGCGCCGGCTGCGCCGAAAGGACGAACGCTCGATGAAGAAGCGCGGGCTCTCGCTGCGATGCTTCCCGGACGTCACGTCGAGATCAACGATTTGCGCCGGTTGCCGGACGATGTCTGGCGCACGTTGGTCGACTCGGGGCTTCTTCATGCGATGCAGCCGAAGCGCTGGGGCGGCGGTGAAGTACACCCTTGGGAATTCTATCGCTGTGTGATGGACATCGCGGCGGCAAATGCCTCTGCGGGCTGGGTGACTGGAGTCCTCGGTATCCATGCGTGGCAGACGGCTACCTACGCACCGGAAACGCAGGACGAGTTTTGGGGCAAGGACGCTCGTACAGTGAACTCGTCGTCGTATGGGCCGACGGGCTCGGCTAAGATCGTTGACGGCGGGTACGAGCTTTCGGGGCGCTGGGAGTTCTCGAGCGGCTCCGACCACTGCACGTGGGTAAACGTCGGTGGCATTCCCGGAATGATGACGCTCGACGGCCAAGCCGTTCCGGACTTTCGTTCCTTTTTGGTCCCGCTGGGCGATTATTCGATCGAGCGGACCTGGAATACCATCGGTTTGTCGGGAACCGGAAGCCACGACATCGTCATTAACCGCTGTTTCGTTCCGGCACGCCGTAGCATTTCGCATTGGGATTACTTTACCGGAGCCACGCTTCCAGGCTGGGCTTACAATGATGGGCCCTTGTACCGCATTCCTTGGGGCATTCTATTTGGCTTCGCCCTCGCAGCAGCCGTCTTCGGCGCCGCCGAGGGTTTCTTTAACGAGTGGGTTTCGATCAGCAAGAAGCGCGTCGGGAACTTGGGCCTCCCTGCCGTGGACGATCCCACGATTCAGGCGTTAGCGACGCGCAGTCGCTACGTTATCGATGCGGCACGCCTGATGATGGAGCGTGACTGCAACGATCTCATGGAGGCGGCGGTCTCGCGCCGGGCGCTTTCACTGGAGCGCCGCGCGCAGATGCGATTCGCGGCCTCACATTCGGCTCAGCTACTTGGCAAGCTCGTCGATGATTTGCATCAAAAGAGCAGCGGGAAAATCGTCTTCCGCGACCACCCGTTGCAACATCGCTATCAAGACGTCAAAGGAATGATCGGCCACCTCTATCTGGATCCGGAGAGCGCGGCGCGGGCTGCGGGTTGCGCGATGCTGGGCGGTCGGCCGCTGCCCAACTTCACCTTGTGACGCGACGATTTTACGCGGACTGTTTCGGCGAGACGCAGGAAGTCCTAACGCGCGGCCTGCTCGTCTCCGTTGGTCTCGCCTGCATCCAATGAAATGCGTTCGTAGATGTTGCGCAACATCTGCTTTAGGCGCCGTCGATCTGGAAGAGAGATGCCCTCCATCCAGGCATCATCTATGGCTTTGAACAGTGGTGCATACTTTTGAGCCTTACGCCGGCCGCGCAGCGTCAAGCTAACGAGTGCCGTACGAACGTCGCGCTCTTCGGCTTTGCCGCGCGATACCAGGCCGCTTGCTTCCATGCGTTTGAGCATGTGCGAGAGTGCCGATTGTTCGATGCTGGTCGCGATTGCCAGTTGGCCGACCCGCTGATCGCCGCCCCGCAGTAGTCGCAGCAGAATCCGGATCCCCTCAATCTTCAGGCCGTCGACCTTAGCTGCCCTATTTATCTGGTGCTCGAGACGGCTCGCGATCCGGTGCACGAGGAAGGGAAGACTCGGCTGGTCGTCTGGCGGCCTCTGCGTTCGGGGTACCACGCAACCAAGTATAGCATGTCACAGGCGAGCTGCGATGATAACGACGGCGCCTCGTGGGCATTGACAGTTTATGAAATTTCATGATAGAAGTGGGGTGGCGCGTAGCATCGCATTTTAGCGTTCGGATAAACCTTGGAGATAACGACAATGATTGCGGATAGAGCGACCCGACCGCGTACCGAAGACCTTAATGAGCTTAGCCGTCGAACGCGGGCCGCTAATCTTTTTGAGTTCTGGTCGCAAGACTTCGATGCCGAGCACGACGCGACGAATCGACTCTCTGAGTGGATAAAAGCCGTTCCCCACATCTGGAAGTATCGGGAAATTGCGCCGCTCCTTAAGCGATCCGGTGAGTTGATCGACATGTACATGTCGGAGCGTCGCTCGCTAATTATGGTCAATCCGGCTCTACAACCAAGTATTGCGACGGTGTCGACCATGTTTGCAGCCTACCGAATCAACCTTCCTAACGAGAAAGCGCCTGCACATCGCCACTCGCCGAACGCTATTCGTTTTGGACTTACGGGCAACACCAACTTTACCGGGGTTGAAGGGGAAGATATCACGTTTGGCCCCGGTGACCTCGTGCTGACACCTCATGACACCTGGCATAATCACGCCAACGGCGGCGACAGCGAAGCCGTTAACTTGAGCGTACTGGATATGCCCTTGGTCAATACCCTTAACGCGACGTATTTCGATCACGATTATACGGAAGAGCAAGAAGGTGCGGTGTTGCGGCGCGAGTTTCAATCTGCCCGCTTTTCAACCGATTATTCGAAACGTATCTATGGCCGTGGCGGCTTGCTTCCGCGCAACGTGTCGCACGTTCGCGGTGCCGGAAACAGCTCCCCGATGTTCGTTTATCGTTGGGAGGCAACCAAGGCACTTCTTGACGATCTTCATGATCACGACGGCAGCCCCTACGATGGCATATTGGTCGAGTACGTCGATCCGGTGACAGGCGGACCCATCTATCGCACGATGACATTCTTTGCGCAGCTCCTACGGGCGGGCGAAGCGCTTCTTCCACAACGTCAGAATGCCAATCGGATCGTAACCGTCCTAGAGGGAAGCGGTCACTCGATCATCGGCAGCGAGCGCTTCGACTGGGAACCGTTTGACACGTTTTGCGTACCGGGCGGTGAATGGTGCCACCATGTTAATGCTCCGGGCAAAGATGCGGTGCTCTTCGTTTCGAGCGATGAGCCGACGCTCAGCGCGTTAGGCTTTATGCTTAAGCACGGCCGCAACGCTGCCGGCGACATCATCCCGCTGGTATAGACGACAAACGCAACATGCACGTTTCGAGCAATCGTGAAGTTATGGTCGATGTCGACGGAGGCCGGTTGCCGGCTTACGTCGCCTCGCCTTCGGCTCCGGGTCCGGTGGTCATCGTGATCGGTTCCATCTTCGGCGTCACGCCAGGCCTGCGCGAGGACTGCGACACACTGGCCGAGGCGGGTTTTCTGGCTATTGCTCCGGATCTGTTCTGGCGGACGGACCCCGGTCCATTGACGCGAGAGCCCGAACAGCGAGCGCGGGCGTTTGCGCGCTATGAGACATTCGATATCGACCTTGGCGTATCCGACATACGCGCCGTCATGACGTTTGCCAAGGCGCAGCCCGAACACCGTGGCGGAATCGCCATCCTCGGCTATTGCTTCGGCGGTCTCTTCGCATTTTTCGGCGCCACGCGACTTGGTGCGGACGCCGGGATCGCTTTTCATGGCACAAAGATCGGCGAGTATCTCGCCGAGGCGGATAGCGCGAAGGTCCCACTCAGTCTTCACTTCGGCGAGTCGGACGACAGCGTACCGATGACTGAGGTCGATGCAATCCGAGCAGCTCTGCGCTCTAAATCGGAAGCCAAAATCTACACCTACAAAGGTGCAAAGCATGGCTTCACTCAAACCGACGCGCCTTCATACGACTCCGCCGCCGCGGTGCATGCGAAGAATCGCGCCATATCACTACTTGAGACTCTAAAGTAATGACGCCGGGCTTTTCGTCTAACAACCTCTCGCGCCGTAGCATCCTAGCTGGTACTGCCGCGGCATTTTTTACACCGTCGGCGGTACTCGCACAAACGGCGTTGCCTCACCTCAACATTGCGGGTGTCCCGGAAGACTCGATCACACCTGCGCTGTATGCAGCCAGCGCCGGGCTTTTCAAGCGTTACGGCATATCCGCCAGCATCGTTGGAGAGAGAAGTGGCTCCGCCATCGCATCCGGGGTGCTCGGCGGTGCGTTCGATATCGGCAAGACCGGGCTCGTCGGATTGATCGTCGCTCGGGCGAAAAATATTCCCTTTGTCCTCGTCGGCGCGGGTGGGGTGTCGACTTCCACCGCTCCGATCGTCGGCTTGCTCGTTAAGGCCGATTCACCGATAAAGACCGCGGCCGATCTCAACGGCAAAACGGTTGCCGTTTCAGCGCTCAGCGACATTTTTTCACTCGCGACGCAGGCGTGGATGGATCAGAACGGCGGAAAGGCGGAAACGATTAAGCAACTCGAGTTTCCGGTCAGCGCCGTTCCTGAAGCGCTGATCAGCGGACGCGTCGACGCCGGCGCCGTCATCGAGCCCGTACTGCAGCGCGCTCTTCAAGATGGACGGCTTCGCGTTCTAGCCAACGCATTCGACGCGATCGCGCCGCGATTTCTCTACAGCGGCTGGTTCGCGACCGCCGACTGGACGGGACGACATCAAGTCGAGGCGTTAGCATTTAATCGCGCGATGCGGGACGCGTCGCTCTATGCGAACTCGCATCGTCCGCAGACGGTCGACGCACTTTCACAATTCACGGCCGTTCCCGCAGCAATCATCTCGAAAATGACGCGCGTTGATTACGGAGCGGTGCTTGATCCGAAACTCATTCAACCGGTGATCGACGCCTGCGCAAAATATAAGTTCATAACCGCATCGTTCGATGCGCGCGAACTCATCGCGCCATCCGTCCGTAATTAGTCGAAGGTTGCTGGGGGTGAAGTGCTTTTCCTCATAACTGCACGAGACGCCGACGATGAGGCTTCGCGTCAAAAACGCCATGAAGTCCTAACTGCACATCGGGAAACATTGAAGAAAATGATTGCGGCGCAAACGATGGTGTTGGGTGGTTCGACACTGGACAAGTCTGGAAAGAGGACGGGTTCGGTAGCGATCCTCAACATGCCGGATCGCGCTACGGCAGAGGCTTGGGTTCGGACGCACCCCTACGTGGTCACGGGAGTTTGGTCAGATTACTCTCTTGAAGACTTTTCCGCCACCCAATCGAGCATCGACTGGCTACCGCCAGAAACGCCACGCGTATGACGGCAACGGTTGAAACGCAGTGGATCAGCGACGCCATTGCCATCGCATTACGCGATACCCTCGAGTTAGAGTTTGTTGCGCTCAATCCGGGCGCGAGTTTTCGCGGACTTCACGATAGCCTCGTCAACGTTGGCGGTCCGACGATGCTCGTTTGTTTGCATGAGGAACACGCTGTTGCAATAGCACATGGCTACGCAAAAGTAACCGAGCGTCCCATGGCGGTCATACTGCATAGCAACGTCGGGCTGATGCACGGCTCGATGGCAGTGTACAACGCGTGGTGTGATCGTGTGCCAATGGTGATTCTCGGCGGCACCGGTCCGATGGACGCAAACAAGCGGCGGCCTTGGATCGATTGGATTCACACGACAACTGACCAAGCGGCGATCGTTCGCGCGTACACCAAATGGGACGACCAGCCGAGTTCGCTCCCAGCCGCTCTTGATGCGCTCGTCCGCGCGAACAACATCGCACGCACAGAGCCCTGTGGCCCAACGTACGTGTGCCTCGACGCGAATCTTCAAGAGGCGCGCATTGAGACACCGCCGCACCCGCGGCACCTGCGCGTGCACGTTGGATCGCAGCGGGCCGTTCCACAGGCGAGTGAAGTTGCGCGCGTGGTGGAGGCGTTGAAACACGCGCGGCATCCGGTCATTGTTGTCGGTCGCGTTTCGCGCAGCGAGCGTTCGTGGAACGAGCGGATCCAGTTGGTCGAGTCAACCGGTGCGATGGTTGTCACGGATTTAAAGACGCCGTCGTCGTTTCCAACAATGCACCCAGCCCATGTGGGCGTGCCGGGCTACTTCTTGGATGAGGCGGCGAAGGCAGCGTTGCGCAATGCGGATGTCATCGTTAGTCTCGACGCCATAGACCTTGCCGGCGTGCTGAAGCAGGCGTTTGGAAATGATGACCCCGGGGCGTTGATTGTATCGATAACGCTTGACCGATACGCGGCAAGGGGTTGGACGATGGACATGGGCGGCGTCGCGCGCGTCGACATCGACATTGCTGCCCATCCTGATGCCGTCGTTCCGCTCTTGCTGGCCGAATTCTCGGACGCCGAGCCGATCGTCTCGCGGAGCAATGGGGCGACGTCATTGCCTGAGCGTACGCGTCCGGAGAGTGGTCCCGTCACGATGGCAAGCCTCGGGCGGGCCATCCACGAAGCGTTGGGCGAACGGCAATTCACCTTGACGCGCGTCCCTCTCGGATGGGTCGGTGATTTGATTCCGTTCGTCGATCCCTTTTCTTACCTAGGCTATGACGGTGGAGGCGGAGTGGGCTCCGGCCCCGGGATGGCCGTCGGCTCGGCGCTCGCGCTGAAGGATGCGGGCCGCTTGCCGGTGGCCATCCTTGGTGACGGAGATTTTTTGATGGGCTGTACGGCGCTGTGGACTGCGGTCGCTCATGAAATCCCCCTGCTCGTTGTCGTCGCGAATAACCAGTCCTACTACAACGACGTCGTCCATCAAGAGCGCGTTGCTCGCGATCGAAATCGTCCGCTCGAAAACAAATGGCAGGGCCAGCAGATCACCGCACCCACCGTCGACATCGTAGGGATGGCGCGCGCGCAAGGGGCGGTCGCATTCGGACAGGTCAGCGACGCGGCCGACCTTCCTCGTACGCTCGCGGAAGCGATCGAGAAAACGCAACAGGGCGCGGTGTGCATCGTTGATGTACTCGTTGCGGCCGAGTACGGAGCAAGTCTAACGAAAGTGTTATCGCAAGAGTCCGTGGCACCCTAGAACATGGATCGCGTGTGATCGATCAACATGTCCAAGCCGGTTTGTCCGAGGCCGTTATGCGTGTTCTTCCCTCGCATCGTGACCTCTATTACGATGGGCGCTGGCAGCGCCCACATGGTGGCTATCGTCAAGCCATAGATCCGGCTACAGGTCCTCCTTGGGAGGCGCTGCAGAAGCCGACGCGCACGATGTCGACGCGGCCGCCGCATCGGCTAAACGCGCATATCGATCATAGTCCAAGACGAAGCCGACGCTGTTATCACCGGACCTGAGTGCCGCGATGTCACCGAAGACGATGCGCTCGCGTACGTCGCAGGTTATTCGATCGGCCTAGACATGTCCGTCCGCGGAAAGGAAGACCGCAGCTTTCGGAAATCGATCGATTCTTACAGCGTGGTGGGTCCGTGGCTCGTCACGGCAGAAGAATTCGGTAGTCCCAACGATGTCTCGTTTGCACTTCTCGTGAATGGCGAACCGCGTCAAGCGTCGTCAACGAAGCATCTCATCTTCGGCGTGCGAAAGCTTATCGCGTGGGCGTCATCATGGTACACGCTGCATCCCCGCGGCGTCATCTTCACTGGCACGCCCGAGGACGTTGGACTCGTTGCGTCGGGGGATACTCTGCGGTGCACTATGGATAACATCGGCACGATGGACGTCTCGGTACGTGACGTCGCTTGCCGCACGACTGCCGTTTAAGTACCGGCGATATGCCATTCCGAAGGGGTCGAGCATCCCGGAGCGCCGAAAACAAGTTTCTGCACAAGGCACGTCGACCTCGAAAGTATGCTGCTTATTCATAAGCGCTACTCCAATTTCGCTGCCTCGAGAAACCGCCTAATGGATTGTGCGACGCCGACCGGACCCATCGATGCCGGCAAGACGCGCATTTTAGGAACGCGCCGTTCCGAGTTAAAAACATGTTCAGGAGCCAAGAGCATTAACTCGATTTCGAAGCGCGCACGGCGCGCCCTTCGTTCAACGGTAAGTTCCGCCCGTGCCCCGCTCTTATTAGAGCAGACCAAACGTCGACCGTCTGCACTCCACGCTGGTGCAAGACCGCTCAAAGCATCAGACACCCTTTCTAGAAAAAGCACCGCCGCGATTTCTATTTGAAACGAGCGGATCCAGCTGAGGTCGCTAGGATAAAACGGACGATCCTCAATCCAGCCGAAACTCTGCGCACTTTGTCTCAGAACGAGTTGCTCTCCAAGCCGTTGTAAAACACCGATTCCAGTCGCACCAGATTCAAAACGAATGATGACGACGCGACCAATGAGTTGTTCAAAGTGGATGCTGCTTAACCCGTTGGTCCCGCATATTTCAAATAATCGCATTTTCACTTGGCGATTGTCCGCTCAAGCATTCCTGAAAGAACTCCGGTCGGATTGATGTGCTACCTAATTCACTGTTAACGTTCGCCGACGAATGCACTCGACTTCATATTACCGTAGCCTCTAGCACGTGGCGTTTGGCTGCGCTGGCAAGAAGGTGTCAATACCCGCGTTCTATAATTACCGTTATACGCACTTCTGCGCGATCCGTCAAGCTACGATCCGAGCCGAGGGTACGAGCATCGTGACTCAATCGAATTCTGGGGCATCGAACAACCGAACCGCTTCCGCACGCTCGTCGACGCGTTCTTGCAGAACCGGCTCTGAGCCGCCCTTACGTCAATAGCATTGATTTTCGGCCGCGTAGCTTCACATCGACGGCAGTGACGAGCCTGATTTCCGATGGTTGTTGTTACGGACCATGGTAAAGCGATCATGAACAGCAACGGCCTAATCGACACTCATGCGCATATGATTCCAAACGTGTTTCGATCGTATATGCGCGAAAATAACATTGAAGGAGCCGGCGGTTCGCCGTTCCCGGATTGGTCACCCGAAGCCGCTATTGCGATCACGGATGAAAGATCAATTGCGACGGCGATTCTCTCGGTGTCTGCTCCTGGTGTTCATCTCGGCGACGACGCGAGCGCACGCCGTGCAGCACGCGCCGTCAATGAAGCGGCAGCCAAAATCGTGAGGGATCGCCCGGATCGGTTTGGCTTTTTCGCGACGCTCACACTTCCCGACGTGAATGGCGCGATCGCCGAGGCCGCTTACGCTCTGGACACACTTCAAGCCGACGGTGTGATCCTGCTCGCGAACGCGTCTGGCCGCTACCTCGGCGACCCGGACTTCGTCCCGCTTTTCGCCGAATTGGCCAAGTGTTCAGCGGTGGTTTTCGTTCATCCCACGGAATTGCCGGGTCCGAGTGTTCCCGGAATTCCGTCGTTCGCCGCCGACTTTTTGCTGGACACGACGCGAGCCGCTCTCAGTCTTGCCGCCTCGGGCGTGATCGACAGATACAGCCGATTGCGCATCATTCTAAGTCACGCTGGGGGCTTTTTACCTTACGCGGCCTACCGCATGGCCGTAGTCGCTGGACCCACCGACACACCAATGCCTACCCGGTTTGCGCTCGGCTTAGCAACGCTAAAGCGCTTTTATTTCGACGTCGCCCTCTCGTCGTCACGGGTGGCCCTGCCGAGCCTCCTCGCTTTTGCGGAGCCAGATCACGTAACGTACGATAGCGATTGGCCTTGGGCACCTACCGAGGCTGTCGATCAATTTGCGGGCGAACTGCAACGATATCCGCTGGCAGACCTCCAGCGCGCGTCAATTGAGCGAGGAACGGCCGAGCAGTTGTTTCCACGATTTCGCGTCAGGAATGCTGGATGAAGCCGCAGTTTGTAACGTACTTCCTGTCAAGGTTACTCCAAAGAATACGCGGCCTGAAGCGCAGAAGATCGATCGTCGCTGAGGGGGCTTTTGTCCGACAAATGGTCACACGGCCGATTAGCGGGCGCACCCTCCTTGCCACGATGCCCGTCAGTCCGAGTGCTGCGGGCACCTAGCTTGCGACATGTATTCTGCGATTCCCGCAGTCACGTCGCGGGATTTCGAGCTTTAATTGCTCCGTGAGTCGCTGACGATGACGTCTCTTGAAACGCGCCACTGGCCATCGACGAGCACCCAGCTAAGGCGATGTTTCGAGGTAGCGCCAATGCCGTGCTCCTCATTGCCGTCGAGGATCATGCCCTCGACACTAAGGGTTGCCGTAGAGACCAATCCAGCATCAGTCGCGGAAACATCATTGGTGGCGACGTTCCCAATGAATTCCCCCGCGCTCAGACGCGTTTCTGCTGTACGAGCAGCGATTTGCGAGGGCGCAACTGGTTTCCCATTGGCCTGCACGATCGTGAAGCCGGACGTCGTTATCGCCGAGAGTTCGTCGCTGTCGCCGGTAACGAGCGCCTTGAGATACGTTTTCGCCCCGTCGGTTACCGCGTTCACCTGGGTCGGAGTCGCGTCCGCTGCGAATGCAATTTGCGGCCCGCAAAGCATCGCAAGACCGAAAGCCATGCCGATTATGCGAGTAAAAATGGAGTTCTTCATGATAAAAAAGTTACTTTCTTTCGAATGTCGCGGCGTGAGTGCCGTCGTCTCGAAAACCATATGTCGCGAAGCAGATAGGCTCCAGAGAAGACACGCTTTCAGCCGTCGCGACCGCGGCCGGAAACCGCATGAAGAGGATGTGTGCCGGTCTCTGAAACTTATCTGGGTTATGCGGTAGGATCGGGAAAATGGCGGAACCGGAGCGCTTGGCGGTTATAGATGACGAGAAGAACATCCGCGAGATGCTCGAGCTTCACCTGAAACACCAAGGCTATAGCGTTGAAACCGCCGGCGACGGAGTCGCCGCGCTCAACCTCATAAAGGCCTGGAATCCGCATCTCATCGTCCTGGACGTTCTCATGCCGAAGCTCAACGGACTCGATCTGCTCCCGCGTCTACGCGAATTGACGGAGGCACCCGTTATCATGCTAAGCGCGAAAGGCGACGTTGAAACGCGCATCGCGGGGCTTGGCGCGGGAGCCGACGACTTTCTGGCCAAGCCGTTTGAGATTTCGGAGTTGCTCATGCGGGTCAAGGTGCATTTGCGCCGTCCGAGCCTCGCGCGCGTTGATGTCATCGACATCCGTGATCTTCACGTTAACCTGAAAACGCAATCCGTGCGACGCGGGCAACGTGAAATCGATCTTTCCGCACTTGAATACAAATTACTCTTGACGTTCCTTCGCAACAGAAATGGCGTTCTCTCGAGGGAGCAGTTACTGGACCTTGTTTGGGGCTTCGACGCCGACGTCGGTCCGAGCGCGGCGGAACGATATGTTTCTTACCTGCGGGCCAAAATTGACGAGGGCCATGCGCATCGGTTCATCCGGACGATTCGTGGATCGGGGTATGCATTTCGTGAATGAGCGCGGTGGATCGCTTGTTAACCGGATAACGCTCGGTTATGTGACGCTCGCCGCCGCGCTTGTAATTTGCACGTCTTTTGCAACGGCCGCATTCGCGATAATTCAGGAAGTGCGAAGCGCAAACCTTACGCTCGGCTCCGACCAAGTAGAAGTCTCGCTGGCTGCCGCGTCGCTGCACGCGCATGGCGTGCCTTTCCGCGATGTTGCCCGCATCCTCGAAATTCGGCAACCGCTCCCGAACATTGTCACGCAGGTGCTCGATGAACGCAATAACGTCGTGGCAGGACCGCTAATCTTGCCGAATTCAGGAAACGTGATACTGGAGAATTTCTTTCGTTTCCGCGGCATCGAATATGGCATTCCGGGCGGCTACGTCCGTGAAGTGATGGACTCGCGCATGACCTTCGCGGCGATCAAGTCGTATGCGCTCTTCAACGTCGCTAGCGTGCTCATCGCCATCGTCGTCGCTTGGTTAGCTGCTCGTCGTATTACGATCGGCGCTGTCCGCCCATTGCTGAGCACGACCGTCGCTTTGAACGCCCTTGCGGATGGTAACTTCGAAATCGCTCCCGTTACCGAAACGGACGGAACGGAAGTCGGTGCCTTGGTGGCCGCGTTCAACAGAGCAGCCGTGACGGTTGCCGCGGCTCTGCAGGTTCGAGATCGCGCTCAACTCGATATCCGCCGATTCGTCGCGGACGCGGGGCACGAGCTACGTACGCCGTTGACCGTCATCATCGGATATCTTGACGCGCTGCGAAACGGACTCGTCAAGGACGGAGCGGGAACGGAGCGCGTTCTCGACACGCTGCTGGCGGAAAGCCGGCGGATGCGCAATCTCGTCAACGATCTCATCACGCTGGCGCGTCTCGACCGTCGTTCACCGAGCGAGCCGGCCTTGGTGCGACTTCGTGAGATTTTGCGCGACGTCGTGGAAGCTCTTGAAGGCTCAGCTCGTGATCGCCTCGTTGACGCCGGGGGCGATGCGGCGGCTTTCGTCGATGCGAGCGCCGTTCACCAGGCGCTGCGCAACATCATCGATAACGCGCTTCGATACACGACTGGAGTCGTAATGGTCGAAATCAAGAGCGGGGCCGACGCGTCAGTCGTCAGCATCAGCGACGAGGGTCCGGGCATGTCCTCCGAGGAGGCGCAATCCGTGTTCGAGCGCTTCTATCGCGGGCATCGAACGAGCGACATCGAGGGCAGCGGACTTGGATTGGCCATTGTACGGCAAGTTGCCGAAAACGCCGGCGGCAGCGTTTCTTTAGTGTCATCGCCTGAAAGCGGAACGACCGTAAAAGTTTCATTGCCCGTTGTCGGCGGTGCCGTCGGTGCTTAACCTGTCAGGGTGTTTTACACTAGCTTGGGCGCTACGATAAGATGCGAGCACCACATGCTGGACCGCTGGCCGCTTAGGATCCCGCACTTGCACCCGGCGCAGAACTCTCTGGGCATCAGGCACTATGGCCTGCCTCCAGGGCCGCTCGTTGGTTGCCACATGTGCCTAGTGGTGTCCCACCGTGCGATAGCCATATCGACAATTGCCAAACCGCGTTGCGGAAAGTTGACGAAGTCGTTATCCGTCGAATCCAGCAAACCGCTAAGGTTCGAAAACCCGGGATCGCGCGATCGCAAGCGCTTTCGTAGGGAGATGCACGGCACGATTCTCAGCGGCACTCGCCGCGCGGGTGCCAGCCGTTTCAGCGATGTTTATAATGTCACCTATGGCTTAAACCGCGGGCTTGCGATTGCGAGTGCACTAGCCTGTATGCTCGCCGCCTACGATCAGAAATGGCTGCCAAGCGGTATTCTCTTTCTAGTTTTTGCCTCTACGACGTTTCGAGCCGCTAGAGCAAACCTACGGTTCGAACGCGACATGCTTCGCACGTTCGCCACTCTTTCGTAGCTCGCCAACGCCGCTGGTAATCCTCGGCGCCGTAAAGGAAAGCAGACGTCGTGCCAAACACGATTCCCGGCATTCGCTCGTTCGTCGAATATCATGAGATTTTTCACCAGACACCAACCCTCCGAAGCGTTGAACTGTTATTCGGACGAATGCCGCTTGCGCCGACACTGGCTGAAATTGGGCGCATCTCTTTAGTTTTGAACAATAACCCGATCATCGCTATGACACCGGATAGCCAGCGAGGCTTGATTCGCGAGTTCGAACGAGACTATCCGTGGATCCGCCGTCTCGGAGACCTCATCACGAGCGATCAGCGGACGCTTGTGCACGAGATTCAGATGGGGCTAATGGTTCGTCTCGCGATCCTCAATTGCTATGTTGAAGACGTTCAGGCGCTAGATTTTGGCGAGTCGTTCGTCCGAGCACTGCTGAGTGTAAACCAGCTTCATGGACAAACGCACCATCTGCCAGAGCGGACCGAAGATGCCACAGCATTTCTACGGCTCGAGGCCCAATCAATTATTACTTCGGATAAGAAGCTCAGGCACATCTTGTACAGGCAAGATCGCTTTTTCGAATGGGTTGCTTCATTGCCGCCTGAAGACCCCGACTTCTTGCCCGTATCTACGGATTTGAAGCGCTTTACCGGTTTGGACTACAAAGAATATATTGCTGCCTCGTATTGCGTGTTTATTCAAGTTCTCACGATTAAGAACAGCCAGGATGCGGCCTTACAGGGTGTCTTCAAGTCACTAAAGGCAATGTACGCGACCCTCAGCGACACAAGTTACATAGACACGTGGCTATCACGTTTCTCGCTCTCGGTGGACGACATGCGTACGAGGCTTGCCGCATCGCCGACGACATTTCGTACGGCTGACCTAGTGCCATTTTTGGAGCGCCCCATAGTAATCGCGCAAGAAGATGTGCTGACCTGCCCCGTTCCATTATTTCTGACACACGTTGCCGGGACCGGCTTTATTTTGCGCTGTTCGACGGGTACAAGGCAGAAGACGAAGAAAACATGAACCGCCTCGCCCGCCTATACGGTCGCTTTTTAGAGTCCTATTGCCGCGAATTTGTTGAATGGGCGAGCGACGGTTTAGCGCAATTCTCCGGAAATGAGTCTTACGATACGCCTCAAGGACAAGCTCTAGCAACGGATATTGTCATTGAAGATGGGTCCGACACGGCAACGTTTCTAGAAATTTCAAAGAAGCGCTTTAACCTGTTAAGGACAGCCGTCCATGCGGACATGCCTGGCCTATCTCTCGACCTCGACCAGATGATCATAGAAAAGGCGGCGCAGGTCGGGAGGTATATTGTCGATCTTGAGCGCGGCAGACATGCCCTTTCAAAGCCGGCTACGGCCGCAATTCCTGTCGTCGTGACGGGGCAGGATGTGCCGGGGTTGCTCGGCCTTTCAGCCCTAATTCGCGAGAAACTCGAAGCCGCGAAACCGTTTAAGAGCGTTGAAATGGATGTTAGCCCTCTAACGTGGATGAGCGTCGATGAACTTGAGTCGCTCGCTATCGCCTTTGACGGGAAGCTTAACCTGCGTGAGTTTCTCCAACGGAAAATAGGTCACGCGGATTCGGTTGCTCGAGCGAGTGGCATTCGTAACTATCTATATTACTATTGTCCCGAATCTCGTAGGCCGCCCGGAACGATGCCGCGCGAATTGCCAGGACAAGATGGATATTTGAAGCGCGTGATAATTGATACGGTCGCTTCTTGGGGAATGCCGATAACGCCAACTACAGCGATTGTCGGTGACGGCTGATGACATTGGCGTGCCTTTTCGTTCGAAGCGGCGAGGGAACCCTAAAATGGCCTATCATCGTACCCTAGCAGAGGAGGAGGCGCGCCGCTTCAAGCTATTTATTGATGATCTCTCCGAACTTAAGGAACAGTTAGGAAGTCGCGCAGTTCGTGTGCCGGCGTTCCGAGCACCCTCTAACCTATTGCGGTTCGCAGAAACCCAGCTATTGTCGACCGAGCCCTTTCGCAGCAGGGCCAGTGCGGACTTTTTTTTAGAAGAGATCGATCAGCTTCTAGTAACTGATCCGGTCCTCGCATCATCGAGCCAGGTTCGGGTGCCATTTGTCGCGCTTCGGGCCGGAGCGGCGATTCTCGCTGCTGCGCCCTCCAGGGATAGACCCGGTTTGGCTATGCAAATGTTGCCTGCTGATCTCATGCCGGCCAATTCGATGATAGACAATGGAAAGTACTTCGATGCAGCCCTGGATCTATTGCTGTGGCAAATTTGCGATGCCAACGTGCATTCAGTATTACCGATCGATATTGAGCAGACTACGCGTTGTATCGTGTTTGCGCTCTTGGCCGCTGGATTTAGCGTCGAGATGATTGGTACGTTTAAGATGAGCTTGACCTCGCATCCTGTAGAACGTGAGCGATATGTCGCACATTCTCTGCCAACTAAGATCAGTCGACGACACTATTTTTCGGGTACGAGGTTTGACCTCGACGCATACAATCGCGATCTGCTAAAGGAGCAGCGTGCAGTTACAATCCGAGATCGACTTCTGGCACTTAGAGAGTGGCATTCCGAGGCGCCAGAGGAAGTTACTGTTATCTTCCGGATTGTCGGCGCCCGGGGGAATCGGGAATTCGATGTAGACGACGTTACGTTTTATCCTGCGCTGGTCGGGCGCCCGAAGTACATTATTTGCTCATGGGGTGATTCTCTACGCGACGAAGAAGTGTTCCATCAACCAGACCGGATGAATGCGGCCGTATCTGTCTCGGCTAGGGATGCTTCATCTGCGCGCAGCCTAGCACTGCGGAGAGTCAATAAGGCGCTCGATACGCTCCGCTACACATTTGATTCTAAGTCTCCCATCGGGATCGATAGCACGCGAATTTCGATGGCTGATAAGTACGGGCACTACGTAGGAGGCGCATACTCGGCCGACGTTTCCGCGAATCCTCTGCTGTGGTTTAACTTTGATATGATGTACCAAGGAGCCATTACAACACTGGTGGCCAACGAGACCGCCATCCAAACGATTTTGAACGATGGCGAACGGGGTCAGATGAGAACGGCATTGCATGCTCTGCGACGAGCAATAGAGGCAATAGTCCTCGAAGACAGGCTATTGGAGAGCTGGGTAGTGATCGAATCGTTACTTGGGGCCACGAGCGCCAATAACATTGCCGCAGCTAACCTCGAAGAGCGGGTTGGAAACGTCATCGCTGCCCTTGTTGTTGACGACTATCGTGAGTCATTAGCCCATGACACATTTACGCTTCTGAAAGGGGCGCTCGGAAATGTGGTCTCTAACAGTCCGGAGAGTGATGTCGTCGCTCCGCAGAGCGTCCTCGCGAGAACCAACTTTCTCCATCAACCGGAATTCGTCGCTATGAGGGCGTTCCTTGATGATCTACGATCGATTCGCCCGTTCGTTATCGACCCGTGGCTTCGCGATAACGTCGAGAGGACTCTAAAATTCTACGACGATGCTTCATTTGCGCATGCCGAGCTTAGTGCGTTGCGTCTGGATGCCAAGGGCGAGTTGGCAGTTATATACCAACTTCGGAACCAATTTGTTCATCAAGGTAGACGAGACGATCAGCTCTTGCGCTACTACGCAAAACGCGCAATGTTTTATGCGAATCAACTCGTTTGGCGGTTGCTGCAAGTGACCCGAAAGAGCGATTTTATGTCCACGCTGCAGTCAACGATGGATGATTTGGATGTGCTTATGGCTGACTTGAAACAGGGAATAGCAACGGGTTTGATTCGCTAATTTAGCCGCTTGTTCGAACTCGATAAGTAGGCGAACTAAGCAGTTGTGGTGCCGCCTGGCCACGATCGCCGTGCCTCCGTGTTTAGGAATCAGGTGTGACTGGGGAGGGTGACGGCGTCGGATGGTCCGCCGTCAACGAGTCGGTCGCCCCGGCGCCGCCAATCGAAGCAGTGCCCCAATTAGGCATGGCCGATTCCTCGCGTTCCGGTTGATGTCCGCCACCGGGCTACCGTATTCCGAATTTAAACGCTCGGGAGGCTGGTCGAACTGCTGCCATTTTGGTGCTGTAGTGCGATCGATGAATTTGCCTGTAGCGGAGTATCGGAAATTGACCAAATCGCCTCCTAGGGGCCTCGACCTCATTTCGTTGACGCAAACCTCAAATCAGTGACAAAACCTCAAAATGAGTGACATCCT
>Ga0302324_100007684_pt1 | contig 22876 bp, 22 predicted proteins | sample Palsa_T0_1_FD_201949 | JGI IMG/M metagenome (GOLD analysis project Ga0302324, IMG submission 201949) | Peat permafrost microbial communities from Stordalen Mire near Abisko, Sweden - Palsa_T0_1 | ecosystem: Environmental > Terrestrial > Soil > Palsa > Peat permafrost | place: Sweden: Abisko...
GTGAACGTCGCGCTTCGGTCCGCGCCCCCACTTCTCGCCCGAGGAAACCAACTCCAGCTCGACGACGCCCTTCGCCCCGAGCGACACCTGCACCCCGCCGTCGCGGTCCTGGGCGGCTTCCGGCATAAATACGCCCATGCATTTCTTCAGTTCCGCGAGCACGGAGGCGTCCAGCACGACCTGGCCGAAATGCGGTGAGCCGATCTCCTCCTCGCCCTCGCACACCAACACCAGGTTCACCGGCAGCTTCCGGCCGGCCGCCTGGAACGCCATCAGCGCGCCCAGGAACGAATTCTCCGGGCCCTTCTGGTTGACCGCGCCGCGCCCCATGCACACGGTGCCGAGTCCTTCCCGGTGTACCAGCCGGCCTTCCAGCGGCGGGGAACTCCACTCCTCGGGCACGAACTGCTTCACGTCGTACATGAAGTAGACCCCGAGTGTGGTGCGCGCCCCGGCCTCGAGCCTGCCAAACACCCCGGGCTTGCCGGAGGTGGGCACGAGCTTCACCCCGGAGAACCCGGTGGCGCGTGCCAGCTTCGCCATGTAGTCCGCTCCCTGCGGGTAGTTGCGGTTTTCCGCCGCGATCGAGGGCAGTGCGATCCACTCCTGCAGGCGTTTGATGTTGGCCTCGTGCATCTTCGGGACCTGCGCCAGCACTGCAGCCTTGTCGGCCGTGTTGGCGCCCTGCGCTGCACGCAGCGTGACCGGCAGGGCGCTCAGCGCGGCGGCCGCCAGCGAGCCTGAGACAAAATCACGCCGGCTGTGGGGCTGGTCAGTCGCATCGGTCATGGTGGTTCTCCCAAGCTTGCAGCGCTCTTGACTGGACGCTTGCAGCCGCGATATTACAAAATGCGGCCGCATTCGCATCGCCCGATCAAGGGGAAGTCGCGATGCCCTCAGTCGCTGTCCGAAACCCGCATCTGCTTGTATGGCGCGACCCGCCGCCCTGGCCGTTCGTGTGGCGTGGGCTGCTGCCGCTCACCGGCCTTGCCGCAGCCGTTCTCATCGCCTTTGGTCCACTCGCGCACCGCACCATCGAGGCGGATGTGCAGGGTGAGATTCGCGCGCGGTTGAATGCCGCGGGCTTCAGCTGGAGCGCGCTTGCCGTCTCCGGTCAAAACGTCACGCTCGCGGGCGAGGAGCCAGCCCCCGCCGAGGGCGAGCGCGCCCTGGCGCTGGCGCGCGATGCCACCTGCCCCACCTGGCTCGGCCCGCGCACCTGCGCCGTCAGGGTCGTGGGGCGCTTCACCGCCGCGCTCCCGGCGCTCGCGGGGACCGCGCCGCAGCAGGCCGCCGCACAGGCGTGCGAGCGCTCGCTCGCGAGCGTGCTGACCTCAGGAGAGATCGTGTTCGCCAGCGGCAGCGCCATCATCGATGCCGGCAGCAGCCCACTGCTCGATCATCTGGCGCAAGCGGCCCGATCCTGCCCGGGCAGCATTCGAATCGAGGGGCACACTGATATCATCGGACGCACGGCGTTCAACCGCAGCCTGAGCGAGGCACGCGCTCAGGCAGTACGTGCTGCGCTCATCGAGCGTGGCATTTCGGCGCAGCGCCTGAGCGCACAGGGCTTCGGGGCCGCGCGTCCCATCGCCGATAATCGCACCGAGAACGGGCGCGCTCGCAACCGCCGCATCGAGTTTCACGCCGTTGCCGCGGCGGCCGTTCCTGAAGGGTGAGGAGGACGAGATGGGTTTTCTGCTGGCGAAGATGTTGTTGCTCCTGGCGCTGGCCGCCGCCTGCGGCGGACTGTTCGCTTACTGGTGGTTCCGCCGCCATTACGAGGACGTCACGCTCGATTACACGCGCTCGCGGGATGAGTGGTCGGCGTGGCGTCACGGCCTCGAGGAACGTCTCGCCACGCTCGAGGCGGCCGTGCGCTCCATCGACATCCCGCAGCCGCAGCCGCCCGACTTGAATCCCGTGCTGGCCGCGCTCGCACCTCTGCATAAGCGCCTCACCGGCATCGAGCACGCGCTGTTTCCGGTGCAGACACGCCTCGATGAGCTCGAGGGCGCGGTGCGCGCTGCGCGCGCAGCGCCGCCGACGCCAGCGCCGGCGCCGGCGCCGGACCTGGGTCCGGTGCTCGAGCGGCTCGAGGCACTTAGGGAGCGCCTGGACAATCCCCGACCGCGCAAGGTGTCGGTGCGCGAGGGCAGCCGCAACCTCCTGAGCCACGCCGGACTCGGCAAGCCGGACGACCTGACGCAGATCAAGGGAGTGCCCAAGGTGCTGGAGCGCGCGCTGCACAAGGTCGGGGTGTTCTATTTCTGGCAGATCGCCGAGTGGTCCGCCGAGGACGTGAAGTACGTCGACCGCAAGCTCGCGAGCGTCAGGGAGGGCCTCGAGGGTTGCATCGATCGTGATTCCTGGGTGAGTCAGGCCAGCCCGCTGGCCGAAGCCTCCGCCGCGCATCCGCCAGTCAAGCACCACTGATCCCTCAAGCGGACGTGCCAGAACGCGACAGCGAGCGGACCGTGTGCGTGTACTGCGCCTCGAGCCGCACCGCGCATCCCGAATACCGCAGCGCCGCGCACCGCCTCGGCGAGGTGCTCGCGGAGGCTGGTGTCGCAATCGTGTATGGCGGCGGTGCAGCCGGCTCCATGGGCGCGTTGGCCGACGGTGCGCTCGGCAAGGGCGGACGCGTGATCGGCATCCTGCCGCGATTCATGGCCGATCTCGAGTGGGGACACAAGGGCCTGAGCGACCTCACGCTGGTCGAGGATCTGCGCACGCGCAAACACATGATGCTCACGCTCAGCCAGGCGGCGATCGCATTGCCGGGCGGCTCGGGGACGCTCGAGGAGCTGCTCGAGGCCATTACGCTCAAGCGTCTCGGGCTGTACCTGAATCCGATCGTGTTGGTGAACACGCGCGACTTCTACGCCCCGCTCCTTGCCGTACTCAGGCGCGCGGTCGAGGAGCACTTCATGGACCCGCGCCACCTCCTGATGTGGCAGGTCGTTGCCACACCCGAGGAGGTCCCCGAAGCGCTCAGCCGCGCGCCCCCCTGGAGCGTGCAGGCCCGCAGCTTCGCGGCCGTGTAGTCGCCTCAAAGCCTGGTGCGACGCGCGGCTGCCAGATCGTGCGGCAGGTTGATCGGGCGGATGCCGCTTGCCGGCGCACCGTGTGCGGCAGAGCAAGCCGCGCAGGCTCAGCCGAACACGGCGAGCCCGCGCGCGCGCAGCCCCCGATGCAGCGCGATGGAGAGGTAATACACGGCCAGGAACCACACCCCGCGCGCGAGCGGTGGGATGAGGGGCCCGGCGGGTGCCACAGCGCGCCCCGCCAGCGGCGCTGCAAACCAGCCCAGCAGCAGCAACAGTGCCAGCGTTGTGAAGTAGGCGGCCCCGGCCACCGTCAGGCGGGGGCGTTCCGGCGCGCCCCTGCGGTAATGCAGGCGCGTACGCAGCCATGCCATTCCCAGTATGAATAGCCCGGCGAAAGCGCACAGCGCATCGGACGGGAACACGTGAGCGGGGAATGTTAACAGACTTTAATCATTCGCCCACCGCGGGGGAAACTCGCGCGGCTTAATGTGGCGCGCGATGCAGGAAGAGAGCGCTTCGCACACATGATGCGCCGGGCGGGACTTTGTCCCGGTCTCGGGTTGCTGCCCGTGCGTGCCGCACTTCTTGCCTGCATGGCGCTGCCGGCACTGTCTGGCTGCAATCTCGGTCCTTATTACCATCGTCCCGACATCCAGGCGCCTGCGGCCTGGGCGACACCGAGCGATACCAACGCTCCTGAATGGCCCGGCACGGGGTGGTGGCAGGGCTTCGCTTCTTCGGACCTGGATCAGCTGATCGGGCAGGCGCAGCACGCCAACGACGATCTGCGCGCCGCGATTGCACGCGTTCACCAGGCGGACGCACAGCGGCGCATCGCCGGCGCGCCACTGCTGCCGGCGCTCGACCTCGATGCCTCCGCGACGCGCTCGCGCCAGGCGGTGCCGCTGGCAGGCTATGTCACCGGCAATTCGTTCTATCCGCTCCTGTCAGCCAGCTACGAGCTGGACTTCTGGGGCAAGAACCGTGCTGCGCTCGCCTCTGCCAGCGCAGCAGCGCAGGCCAGTCGCTACGACCGCACCACCGTTGAGCTCGGCGTCATGGCCGGCGTCGCGGGCACCTACTTCCAGGCGCTCGAGCTGCGCGACCGGCTCGCCGTCGCCGAGGCAAATCTCGCCAACGCGGACAAGATCCTGCACGGCCTGAAGCTCGAGGAGAGCGCGGGACTGACCACGGGGCTCGATGTAGCGCAGCAAGAGACCGTGGTCGCGACGGTGAACGCCACCATCCCGCCACTCAAGGAGCAGCTGCGCCAGACGCTCGATGCGCTCGCGATCCTGATCGGCAGCACGCCGCAGAGCCTCGACATCACCCACGGCACACTCGATGACCTGCGCTACCCGCCGGTGCGCCCCGGCCTGCCCTCGGAGCTCTTGACGCGCCGGCCGGACGTCGCCGAAGCCGAAGCGCAGCTCATCGCCGCCAATGCCAACATCGCCGCGGCACGTGCGGCGCTCTTCCCCAGCATCTCGCTCACCGCCACTGGCGGCTACGAGAGCGCAGCGCTCGCAGGACTGCTGACGCCGGCGAACCGGGTGTGGTCCCTCGGCGCCGGACTGACGCAGCCGATCTTTCACGGCGGTGCGCTCACCGGTGCGTACCAGCTGGCGCAGGGGCGTTACGAGGAGCTGCTCGCCGACTATCACAAGGCCGTCATCTCCGCGCTCGGCAACGTCGAGGATTCGCTCGTGGCCCTGCAGCAAGGCGCCGAGCTTGTGCAGCGGCAGCAGCAGGCGGTACAGACCGCGCAGCGTGCCTACGAGTTCGCGCAGACCCAGATGCGCGCCGGCACCATCAACGTACTGACACTTCTGAATACGGAGATCGCGCTGTTCAGCGCGCGCGATGCCCTGGCGCAGGCGAAATACGCGCACCTCGAGGCCCTGGTGTCGCTCTACCAGTCGCTTGGTGGTGGCTGGCAGCGGGAGGACAAGCAACCGTGAAGATTAGCTACCGGAGGTGTGCACGCGGGCTCGCCTGCGGCGCACTCCTGCTCGCGCTTAGCGCATGCAAGCCCGCCGCGGCGCCGAAACCCCCGCCCGCCATTGCCGTGGACATGGCCGCCGTGCAGCGCCGCGACGTGCCCGTGTACCTCGAAGGACTCGGCACGGTGCAGGCGTTCTACACGGTAACGGTCACGGCACGCGTCGACGGCCAGATCGATAAGGTCGCCTTCCGGGAAGGTCAGGAGGTGAAGAAGGGCGATCTGCTGGTGCAGATCGACCCGCGGCCCTATCAGGCGGCGCTCGGCGTGGCCATCGCGACGCGCGACAAGGATCGTGCGCTGCTCGAGAACGCCCACCGCGACATGGATCGCTACACACTGCTCGAGCCGGAGGACCTGGCGAGCAAGCAGACCGTAGACACACAGCGTGCGCTGATCGCGCAGCTCGTGGCGCAGATCAAGGGTGACGAGGCGGCCATCGACAACGCCCGCACGCAGCTCGACTACACCACCATTACCTCTCCGATCGAGGGTCGCACCGGCATCCGTCTCGTGGACCCGGGCAACATCGTGCACGCGAGCGCGACCACCGGCATGGTGGTGGTGACGCAGCTCGAGCCCATCTCGATCATCTTCAGTCTTCCCGAGGAAGCGTTCGCTCAGCTCAGTTCCGCACTCAGCAAGGGACCGGTGGAGGCGACCGCGCTCTCGCGCGATGACCGCCAGGAGCTCGATACCGGCACGGTGGCGCTCATCGACAACCAGATCGACCAGACCACCGGGACGCTTCGTGTCAAGGCGACCTTGCCGAACAAGGAGCGGCATCTGTGGCCCGGCGAGTTCGTGAACGTGCGTGCGCTGACGCAGGTGCGCCACCAGGTCCTCACCATTCCGGTGAGCGCGCTCGAGCGCGGTCCGGACGGTCTGTTTACCTACGTGGTGCAACCCGATTCCACCATCGCGGTCGCGCAGCTCACCGTCGCTGAGCAGAACGGCGGTATCGCGGTCATCGAGAAGGGCCTCAACGATGGCGACAAGGTCGTCACCAGCAACCAGTACCGCCTGCAACCTGGCAGCCGCGTGCGCGCCAACGCAGCACGGGCAGCCACGGCAGCGCAGGCGAGCACCACGGAGGGTGCGCCGTGAACATGTCACGACCCTTCATCGAGCGCCCGGTGGCAACGACGCTCCTGATGGCGGGCCTGTTGCTGATCGGCGTCGCGGCCTTCCCGTTCCTGGCGGTGGCGCCGCTGCCGCAGATCGACTTTCCGACGATCCTCGTGACCGCCAATCTCCCCGGGGGCAGCCCCGAGATCATGGCCTCCTCGGTGGCGCAGCCGCTCGAGACGCAATTCGCGCAGATCTCGGGGGTCTCGCAGATGACCTCAACGAGCGTGCTCGGCACCACGCAGGTCACGCTGCAGTTCAACCTCGACCGCAACATCGACGCCGCCGCGCAGGACGTGCAGGCGGCGATCGACGCCGCTGGCGGTCAGCTGCCGAAGAACCTCCCGAGTCCGCCCGCCTACCGCAAGGTGAACCCGGCCGACTCGTCGATCCTGATCCTGGCGGTGCATTCGGATGTGATGCCGGTCACCGCGGTCGATGACTACGCCGAGACGGTGATCGCCCAACAGCTCTCGCAGCTGCCGGGTATCGCGCTGGTGACCGTCGGCGGCCAGCAGAAGCCTGCGGTGCGCGTGCAGATCGACCCGCTGAAGCTGGCCGCCGTGGGACTGCAGCTCGAGGATGTCGCCAATCTCATCACCACCGCGACGGTCGACTCCCCGCAGGGCGCCATCACCGGCGCCGACAAGAACTTCACCATCTACGACAACGATCAGCTGTTGAAGGCGGCGCCCTGGAACGATGTGATCATCGCCTACCACAACGGTGCACCGATCCGCGTCCGCGACGTGGGCGTCGCGGTGGACGGCCCGGAGAACTCCCAGGTGCGCGGCTACCAGAACGGCAAGCTCGGCATTCTGCTGCTGTTCTACAAGCAGCCCGGCACCAATGTGATCGACGCGGTGAACGGGGTGAAGGCCGCGTTGCCGCACGTTATGACTTCCGTGCCGCCGTCGCTGAAGGTCGACCAGGTGATCGACCGCACCACCACCATCAAGGCCTCGGTGAAGGACGTCGAGTTCTCACTGCTGCTCGCCATCGCCCTGGTGGTGTTGGTCATCTTCCTGTTCCTGCGCAGCTTCTGGGCGACCGCGATTCCCGGAGTCACGGTGCCACTGTCGCTCTTCGGCACCGCGGCGCTCATGTACGGCATCGGCTACAGCCTCGACAACCTGTCGCTGATGGCGCTCACTATTGCCGTGGGTTTCGTGGTCGATGATGCCATCGTCATGCTCGAGAACATCTACCGGCACATTGAGGAGGGTTTGAGTCCCTACGAGGCGGCGATCAAGGGGTCGGGTGAGATCGGCTTCACTATCCTTTCCATCAGCATCTCGCTGGTGGCGGTGTTCATCCCGCTGCTGCTGATGAGCGGCATCGTCGGCCGGCTGTTCCGCGAATTCGCGGTTACTGTCACCATGACCATCGCCGTGTCGGCGGTGGTGGCACTCACCCTGTCGCCCATGATGTGCGCGCTGTTCCTGCGCGATGAGAGACACGCCGAGCACGGCCGTTTCTACCTGACGCTCGAGCGCGGCTTTGACTGGATGCTCAAGCACTACACGCGCGGCCTCGACTACGTGCTCAAGCACCAGCTCGCCACCCTCGCCACCTTCCTGATCACGGTGGCGATCGCGGTGCTGCTGTACGTGTGGGTGCCCAAGGGCTTCTTCCCGCAGCAGGACACCGGCATCATCGCAGGACTCAGCGATGCGCCCCAGGACGTCTCCTTCGACGAGATGATGCGCTTGCAGCGCCGGCTGACGGACATCGTGGCCAAGGACCCGGGGGTGGCCAGCTGGGCCGCCTTCGTCGGCGGCGGCCGGCCGCTGAACAACGGCTTCGTGATCCTGGGACTCAAGCCGCGCGAGGAGCGCGATGCGACCGCCGATCAGATCATCGACCGTCTGCGCAAGAAAATCGCCACGGTCCCCGGCGGCACCCTGTACCTGCAGGCCGCACAGGACCTGAACGTCGGGGGGCGCCTGGCGCGGACCCAGTATCAGTACACGCTGCAGGATTCCAATCTCGACGAGCTCAACAGCTGGGCGCCGCGGCTGCTGGAGGAGCTCAAGAAACTACCGCAGCTGCGCGATGTGGCCTCCGACCAGCAGAACAGCAGCACCAAGCTCGCGCTGGTGATCGACCGCGACCAGGCGGCCCGCTTCGGCATCCAGCCGGCGCTGATCGACAACACACTCTATGATGCCTTCGGCCAGCGCGAGGTGACCCAGTACTTCACGCAGCTGAACAGCTATCACGTGGTGCTCGAGGTGTCCCCGTCACTGCTGGGCGATCCCAACACGCTAAGCAAGATCTATATCAAGTCCCCGCTCACCAACCAGCAGGTGCCGCTCTCGACCTTCACCCGCTACGACACCGGCCACACCAGCTACCTGTCGATCAATCACCAGGGCCAGTTCCCGGCCGTCACGCTGTCCTTCAATCTCGCCCCCGGAGTGTCCCTCGGGGAGGCGGTGACGGCGATCCAGAAAGTCGCCGCCGGGATCCGCCTGCCAGCGGCGATCCTCGGCACCTTCCAGGGCACGGCGCAGGCCTTCCAGGCCTCGCTCAAGACCGCGCCGTTTTTGATCCTGGCGGCGCTGCTGGCCGTGTACATCATCCTAGGGGTGCTCTACGAGAGCTACATTCATCCGCTCACGATCCTCTCGACGCTGCCCTCCGCGGGCGTCGGGGCGCTGCTGATGCTGATGGTGTTTCACTTCGATCTGTCGGTGGTGGGCCTCATCGGCATCATTCTCCTCATCGGCATCGTCAAGAAGAACGGCATTATGATGGTCGACTTCGCGATCCATGCCGAGCGCGAGCAGCACCTGGCGCCCGGGGCCGCGATCCGCCAGGCGTGCCTGCTGCGCTTCCGCCCCATCATGATGACGACCATGGCGGCGATCCTCGGGGCCCTGCCCCTGATGCTTGGCCACGGCACCGGCTCGGAGCTGCGTCAGCCGCTCGGCTATACAATGGTCGGCGGGCTGGTGTTGAGCCAGATGCTGACGTTGTTTACCACTCCGGTGATCTACCTGTACCTGGACCGTCTGGTGGTGCGCTGGGCGAAGCAACATCCGCACGCCGAAGATCATGCGACCACACCCGGCGCCGGAGGCCCGGCGGCGCAGGGCGCGGGTTAGTCCGTGAAGATCCTGATCGTCGAGGACAACGAGCGGGTGGCGCGCTTCGTGACGCGCGGGCTGCGCGAGGCGGGACACACGGTGACCCACGCCAACAACGGGCGCGATGGCATGTTCATCGCCGCCAGCGAGCAGTACGACGTGATCGTCATGGACCGGATGCTCCCAGGGGACGTCGACGGACTTGCCATCATCGAGGCGCTGCGCAAGTCCGGCAACCGCACGCCGATCCTGATTCTGAGCGCGCTCAACGAAGTCGACGAGCGCATCCGCGGCCTGCACAGCGGCGGGGACGACTACCTCACCAAGCCCTTCGCCTTCGGGGAGCTGCTAGCGCGCGTCGATGCGCTCGGCCGGCGCAGCGTGGACCGCGGCGCGGAGCGCACGCTGCAGGTCGGGGACCTGCGCATGGACCTCTTGTCGCGACGCGTGACGCGCGGCAGCCGCTCGATCAGCCTGCAGCCGCGCGAGTTCAAGCTACTGGAGTACCTGATGCGCCACGCCAACCAGGTGGTGACGCGCACCATGTTGCTGGAAGCGGTATGGGACTACAATTTCGACCCGCAGACCAACGTCGTGGACGTGCACATCAGCAAGCTGCGCCAGAAGATCGAGCTGGACTGCGAGCCTGCGCTGGTGCGCACCGTGCGCAACGCCGGCTACATGATGTCCGACCGTGAATAGGCTCATCCGCTCCTCCGCCCTCACCTGGGCGCTCGGCTACGTGTTGCTGGGTATCGCCGCGCTGGCGGCGTTCGCGGTGCCGTTGTGGTACGCGTGGAACGTCACCATCTTCTCCGGGCGCCAGGAGATCCTGCGCGATGACGCGCAGCGGCTCACTGAGCTCTTCAGGCGCGAGGGAGTCGCAGGCCTCACCGGATACATCAACGCGCGCGTCGGCATGCAGATCGCCGGCGAGCGCACGCTGCTGCTCACCGACAACGCCTACCGGCCACTGGCTGGCAACCTCGCAGCCTGGCCGCGCGACATCCCCGATCAGCCCGGCATGCACGCCGTCATGGCGGACATCGCCGGCCAGCCGACGCACACACTCCTGGTGCGCACCACACTCCCGGGCGGCTACCACCTGCTGGTGGGGCGCGACCTCGCGCTGTTCCTGCCGCTCGAGCGGCGCTTCACCTCCGGTCTCCTCGCTGCGGTGTTGTTCCTGTTCGTCGTAGGCGTCGCGGGTGCCATCTTGATCCGCCGCCAGCTGCTCGCGCGCGTGGAAGGCATCCGCCAGACGGTGTCGGCCATCATGCAGGGCGATCTGCGCCATCGCCTGCCGATGGCTCGTACGGGCGATGAGCTCGACACGCTCTCGCAGACGCTCAACGGCATGCTCGATCACATCGAGCACCTGATCCGCGGCATCAGCAACGTCTCCAACTCCATCGCGCACGATCTGCGCACCCCGCTCGCCGAGCTGCGCTCGCGCCTGGAGGAGCTGGCACTGACGCGTCCACCGGCGACCGAGACATTTGCCGAGATCGACGCGGCAGTTGCCGACCTCGATCGCGTGATGCGCATCTTCACCGCTCTGTTGCGCCTGGCGGAGATCGACTCGGGTGCGCGCCGTTCGGGCTTCGTGCGCGTGGATGCCGCCGCGGTGGCCGCCGAGGTGGTCGAGTTCTACGAGCCGGCCGCGGAGCTTAAGGGTGTGGAGTTCTCCTTCCAGGCCGCCGGCGAGGCGGCGGTCGCCGGCGACCCGGTGCTGCTCGCGCAGGCTCTCAGCAACCTCATCGACAACTCGCTCAAGAGCGTGCACGAGCACGGTGCCATCAGCGTGCGCGTCGCGTGTCGCGCCGATGGCGCGGTGGAGATCGCGGTGGCGGACGATGGCCCGGGCATTGCCGATGCCGACAAGCCGAAGGCCACCGAGCGCTTCTTCCGCGGCGATGCGAGCCGCGGCAGCCCGGGCGTGGGACTCGGACTTTCCATCGTGGACGCGGTCGCCAAGCTCCATGGCGGTGCGCTGCAGCTGCTCGACAACCACCCGGGCCTGCTGGCCCAGATGGTGCTGCCGCTGAGCTCCGCGCCGCCCTGAAGTGCGCTCAGTGCCGCGCGGTCGCGTCGATGAAGGCGTCGAGGTCGCCCTTCATCTTCGCGATCGAGGGCGGATTCACGTACATCATGTGGCCCGCCTGGTAGTACTTCATCTGAATGCGCGCGCCCACCGCGGGCGGCACGCCCAGATGCGTCATCATGTACTCGGTCGCGGAGAAGGGCGTCGCGAGATCGTAGAAGCCGTTGAGCACCAGCACCCTGAGGTTGGCATCCTTCATCAGCGCCTCGGCCAGATCGACGCCTGAGTTGACGATCGGCTGCTCGCCCTGCGGGGTCTTGTGCGTCCACTTCCACTTCTCCCCGATCGCCCAGTTGGTGGTGCGGTAGGTGCTGCCGGCCCCGAACCTGAGCTCCCCGTGGTAGTAATCGAGAAAGGTCGCGGCGTAGGCGGCACTGATGGCCGCAGACTGCGGATCGTAGTCGGTCTGCTTGGCCCGCAGATCCGGGGTTGCCCCGACGAAGCGCCCGTCAAGGCGGCCGATGGTCTTGTGCTGCGGCTTGAGCAGCTCGTGCGCGAACTCGACCTCGGAGACGCGCAAATTCGCATCCTTCAGGTACTCGACCGGGAGTCCCGTGTACTCGTGCAGCTTCTGCGCCACCTCCTCGCGCTCGGGGTCGGAGAGCGCATCGCCCTTGAGCAGCGCAGCAGTAAAGGGACCTGTTGCGTACTGACGCACCTCCGCGAGCAAGGGCTCGAGCGCTGCGGGCTGATTCGGCAGCACGTGGTGATACCAGGCGACCGCCGCGTAAGCGGGCAGGTACACCGCGTAAGGGCGGTCGTTGCCGGGGAGCTCGGCAAAGATGGCCTCGATGTCGGTGGCCACCGATATCAGTACCAGACCGTTGAACGCGAGCGCGCGATGCTCGCGCAGGTAGTTGACGATCGCCGCGCCGCGTGTCGTGCCGTAGCTCTCGCCCAGGAGGTACTTCGGCGATGTCCAGCGGTTGTTGTCGCTGAGGTACTGCGCGATAAAGCGACTGATCGACTCGATGTCCGGGTCCACACCCCAGAACTCCTCGTCCTTGCGATCGCATACGGCGCGGCTCAGGCCCGTGCCGACCGGATCGATCATCACGAGGTCGCTCTTGTCGAGCAGCCCGTACTCGTTGTCGACCACGCGGTACGGCGCCGGCGGCGTCGGATCCGGATCGGACACCACCACACGGCGCGGGCCGAGCACGCCCATGTGCAGCCACAGCGAGGAGGAGCCGGGGCCGCCGTTGAAGGCGAAAGTGATGGGGCGCACGGCCCCCTTATCCTGGCGCACGTACGCCACGTAGCCGAAGCTGGCTATCGGCTTGTCCTCGTCGTCGCGCACGATCAGCGTGCCGGCCGTGGCGGCGTAGTCGATAGCCTTGCCGCCCTGCATCATGTGGTGCTGGGTGACGGAGCTCTCCGCCTTCGGCAGGCGGATCCACTGATCCTTCTTGTCGCCCTTCATATCGATGCGACACAACTGCGACACCTCCGCCGCTGTCGGCGCCCCCTGGGCACCTTCCTTCGGGGGCGCATCCTTCTGCGGACCCTCGGCCGCATGCACCGCATTCACCACACTCGCCAGAGCAAGGCCCAGCCACAGCAGCTTCGACATGGATTACCTCTGATGCGCCGCGCCCCCGAGGGGCGAACGATAGCGCGCGCTTATACCACGAGTTCGGCACGCATCGCGCATGAGACGCTGCAGGCGTGGCGGACGCGCTGCGCGGCGCTGATAAGATCCGCCCGTGTCCGAGGGCAGCCAGCACCCACGCTCGATCCGCTCGTTCGTCATCCGTGCCGGGCGCACCACGCCCGCGCAGCAGCGGGCGCTCGAGCAGCTGTGGCCGCGGTACGGGCTCGCCTTCGAGAGCCGCCCGCTGGATGCCCGCGCGGTATTCGGGCGCGAGGCGCCGTGCACGCTGGAGATCGGCTTTGGCAACGGTGAGAACCTCGTGGCGCTCGCCGCCGCGCACCCGCAGTGCAATTTCCTGGGTATAGAGGTGCATCGCCCCGGGGTCGGGCGGCTGCTGCTGGCGCTCGAGGCGCGCGCGCTCGCGAACGTACGCGTCATCTGTCACGACGCCGTCGAGGTCGTCGGCCAGCAGCTTGCCGAAGGCTCGCTGCAGGAGGTGCAGGTGTTGTTCCCCGATCCGTGGCCGAAGAAGCGCCACCACAAGCGCCGCCTCATCCAGGGGCCGTTCGCGCAGGTTCTGGCGAGCCGCCTTAAGCCCGGCGGCCTGCTGCGCCTTGCCACCGACTGGCAGCCCTACGCGCTCGAGATGCTGCAGACGCTCGCCGCCATGAACGCCTTGGAAAACCTCGCCCCGGATGGCGCGTTCGTTGCGCGCCCGGGCGCACGCGCCCCCACGCGTTTCGAGCGCCGCGGGGAGCGGCTGGGCCATGCCGTGTGGGACCTCGAGTTCCGTCGCCGTTGAGCTCAGGCGAGGTTGAAGGCCCCGCGCAGGCCGTCAAGCACGAACTGTACCGCGAGCGCACCGAGGATCACCCCCAGCAGGCGGCTGGCGACGTTGGCTCCGGTCACACCTATGACACGCATGAGCCTATCGGCCAGGAGCATCAGCACCAGCGAAATGATGAGCACCAGCATCGCCCCGAGGAGATAGGCCCCCATCAGCCACCCCTGAGCGGGCAAGCGCAACGGTCCGAACCACAGCAGGATCGTGGCGAGCGCTCCGGGACCGGCAATGAACGGAAAGGCCAACGGAAACACCGAGATGTCCGCCCGGCGGCGGCTCTCGGCCGCCTCGCTGCTGGAGGTGCGGGTGCCCGATTCGCGCGCAAACACCATCTCGAGCGCCAGAAGAAATAGCAGCAGGCCGCCGAAAATGCGGAACGACTCGAGACTGATGCCCATGAGCGCGAGGAACGATGCGCCACCGAGCGCGAACAGCATCAGGATCGCGCTCGCGATGGCCACGGCCTTCAGCGCCATGCGGCGCTTGTAGGCCGGCGCGGCGCCCACGGTGAGGCCGCTGAAGAGCGGAATGAGCGACACTGGCTCGACCACCACGAAGAACACCACGAAGAATTTGAGCGGCTGCTCGAGCATGGTTGCGAAAGCTAAGAAGACGCAGGGCAGGTTCTGCGCGCGGTCACAATAAGTTCTTGAAAGCCTCACGAGCGAGGCGCAACATCATTACAGAGCGCACGCGTAATCGCATAGGGGTGACGACGATGGCGACTCCTCAACCCGGCATCGGCGACTGGTATCGTCAGAACGGCGGAGCGTTGTTCGAGGTGGTTGCCTTCGACGACGAGGACGGCACCGTCGAGATCCAGTATTTCGACGGCACGGTCGAGGAGATGGACCTCGAGGACTGGCAGGCCCAGTGGGAAGACGGCGCGCTCGAGTCCGCCGAAGCTCCAGAGGACTGGACCGGCTCGGTCGATATCGAGGATGCCGATGAAGAGGGCCGCGGCGCGGGCGCTTCCGGCGAGGATCGCGACCTGCGCGCGGGCTCGCTCGACGGGATCGACCTGTTCGAATGAGTTACGGCCAAGGCGGTCCGTGCGCCGCCATGTTGGCCTCGACACTCTCGGCGAGCAGTACGTAGCCGGCACGCACTTCCAGCTCCACAGCTCTCAGGTGGCGGCCAGCGCACGGGCCCGCCACGCAATAACCCGTCCGCTTCTCGAACAGTGCTCCGTGCGAGGAGCACAGAATGAGCGTGCCGTCGGCGGTGAGGAAGCGCCCGGGCATGAGGTCGAGCGCATGGCCGGCGTGTGGACATTGGTTGACATAGCCCTGCACCGTATCGCCGCAGCGTACGACAAAGCCCCTGAGGGGCCAGTCGCCGCCCCCGACGGTAAAGGCGCGCGCATTGTGCGCGTCGAGGTCCGCGAGGCGGCAGACGACCCGCTCCAGGTCAAAGCTCTGCTTGCTCGCCCCGTCCGTCATTGCCCGTTGCGCAGGCCCTGGGAGTGATCGAGCGCCTCGATGCGCAGGCGCATCGCCCACACGATCGCAAGCCCGGGCAGCGCCAGGAGGAAACTTAACACGTAGTAGGTGTACCAGCCCTGGCTGTCTGCAACCCAGCCTGCCGGACCGCCGAGACTGTAGCGCGGCAGCAGCGCCAGCGCCGAGAGCAGCGCGTACTGGAAGGCGCTATAGCGTACGTCGCACAGCGCCATGATCAGGGCGACGAGCGCGATGGCGCCCATGGCGCCGGCGACGTGCTCGAGTACCACGGCGAGCACCATGATGAGATAGCTCTTGCCGACGAGCGCCAGCAGGCAATAAAGAAGATTGGTCAGCGCCTGCAGCACGCCAAACAGCAGCATGGAGCGCAACAGGCCGAGCCGCACCATCACCATACCCCCCAGGACAGACCCCACCAGCGTGCTCGCGGTGAACAGCGCTTTGACAATGAGCGCGATCTCGGTCTTGGAAAAGCCGACATCCATCATGAAGGGTGTGAACAGCTTGTTCGCGAACGCATCGCCCACCTTGAACAGCAGCACCACCGCGAGCAGTGCCGCAGCACCGGGCGTGCCCAGCAATTCCCTAAGCGGCTCGCGCACCGATTCGGAGAGCGAGCGCGGCGGGTGCACTGTGCCCGGCTCCGGGGCAAGCACGGTGGCGATGCAGAACGCGAGCATGACGGCCGCGAGGATCAGGAACGCCGGCCGCCAGCCGCTGTAGTCGGCGACGATGAGGGCCGCTGCGGAGGCGATCCATGCGGCGCTGCGGTAGCCGAGCTGGGTGGCCGCCGCGTTCAGGCCGCGCTCGCTCGGCAGCGACACGTCCGTGCGCCAGGCGTCGAAGGCGATGTCCTGCGTCGCCGAGAAGAACACGATGGCCAGGGCGCAGATGCTGACCGGTGTGAGCGAGGCGCGCGGATCCTGCAGCGCGAACAGTGCGATCGTGGCGGCGAGCGCCAGCTGCATGAGCAATATCCAGCCGCGGCGGCGCCCGAGCAGCGGCAGGGGATAGCGGTCGATCAGCGGCGCCCACAGGAACTTCAGCAGGTACGGCAGCGCGACATAGGACATGACACCGATCGTGGCGTTGGTGGCTCCGGAATCCTTCAGCCACGCCTGCAGTGCGCTCTCGGTGATCTGGTTGGGGAATCCGGAGGCTGCGCCGAGTACCAGGATCGCGAGCATCTTCGGGCTCGCGAGCACCTCGCGCAGGCGCGGCCGCGCGCGCGCACTCACCGCGCTCAAAGATCGTAGTCCATGATGAGCGGCGCGTGATCGGAGAAGCGCTTGTGCTTATATATGGAGGCCGCGCGCGCCTTGCCGGCGAGCGAGCCGCTCACGACCTGGTAGTCGATGCGCCAGCCGACGTCATTCGCGCGCGCCTGGCCGCGATTGGACCACCAGGTGTAGAGCTGCGCCTCAGGGTGCACCTCGCGGAATGCGTCCACGTAGCCTGCCTGCCCGAATAGTCCGTCCATCCACGCGCGCTCCTCGGGCAGGAACCCGGAATTCCTCTGGTTCGCCCTCCAGTTCTTCAGGTCGATCGGGCGATGGGCGATGTTCCAGTCGCCGCTGAGGATGTAGTGCCGCCTGCGGCGGCGCAGACGCGCCAGGTGCGCGGTGAAGGAGTCCAGGAAACGGAACTTGGATGCCTGCCGGTGCGGCCCCGCCGAGCCTGAGGGCAGGTACAGCGACACCACCGACAGATCGCCCACCTGGGCCTCGAGGTAGCGCCCCTCGCGATCGAACTCATCGACTCCGAAGCCGCGCAGCACGCGATCGGGGCGGTGGCGCGTATACAGCGCCACCCCCGCATAGCCCTTGCGCTCGGCGTCGCAGAAGAAGCGCTGATAACCGGCCAACTCGATGTCGTGGCCCGCAAGCTGATGTTCCTGGCTTTTGGTCTCCTGCATGCAGATAAAATCCGCCCGCTGCCGGCGCAGCCAGCGGAACAACCCCTTGGCCGCGGCCGAGCGGATTCCGCAGACGTTGACGGTGACGACACGCATGAGGCAATGATAGGACATGCAGCCGTACCAGCTCACGTTCATCGATCTGGCGCTCAGGCGCAATGCACTGCGTTTCGGACGCTTCACGCTCAAGTCCGGTCGCGAGAGTCCGTACTTCTTTAACGCCGGGCTCTTCAGTGACGCTGAGTCGCTGCTCGTGCTGGGCCGCTGTTATGCCGCCGCCATCATCTCCTCCGGCATCTCCTTCGACATGCTGTTCGGGCCGGCCTACAAGGGCATCCCGCTGGCAACCGCGACCGCCCTCGCCCTGTACGCCGAGCATGGCCGCAGCGTGCCGTTCGCCTTCAACCGCAAGGAAGTCAAGGATCACGGCGAGGGCGGCGCGCTCGTGGGCGCGAAGCTCGCGGGCCGTGTGCTGATCGTGGACGATGTGATCACCGCCGGCACCGCGGTGCGTGGGTCGCTCGATCTCATCCGCGCCGCCGGCGCGGAGGTCGCGGGCGTGGCGCTGGCCCTGGACCGTCAGGAGCGCGGTCAGGGCTCATTGAGCGCGGTACAGGAGCTCGAACAGGACCAGGGACTCAGGTGTGTGAGCATCGTCACACTCGCCGGGCTGATCGAGGCGCTGGCGCGGCCTGCCGCGGGGCGCGCACGTATTTCTGACGAACAGCTCACAGCGTTGCGTGCCTATCAGGGGCATTACGGGGCAGGCTGACCTTGCCAGCCATGCGTTGGCGCCGGAATATAACGCACATGTTCAACGCACGGCGCTTCGAGCTCATCCTGCTGCTGGCGTCGGCCGCCCTTGGCAGCGCGGCGCACGCCGATCCCAATGGCTCCTCCTCCAAGAGCATCACCTACCGCTGGGTCGATGACCAGGGGGTGGTGCACTACGGTGACCAGATTCCGCCGCAGTACACGAGCAAGGATCGCGCAGTGCTCAACGCGCAGGGTGTCGAGGTCGGACATCTGGACGCGCAGAAGTCGCCCGAGCAACAGGCGACGGACGCGCGCGCGCGCGCTGAGCAGATGAAGCAACGCCAGCATGACGCCTACCTGATCACGACCTACACCTCGGTCCAGGACATCGAGGCCCTGCGCGACGTGCGCCTCGACCAGCTGCATGGCCAGCGTATCGCGGCCGAGCAGTACCTGGAGACCCTGCGCGTGCGGCTGGCCAGCCTGGCGACGACGGCGCTCAGGTTCCAGCCCTACAGCCCTCGCGCCGATGCGCGTCGCATGCCGGACGATCTGGCGGAGAACCTGGTGCGCACCGTCAACGAATTGCGCCAGCAGAGCCAGGCGCTTGCGGCCGAGGGCCAGCAGGAAACGGAACTGCGGGCGCAGTTCCAGACCGACATCGAGCGCTACCGCGAGTTGCACACGATTCACTCGCGTTAGGGCGGCGCGCCCCCGGGGCCGCTACGCCACCGCAGTTACCGGCCCGAATGACCGAAGCCGCCGGCCCCGCGCGCCGACAACGCAAAGTCCGTCACCACTTCCAGCTGCACCTGCACCACCGGAATCACCACCAGCTGCGCGATGCGCTCGCCGGGGCGAATGACGAAAGGCTCGGTGCCACGGTTCCAGCACGACACCATCAGTGGCCCCTGGTAATCGGAGTCGATCAGCCCCACGAGATTGCCGAGCACGATGCCGTGCTTATGGCCCAGGCCCGAGCGCGGCAGGATTACTGCTGCGAGCGAGGGGTCATCGAGGTGAATGGCGAGGCCGGTGGAAATGAGTTCCGCCCGGCCGGGAGCGAGCGTCAGTGGTGCATCGTGACATGCGCGCAGATCCAGGCCCGCCGAGCCGTCGGTGGCGTAAGCGGGCAGCGGGAACTCACTCCCCAGGCGCGCATCAAGAATCCGCACCTTGAGCGCGCGGCGCTCTCCCGAGGCGCCCGTCAAGCGAGCGCCGTGCCGCGCTTGCGCGCCTCGCCGCGTGCGGCGAGCTCCTGCGCAACGAGTGCCATGAGCCCGCGGGCGAGAGTGAGCTTGTCGGCACGGGCAAGCTCGTAGCGGCCGCTGCGGCTCAGCACGATCAGCTGGTTGTCCTCGCAGTCGAAGGCCTTGGCGTGACCGACCTCGTTGGCGGCGATCATGTCGAGGTTCTTCTTCATGAGCTTGGTGCGTGCGTTGTGCTCCACCGCCTCGGTCTCGGCCGCGAAGCCGACCACGAACGGCCGCTCGGTGCGTGCTGCGACCGTGGCGAGCACGTCGGTCGTGCGCTCCATGGCCAGCTCCAGGGTGTCGGCGGTCTTTTTGATCTTCTGCTCCGCGGCACGTGCCGGACGGTAGTCGGCCACGGCGGCCGTGGAGATGAAGATGTCGGTGCCGGGCAGCTCGCCGAGCACCGCAGCCAGCATGTCGGCGGCGCTCTCGACGTCCACCCGCACAACGTCCGCAGGCGTCGCAAGAGCCACCGGGCCTGCGACCAGCACCACGCTCGCGCCCGCCTCGCGCGCGGCCTGTGCGACCGCGAAGCCCATCTTCCCGGAGCTGCGGTTGCTGATGAAGCGCACCGGATCGATGCGCTCGCGCGTCGGACCGGCCGTGATCAACACGCGCCGGCCTGCCAGTGCGCCCGCGCCGCTCAAGAGCAGTCCGTGCATGCGCTCGGCGAGCTCCAGTGGCTCGAGCATGCGCCCCTCACCGCTCTCCCCGCACGCCTGCTCGCCCTCGGCCGGGCCGAAGATCTGCACGTCGCGCTGGGCGAGCAGCGCCACGTTGGCGCGCGTCGCCGCGTTGGACCACATCACGTGGTTCATGGCGGGAGCCACCGCGATGGGCGCGCGGGTCGCCAGGCACAGCGTCGCCAGCAGGTCATCCGCCTGGCCGCCCGCCAGGCGTGCCAGAAAATCAGCGCTCGCCGGGGCGATGAGCACCGCATCCGCCCAGCGCGCCAGCTCGATATGCCCCATCGCCGCTTCCGCGGCCGCATCCCACAGTTCGCTCCGCACGGTGCGACCCGAGACGGCCTGGAACGTCGTCGGGGTGACGAACTCGCGCGCCGCCGCGGTCATCACCACCTGCACCTCGGCGCCGCGCTCGCGCAGCCGCCGTACCAGCTCAGGGCTCTTATAGGCGGCGATGCCGCCGGTCACGCCAAGAAGGATGCGTTTGCCATGCATGGGTTTCGCCTCTTGTGACAATTATCGCACCGCACGCGGCCGGGCGCGCAAAAGCAGGTGCGAACAGTGACATTGCGCCGTTAGACTTGCGCGCAAGGTTGCTTAGAACTGCGGGTAATGAGCAAGGCTGCCGCACTGCCGGGGGTTCTGACCGCGCTCCTGTGCCTGGCCACGGCACTACCGGTGGCCGCGGCCCCGGCCGGGCGCGTCCACGGGCTGTGGGTCTGGAAAGGCCCCGATATCCTCGGCGCCCCCGGTGGCGCTGAGAAATTGCGGGACTTCTGCCAGCGCGAGGGCATTGACGAGGTCTACGTTTCGGTCTTCAGTCACGGGGATCTGAACGACACCGCCGTGTTGTCCGCCGCCACGCGGCTTCTGCACCGCTCGAACGTACGGGTGGAAGTGCTGATCTCGAGCACGGACGCGGATGAGCCCGGCAAGCACCGCGAGAAGCTGCTCGATCACGTACGCGCCATCGTGAAATTCAACTCCCAGCATCCCGAAGCGCGCATCGACGGCATCCATCTTGATATCGAGCCGCAGCAGCGCCCCGAGAACAAGGGCGCGGGCAACCTGCGCTTCCTGTCCGGGCTCATCGAGGCTTACCGCGCGGTGCGCTCCCTTGCCGAGGGCGCGGGCATGACCGTCAACGCCGATATCCAGAACAAGCTCCTGAAGGGCAGCCTGGATGAACGGCGCGCACTACTGCAGTCGCTCCCGCGGCTCACGCTGATGCTGTACGAGCTCAACGGTCCCAACGACGGCAGCAGCAGCGAGCAGAAGGCGGACAAGGTGCGCAGCGCCAGCCGCGCGTTTCTCGAGATGGCCTACCAGGGCGTAAACACGCCCAACCTCGCAACGATGGTCATTGCCCTGCGCACCCCCGACTACGGTGAGCTGCTGCCGCAGATGCTGAAGACTCTCGATGAGGCCAACGGCTCGGACCCGCATTACCAGGGCTGGGCGCGCCACTCTTATAACGACATGCTCAAGGGACAGCCCTAAGGGTTGCAACGCGCGCGCTGAGCGGCGCGGCACTCGCGGGCCCTGGTGCGCAGCAGCGTACCCGTTGCCCCGCAGACACCCGAGTCCCTGGTGCAATCGCCGGTGAATCGTCCGAGGAGTCTTGCGGCCTTCAGCCGGACGATGAACCTCACACCCGGGCGAAGCCCCCAGGCCAGTTGCGAAAATGCGAGCACTCGCAGCCGTTTCTCCCCCTGCCGCACAGCCCCTGCCGCTCTCTAAACTGCGGCATGAGCATTCGGGACTGGCCGCAAGCCGAGCGGACTCGGGAGAAACTGCTCGAACGCGGTGCATACGCGCTGACGCACGCGCAACGGCTGACGCTGCTTCTGGGTTGGGGAAGCAAGGAGCGTTCGGCGCTCAAGCGAGCGCGCGCGCCCATCACCGAGTTCGGCACCGCGGGGTCTGGTCCCACCCAAATCGGGTCAGGGTGGCGCCGATGAACACATTGGAACAACTGCCTCTGCCGCTGCCAGAGCCACCGGGAGGCGACACGGTCGGGTTCTGGAACAGTGCCGCGGAGCCGCAGCAGGCCGTACGGCTCTGGGTCCGCGGGGCGTTCGATGAGCTACGAACTGCCACCGCCGCCGAGATCATCTGTGCTGCGCGACGGGCGATGACGCGGCGTGTCCGGCGCGGGATGGCCATGGACTCCCCGCGCACCGTCCGAGAATTCCTCACGGTGAAGCTAGGGACCCTCGAGCACGAGACCTTTGCGGTGCTGCTGCTCGACACGCGCCATCGGCTCATTGATTACGTGGAACTCTTCCGGGGCACGATCGACCGGGCGACCGTGCACCCTCGCGAAGTGGTGAAGCTTGCCCTCGCCCGCAATGCCGCAGCCCTGGTGCTGGCACACCCCCATCCATCAGGCGCCGCGGAACCGAGTCAGGCGGACGAACTCATAACGCGACGGCTCAAGGAAGCTCTGGCGCTGGTCGATATCTGCTTGCTCGATCACATCATCGTCGCAGGCGGAGAGGCCATCTCGTTTTCCGAACGTGGGCTGCTCTAGTGCTGCGAATCTACAGCTCTCGAGATCGCCCGCCGCTATGAGGAAGCGGTAGCGGCTTTCGCAGAAGTCATCAGTCTTGACCCTGACTTCAAGAACACCTACGGGGATCGCGGGCTTACCTATCACGGGCTCGGTGATCCTGAGAGCGCGCGCCGCATGCGAGACCAAGCCGGACTACTGGTTCAGTCAACAGTGCCTCGCGGTGATCTATGACAAGCTCGGCCGACACGCGGATGCGCAAACGGAGCTTGCGAAACTGAAAGCACCACTGGGCGATGCCTCGGCGTACCAGTACGCCACGATCTACGCGCAGTGGGGTAACCTGCCCAAGGCGCTCGAATGGCTCGACACGGCGCTGCGGCTGCGTGATCCGGGCCTGGAAAATCTGAAGACCGATCCGCTCCTGGACCCCTTGCGCAAAGAGCCACGCTTCCAGGCGATCGAACGTCAGCTCAA
>Ga0302324_100007687_pt1 | contig 22873 bp, 17 predicted proteins | sample Palsa_T0_1_FD_201949 | JGI IMG/M metagenome (GOLD analysis project Ga0302324, IMG submission 201949) | Peat permafrost microbial communities from Stordalen Mire near Abisko, Sweden - Palsa_T0_1 | ecosystem: Environmental > Terrestrial > Soil > Palsa > Peat permafrost | place: Sweden: Abisko...
GCCGGCCGTGTTTTTGCGACCACGAGTTCCAGGCCGATCGACCTCGTCCAGTCACAATTTCGACGCAGCTTCGGCTAATCTGATCGCGTCCCTTCTCGATGCCGGATGAAACGAGCAATGATGGTCCGTCTCACCGTTGCCGGCTTGGCTTTTGCGTGTTGCGTGCTCGCCGTTTCGCAGGCCGCCGCGCAGGCGTCTGCGGGCGATCTTTACGTCAAGGTGGATCAGCTGGAGAATCAGATGCGCCAGCTGACCGGGGCGGTCGAGCAGCTCCAATACCGCAACCAGCAGCTCGAAGCCGCGCTCAAGCGGATGCAGGACGATTTCGAATCCCGCCCGGGGGGCGTACCGCGTGCCTCTGCGCAGGCGATTCCCGCCCGGCCGGCGGTCCAGCCGGCCGTCCCCGTGGCGCCCCCGCCGGGCCGGCGCTCCGATGCGTTCGATCCGTCGCAAAGCCCCGGTGCCCCGGGCGTCCCGCGCGCGCTCGGTGCGGTCCCCTCCATCATGGCGACGGAAGAAGCGCCGATCCCGGCCGAGCCTTTGCCCGCGCCGAGTGGGCGCGTGGCCGGCGCTCCGCTCGATCTCGGCAGCATGTCGAACGCCGCGGGCCAGCCGCCGGTGCAGCGCGCGCCTGCGGCGGCCGTGAGCAGCCTCGGGCAGCCGCCCCGCGCCCCGGTGGCCGGCTACGGCGTGACTGCCCCGCCTTCGCAGTCGCCGCGCGACAGCTATGACCTCGGCTACGGCTATCTGCTGCATAAGGACTACGCGCTGGCCGAAGACACGTTCCGCGATTTCCTCAGGCGCTATCCGAGCGACCGGCTCGCCGCCGAAGCGCAATACTGGCTCGGCGAAAGCATGTTCCAGCGCCAGAATTATCGCGACGCCGCCGACGCCTTCCTCGCGCTGTCGAAAAAATACGAGAACAGCGCCAAGGCGCCGGATTCGCTGCTCCGGCTCGGCCAGTCGCTCGCCGCGCTGAACGAAAAGGAACTCGCTTGCGCGACGTTCGGCGAAGTCACCCGCAAATATCCCCGCGCCTCGCTCACCGTGAAGCAAGTGGTCGAGCGGGAGCAGAAGCGTGTCCACTGCTGAGGACGCGCGGCCGATCGGCGACGCCGAGGCCGACCGCCTGTTTGCCGATCTCATCCACGAACCGGCGCTCGTCGTCGCGGTTTCCGGCGGCCCCGACTCCACCGCCCTGCTTTATCTGCTCGCGCGCTGGCGCATGCGCTGCGAGCCGTCGCCGCAACTTCACGCGGTGACCATCGACCACGGCCTGCGCCCGCAGGCGCGCCGCGAAGCGGCCGGGGTGAAACGGATTGCCGCGCAGTTGGGCGTCGGCCACCGCACCATGCGCTGGACCGGCGCAAAGCCAGCCACCGGCCTGCAGGAGAAGGCGCGGGGCGCGCGCTACCGCCTCTTGCTCGCAGCCGCCCGCAAAGCCGGCGCGCGCTGCGTCGTCACCGCGCATACCCTCGACGATCAGGCCGAAACCGTGCTGTTCCGTCTTGCCCGCGGCAGCGGCCTCGCCGGAATCGGCGCCATGGCGCGGGTGTCCAGCGCCGGCTTCCATGCGGGCGTCATGCGCGGCGCGAAGGGCAGCCCAGCGCTGGTGCGCCCTCTGCTCGATGTCGCCAAGGCGCGGCTGATCGCAACCTTGCGCGTCGCCGGCATCGCCCATGCGGAGGATCCCAGCAACGACGATCCGCGCTTTGCCCGCGTGCGCTGGCGCAAGCTGGCGCCGGCGCTGGCCGCGGAAGGCCTTACGGCGGAACGGCTGGTCCAGCTGGCGCGCCGTGTGCGCCGCAACGAAGCGGCCATCGAAGCCGTCGTGACGGCGGCGTTCGATCGCCTCGGTTCGCGCCCGGCGGCGCGGACGATTGCATTCGATGCCAGAAGTTTGTGCGATGCACCCGCTGAGATCGCACTGCGCTTGATCGGACGCGCGGCCGGCGAGGTCGGCGATGAGGGACCGATCGAGCTCGGCAAGCTCGAAGCCATGTGCGAATCGCTGGCCGACGCCTTCGATCGCCCGGCCGGGCGGTTTCGCCGGACGCTGGCGGGTGCCATGGTCTCGCTGCAAAGAGATCGCTTGATCGTGGAGCGGGCGCCGCCGCGCCGGCATCGTTCACGGAGTTGAAACCCTGTGGACAATCGCCGGCAGGACGTGGCGCCGCTGCGGAAAGGGCGTTCACTAATGGGGCGCTATATTCGCCGAAATGGACCCGGCCTGCTTGGCAGCGGCGGCACGCACACCTACATTGAGGCGGACGGGGTGGCGGGGCGGTCGGGAAGATATTCCGTTGAAGGCGCGTGAGCTTCGCACCAAGAGGGTCGTTGGATGAATGCCAATTTGCGCAATTTCGCCCTCTGGGTGATCATCGTTTTGTTGTTGCTTGCGCTGTTCACGGTATTCCAGAACCCCGGCCAGCGGTCGGTGACCCAGGATATCTCGTTCTCGCAACTGCTCAACGATGTCGACCAGGGCAAGGTTCGCGACGTCGTCATCCAGGGCCCGGAGATCCACGGCACCTATACGGACGGACGCGGCTTCAACACCTACGCGCCCAACGATCCCACGCTGGTGCAGCGGCTCTACGGAAAGGGCGTGACCATTACGGCACGTCCGCTTCAGGATAACGTGCCGTGGTTCGTCGGCCTCCTGGTCTCGTGGCTGCCCTTCATCGCGCTGATCGGGGTTTGGATCTTCCTGTCGCGCCAGATGCAAGGCGCCGGCGGCAAGGCGCTCGGCTTCGGCAAGTCGCGGGCTAAGCTTCTGACCGAGGCCCATGGACGCGTCACCTTCGAGGACGTCGCCGGCGTCGACGAGGCCAAGCAGGACCTGCAGGAGATCGTCGAGTTCCTGCGCGATCCCGGAAAGTTCCAGCGTCTCGGCGGCCGGATTCCGCGCGGCGTGCTCCTGGTCGGGCCTCCCGGTACCGGCAAGACGCTGCTGGCGCGCGCCATCGCCGGCGAAGCGAACGTGCCGTTCTTCACCATTTCCGGCTCCGACTTCGTCGAGATGTTCGTGGGCGTCGGCGCCAGCCGCGTGCGCGACATGTTCGAGCAGGCCAAGAAGAACGCGCCCTGCATCATCTTCATCGACGAGATCGACGCGGTCGGCCGTCACCGCGGCGCCGGCCTCGGCGGCGGCAATGACGAACGCGAGCAGACGCTGAACCAGCTGCTGGTCGAGATGGACGGCTTCGAAGCCAACGAGGGCATCATCCTCATTGCCGCCACCAACCGGCCCGACGTGCTCGATCCGGCGCTGCTGCGTCCGGGCCGCTTCGACCGCCAGGTCGTGGTGCCCAATCCCGACGTGGTGGGACGCGAGCAGATTTTGAAGGTGCATGTGCGCAAGGTCCCGCTCGCGCCCGACGTCAACCTCAAGACGGTGGCGCGCGGCACGCCGGGCTTCTCCGGTGCCGATCTCATGAACCTCGTCAACGAGGCGGCCTTGATGGCGGCACGCCGCAACAAGCGGATGGTGACGCAGGTCGAGTTCGAGGACGCCAAGGACAAGGTGATGATGGGCGCCGAGCGCAAGTCGCTGGTGATGACGGAGGAGGAGAAGCTTCTCACCGCCTATCACGAAGGCGGACACGCCATCGTCGCCCTGAACGTCAAGGCGACCGATCCGGTCCACAAGGCGACCATCATCCCGCGCGGCCGTGCGCTCGGCATGGTCATGCAGCTTCCCGAGCGCGACAAGCTCTCCATGAGCCTGGAGCAGATGACCTCGCGGCTCGCCATTATGATGGGCGGCCGGGTCGCGGAAGAACTGGTGTTCGGCCGCGACAAGGTGACGTCGGGGGCCGCTTCGGACATCGAGCAGGCGACCAAGCTCGCCCGCATGATGGTGACCCGCTGGGGCCTGTCGAACGAGCTCGGCACCGTCGCCTATGGCGAAAACCAGGAGGAAGTTTTCCTGGGCTATTCGGTGGCGCGCCAGCAGAACATCTCGGAGTCGACGGCGCAGAAAATTGATTCGGAGATCCGCCGGTTGGTCGAGGCGGGCTATCAGGAAGCCAACGACATCCTCACCTCCAAGCGCGACGAGCTGGATCTGCTCGCCAAGGGCCTGCTCGAATTCGAGACGCTCTCCGGCGACGAAATCAAGGACCTCCTCAACGGCAAGCGGCCGCGCCGCGAGTCCGTGATCGAGCCGTCGACGCCGCGCTCGTCCGCCGTGCCCAATGCCGGCAAGCCGCGGCCGCGACCCGAGACCGGCGGCATGGAGCCGCAGCCGCAGGCGTAACCTTCGGGACCATCTCCCGCAGAAACGCACGACGCAGGATCATCTGTCCTGCGTCGTTTTTCGTGCTCCTCGGGCCGTTTCACGCCGCGGCCATACCAACGCGACGACGGCGGCGATGATCGCGAGCACGGCGGCGGCGAGCGCCACCACGCCCGGCCAGCCGGCGAAGCTCCAGGCGAGGCCCGGCACGAAGCCGCCGACGCTGCCGCCGATGTAGAAGCTGCTCACATAAAGCCCGACCGCCGATGAGCGGCCCTCATGGGCGGTCGCGGTGACGTAGCCGGTCGAGGTCGCCTGGCAGATCATGCCGCAGGTCGCGCACAGCACCAGGCCGAGCACGATCAGGGTCACCGGCGCGGTAAGGAGAAGGGCGAGGCCCGCCGCCCATATGACCATGACCCCGAGGATCAATCCGCGCCGGCCGAACCGCGTCACCGCCCACCCGGTCATCGGCGCGCAGCAGGTGCCGGCGAGATAGGTGACGAACAAGAGCCCGAGCTTGGCCGGCGTGAAGTCGTAGGGCGGCGCCGCGAGATGGAAGCTCACATAGGTGAAGATCGCGATGAAGTTGAACAGCACGCCGAATCCGACCGCGTAGATCGCGATCAATTGCGGGTTTGCGAGGTGACGCAGCATCTGCCTGCCCGACGCGATGAATCCCTCGGAGCGCCGGAAGCGCCGCTCGCGCGGCAGCGTGATCACCACCACGACCGCGCCGACCAGTGAAATCGCCGCGAGCACCAGGAAGGCCTCGCGCCAGCCGATCACTTCGGACAGTACGCCCGGGATGAGCCGGCCGCAGAAGCCGCCGATGCTGGAGCCGGCGACGTAGATGCCGGCGACGCCCGCCACCTGCGCCGGCGGCCATTCGTCGCCGACATAGGCGAGCGCGACGGTGAAGATCGGCGGCAGCATCAGGCCCTGGATGAAACGCCAGACGATGATGCTGTGGACGCTGCCCGCAAGCGCCACCATGACGGTCGGCACCGCGGCGGCGAACATCGCCGCTGTGATCAGCCGCTTGCGCCCGAGCACGTCGGCAATGGCACCGGTGAACGGCGCCGTCATGGCGATCGCCAGCGTGCCCGCAGTGATCATGGTGCTGATCTCGGCGGGGCCGACGCCGAACTCGTGCGACAACTCCGGCAGCAGGGCCTGCGGGGCGTAGAGATTGAGAAAGGTGCAGAACCCCGTGATTGCGATGGCGAAACGCCGGAAGTCGATGGCCATGGGCTCGGGACAATCGTGGGGGCACCAGTATTGGGTTGTGGCACGGCCGGCCGGCACTTTACAGTGCCGCCGCCGCATGGCGGCCGTGGGTCGGCCGCGTGTCCCCGCTCGTCGCCCAGCGGGGCGTGCAGACCGCACTTGGTCTATTGACCGCGCGTGGCGCCTCCCGGAATGATCCCGCCCGTGGCGCGCAGTTTCATCGGTGCGCCGAACCCATGGAGGACTGCGTGCTCATCGACCATCGCTACTATCGGATCAAGCCGGGAATGGTGCCTGCTCATCTCGACATTTACGAAAAGCACGGCTTTGCCGCCCAGTCGCGGCATCTCGGAAAGCCGTTCGCCTACCTGTTCACGGAATCGGGAGACGTGAACACGCTCGTCCACATGTGGCTCTATGACGATGTCGCCGACCGCGCCAAAAAGCGCGCCGCCATGGCCGCCGACCCCGAGTGGCAGAACTACCTGCGCCTCAACAACGAAGCCGGATACGTGGTGTCGCAGCAGAACAATCTGATGCTGCCGACCAGGTTTGCGCCGATCGGGCGGTGACCGGTTTGTCCCGGCCACCTCGATGATGCCGGTGCGGGCCTCCCGGACGAGTTGCGCGGGACAAGCGCGCGCATGACCGGTTATAAGAGCGCATTCTTCAGCGCGCGTTCTTCGATGCCCATGCCGGGAAAGCTCACATGAAAGCCAAGGACAATCTGCGCACCGCCGCCGAGGTGCTGGTCGACCAGTTGATCGTCAACGGTGTCCGCCACGTCTTCTGCGTGCCCGGCGAGAGCTATCTCGCCGTGCTCGATGCGTTTCACGACCGCGACATCGCCGTCACCGTGTGCCGCCATGAGAGCGGCGCTGCGATGATGGCCGAGGCGGTCGGCAAGGTGACCGGTCGGCCCGGCATCTGCTTCGTCACCCGCGGTCCCGGCGCCACCAATGCGTCGGCGGGCATCCATATCGCCCACCAGGACTCCTCGCCGATGATCGTGTTCGTCGGCCAGGTGGCGCGCGACATGCGCGAGCGCGAGGCGTTCCAGGAACTCGATTACCGCGCCGTGTTCGGCACCATGACCAAGTGGGCGACCGAGATCGACGATCCCGCGCGGGTGCCGGAGATCGTGTCGCGCGCCTTCTATGTGGCGACCAGCGGCCGTCCCGGCCCGGTGGTGATCGCGCTTCCCGAGGACATGCTGGTCGAGCGGGTCGCAGTTGCGGACGCGCCTGCGTTCCGGCCGGTGGAGACCTCGCCCGGCGCGGCCGAGATGGCGGAATTGGCGGACCTCGTCGCCAAGGCCGAGCGCCCGATTTTCATTCTCGGCGGCAGCCGGTGGTCGGAGGCCGGATGCGAGGCCATCGCCCGCTTCGCCGAAAAATTCGCCATGCCGGTCGCGACCAGCTTTCGCCGCGCCCATCTCTTCCACCCGCTGCACCCGTGCTATGCCGGCGATCTCGGCATCGGGCCCAATCCGAAGCTGCTGGCGCGGGTCAAGGCGTCCGATCTCGTCGTCCTGGTCGGCGGCCGGCTCGGGGAAATGCCCAGCCAGGGTTACACCCTGTTCGACATTCCCGCGCCGCAGACGACCTTCGTGCACGTCCATCCCGGCGCCGAGGAACTCGGCCGCGTGTACCGGCCGCATCTCGCGATCCATGCGAGCCCGGCCGCCTTCGCCCTCGCCGCGGCCGAGCTGGCGCCGCGGGCCGAGCCGCGCTGGCGCGCCGAGACCAAGGCCGCCCACGAGGAATATCTCGCCTTCACCGACAAGCCCACCGCGGTGCCCGGCGCCGTCAATCTCGGCGAAATCCTGGTGTGGCTGCGCGACAACCTCCCCGACGACGCCTTCCTGTGCAACGGCGCCGGCAACTTCTCGGCCTGGATTCACCGCTTCTACCGCTTCCGCAAGTTTGCCACCCAGGTCGCGCCGATGGCGGGATCGATGGGTTATGGTTTTCCGGCCGCGGTCGGCATGAAGCGGATGTTTCCGCACCGCACGTCCGTCGCAATCTGCGGCGACGGCGATTTCCTCATGACCGGGCAGGATTTCGCGACCGCCGTCCAGTTCGGCTTACCGGTCATCGCCATCATTGCCGACAACGGGCTTTACGGCACCATCCGCATGCACCAGGAACGCGAATATCCCGGCCGCATTTCCGCAACCGAGCTGCGCAACCCGGATTTCGCCGCCTATGCGAAGGCGTTCGGCGGCTTCGGGGTTACGGTCGATAAGACCGCGGACTTCGCGGCGGCGTTCGGCGCCGCCGAGCAGTCCGGCCTTCCCGCGATCATTCACCTCAAGATCGACCCCGAAGCGATCACGCCGGCGACGACGCTGACCAAGATCCGCGAGGCGGCCCTGGCGCGCCAGCATTGACCCTTGGTTCCCCGCAGCGCTGAGGGACTGCGGGCGCGGCCAGCCCAGGAATTGGCGCGGATGCAAATCCGCGCCGCCGAACGAGCCGGGACACGCCATGGCCTACCGCCGAACGGAACGGGTGATCGCGCGCCTCGCCGCCCGCCACGAGGCCATCGTCGCGGCTGCGCGGGCGCTGGCGAGCGAAAGCGGGATGGGCGCCGTGCAGATCGTCCCGGTGGCGGAACGCGCCGGCATAGCCGCCGGAACCGTCTACCGCTATTTCCCGTCCAAGGACGATCTGGTCGCCGCGCTGGTCGCCGTCATTTCCGAACAGGAGATCGCCGCCATCCGCCGCGCCGCGGCGGCGGCACCGGGGCCGCTGTCGGCGCTCTCGGCGGCGCTCATGGCATTTGCGACGCGCGCCTTGCTGGAGCGCCGGCTGGCCCAGGCCATGCTCGCGGCAGCGGCCGACGCCGATGCAGCCGCCGAGCGCCCAGCGTTCCGGCACCGGCTGGCGGCGGAGTTCGCGACCCACATCCGCGCCGCCATCGCCGCCGGCCATCTGCCCGAGCAGGATGAAGCCTTCGCCGCCGTGGCTGTGATCGGCGCCATGATGGAGGGGCTGGTCGGCTCGCTCTCCGGCGCGCCGGAGACGCCGGAGGCCCGGCACGGCGCCGCGCAGGCGCTCACGCTGTTCGCCTTGCGGGCGCTGGGTGTCGTCGACGCCCGGGCGCGCGGCCTCGTGGTCCAGGCCGGATGAGGCATGGTCCCGGACCGCATCGGAACCAGGATCATTCGCAAAATCAAATAGATCAGCGCACCTGGCGCCGACTCGGGTCGTTTCAATGGGCCATCAGGGCCGGCACCGTCATCGTGTGGAGAATTCCTCGCGTCGTGCCGCCGAGCACGAATTCGCGCAGCCGCGAATGGCCGTAGCCGCCCATCACGATGAAATCGACCGCGTTGTCGGCCGCATAGGACAGGATGGTGTTGGCCACGTCGACGTCCTCGGCGACGATCTGGCGGACATCGACCTTGAGGCCGTGGCGGGCGAGGTGCTGGCCGATCTCGACACCGGGGACCTCGTTTTTCTTGGTGCGGCCGGTGGCGACCATGACGATGTCGATCGCCTTGGCCCGGCGCAGGAACGGCATCGCATCGCCGATCGCGCGGGCGGCGCCGTGGCTGCAATCCCAGGACACCAGAACGCGATCGAGCTTGAGCGGGGTGTTCTGGATGTAGGGGACGACGATGACGGGCCGGCCGGATTGGAACAGGCCGGCTTCGACCATGAGGTCATCGCCGTTGGGCCGGTCGGGCTCCTGCTGCTTGACCACCGACAGGTCGAAGTGGCGGGCAATCCGGCCGAACAGGGCGATGGCGTCGCCGAGGCTCGTCTGGAACAGGCGATGCTCGGCGGACAGTCCCTCGCGCTTGGCGGCGGCCTCGAAACGATTGATGGCCGCCGCGGCGGCGGCACGGGATTCGTCGCGCTGCACGTCCACCCAGGTCGAAGACAGGCCGTCCAGCACCGCCGGGGTGACCACGGGATCGAAGGCGAAGGCGGTAGCGGCGATGTGCGCCTCGAACGCCGCCGCGATCGAGATCGCGAAGTCGGCGGCCGGATCACGGGCGGCCTCCAGGGTCAGGTTCACGACGAGGTCCTTGATCATGGCCTGATCTCCCGGATTGCGACGCTCGGCGCTGATCAGCCTGGATCATCCCCCGCCATCACCCTTGATCGGTGTCAACAGCCGGCGCGGGGCGGGCGAACCCGCCCCGCCACGCACTGGTCACTTCTTGACGTTGCCGTCCTTGTCGAACTGCGAGACATAGCTCCACAGATCGCCCACTTCCTTCTCGCTCTTGATGCCGGCGAAGATCATCTTGGTACCCGGCACCTTGCCGCGCGGGTCCTTGATGTATTCCTTGAATACGTCCGCGCTCCAGGTGATCCCGGAAGCCTTGTTCGCATCGCTGTAGTTGAAGCCATCGACGGTGCCCGACTTGCGGCCATTGAGGCCGTTGAGCTCCGGTCCGACCTTGTTGGTGGCGTCCGGTCCGATATTGTGGCAAGGGGCGCATTTACGGAACGACTTCTCGCCCGCTTCCACGTCCTGGGCGAACGCCGCCCCGGTCGTCACCACAAGCCCGACCGCAACAAACACGAATTGTCTCATCTTGACGTCTCCTTGCGCTGGCTACGAGCGTCCGCGATGACGCCCGTGGGCGCTCCTCTTTTGGCTCACGAGCCCCCAAGGATGGTTCGAATGGCGTGCTTGATGGCCGCTGTCAACGGCGAATCGAGCATAGGGGCTCTGGACGGCGCCGTATTGAGCTTATCCCGGCCGATTTCTCGCGCTAAAAGAAGCTGGTTAGGGAGATTCGCCATGACGGTGCAGATGCCCGCCCGCGACCAAGCCGTGCTCAAGCGCCGCAGCGAAATCGTGCGGGCGCTGCGGGCGATCGTGCCGAACGAGGGGGTCATTTCCGCCGAACGGGAGATGCGGCCTTATGAATCCGACGGCCTTACCGCCTATCGCCAGCTTCCCATGGTGGTGGTGCTGCCGCGGACCGTCGAGGAGGTGGCTGGCGTGCTCCGCTATTGCCATTCCAACGGGATCAAGGTGGTTCCCCGCGGGGCCGGCACCTCGCTCTCCGGCGGTGCTTTGCCGCTCGGGGACGGCGTGCTGCTCGGCATGGCGCGGTTCAACCATATCCGCGAGGTCGATTTCGCCAACCGGGTCGCCGTGGTGGAGCCGGGCGTGACCAATCTCGCAATCACCCAGGCGGTTGCGCATCGCGGCTTCTACTACGCGCCCGACCCCTCCTCGCAGATCGCCTGCACCATCGGCGGCAATGTGGCGGAGAATTCCGGCGGCGTGCACTGCCTCAAATACGGCTTGACCGCGAACAACGTGCTCGGCTGCGAGATCGTGCTGATGAACGGCGACATCATCCGGCTGGGCGGCAGGCATCTCGATGCCGGCGGTTATGACCTGCTCGGCGTGTTCATCGGCTCCGAAGGGCTGCTCGGCGTCGTCACCGAGGTCACCGTGCGCATTCTCCAGAAGCCGGAAAGCGCCCGCGCGATCCTCATCGGCTTTCCCGATGCGGGGGATGCGGGCGCCTGCGTCAGCCGCATCATCGCGGCCGGGATCATTCCCGCGGGCATCGAGATGATGGACCGGCCGGCCATCCACGCTGTGGAGGAATTCGTTCATGCCGGCTATCCGCTCAATGTGGAAGCGATCCTGATCGTCGAGCTCGACGGTCCCCTTGCCGAGGTCGACCACCTCGTCGCCAAGGTGTCCGAACTCGCCCTGGGCTGCCGCGCCACCACGCTGCATAGCTCCAACTCGGAAGCGGAGCGGCTGCTGTTCTGGGCCGGGCGCAAGGCCGCATTCCCGGCGGTCGGCCGCATATCGCCCGACTATTTCTGCATGGACGGCACCATCCCGCGCGCCGCGCTGCCGAAAGTGCTGCAGCGCATGCGTGAAATGTCGCATCACTATGGCCTTCGCGTCGCCAATGTGTTTCATGCCGGCGACGGCAACCTCCATCCGCTCATCCTCTACGATGCCAATCAGCCGGGAGAGCTGGAGCGTGCGGAGGCGTTCGGTGCCGACATCCTCAAGCTGTGCGTCGAAGTCGGCGGCGTGCTCACCGGCGAGCATGGCGTCGGGGTCGAGAAGCGGGACCTGATGCCGGTGATGTTCTCGGAGATCGATCTCGATCATCAGCAGCGCGTCAAATGCGCGTTCGACGAGAAGGGCCTGCTCAATCCCGGCAAGGTGTTTCCGACGCTCCATAATTGCGCCGAGCTCGGCCGCATCCATGTGAGCGGCGGACGCCTGCCGTTTCCCGATATCCCGCGTTTCTGATCCGCGATCCCTGCGATGGACGATACGATCAAGCCCCGCGACCGCAACGACATCGAGGCTGCCGTGCAATGGGCGCTCGGCGGCGGCAAATCGCTCGAGGTGGTCGGCCGCGGCTCCAAGCGCGCCCTCGGCCGCCCCGCCCAGCACGACGCGACCCTCGACGTGTCCGCGTTGTCCGGGGTGACGCTCTACGAGCCTCAGGAGCTGGTGCTGTCGGCGCAGGCGGGTACGCCCCTTGCCGAGATCGACGCGCTGCTGGCCGCCCAGGGCCAGGCGCTGGCGTTCGAGCCGATGGATTACGGGCCCGTGCTCGGGGAGCCTGAGGGCCAAAGCACCATCGGCGGCGTCATCGCGGCCAACCTGTCGGGGCCGCGCCGCATCAAGGTGGGTGCGGCGCGCGACCATTTTCTCGGCGTGACCGCTGTTTCCGGGCGCGGCGAGACGTTCAAGTCGGGCGGCCGGGTGGTCAAGAACGTCACCGGTTATGATCTCTGCAAGCTGCTGGCGGGCTCCTGGGGGACATTGGGGATCATGACCGACGTCACCCTCAAGGTGCTGCCGCGGCCGGAGACGGAGACGACGCTCGTCTTGTATGGCCTCAACGAGCGGGAGGCCGGCGAGGCCATGACCAAGGCGATGGCGTCGTCCTTCGACGTGTCCGGCGCCGCGCATGTGCCCGATTATCTGGCGGCACGTCTGGACGGCGTCGGCCGCTCCGATGCAGCGACCCTGTTGCGGATCGAAGGAATCGAGCCCTCGGTGGTCCACCGCATCGAAGGGCTCGAACGCGAACTGCGACCGGGCCCGGCGACGGCGAAGCTGGACCAACACGCCTCGCGGGCAATGTGGCGCGCGATCCGCGACGCCAAACCGCTGGCCGCGAATACCGAGGCCGGTTCGCGGCCGCTGTGGCGCATCTCCACCGCGCCGAGCCATGGCTGGGAGATCGTAGCGCGGATCTCTCCGGCCTCGCAGCTGTTCTTCGATTGGGGCGGAGGACTCGTATGGGTCGCGCCGCCGGCAGCGCCGGATTGCGGCGCCGCCGGGATCCGCCGCGTCGTGACCGAGATGGGCGGCCACGCCACGCTGGTGCGCGGGCCGGCCGCCGCCAGGGCCTCCATCGACGTGTTCGAGCCGGCCGCGGACGCGCTGGGGGCGCTGACCAAGCGCGTCAAGGAGAGCTTCGATCCCAAGGGCGTGCTCAACCCCGGGCGAATGTGGGCGGGCGTATAGACATGCAGACATCGTTCTCCCTCGCCCAGCTCGCCGATCCCGCCGTCGCGGAGGCCGACAAAATCCTGCGGGCGTGCGTGCATTGCGGATTTTGCACTGCGACCTGCCCGACCTATCTGCTGCTCGGGGACGAAGACGATTCGCCGCGCGGACGCATCTACCTCATCAAGGACATGCTTGAAAAAGGCGAGCCGGCGCGCCGCGAGGTCGTCAAGCACATCGACCGCTGCCTGTCCTGCCTGTCCTGCATGACGACCTGCCCGTCGGGCGTCCACTACATGCACCTCGTCGATCATGCCCGCGCCCATGTGGAGGTGACCTACCGCCGGCCCTATGCCGACCGGATGCTGCGCGCCATTCTTCTCAAAGTGCTGCCCGATCCGAAGCGGTTCCGGATGGCGCTGTTCGGCGCCTTTCTGGCGAAGCCGCTGACACCGCTGTTCCGTCTTGCCGGGTTCAAGCGGGTCGTCGCGATGCTCGACCTGGCGCCGGCCCGGTTTCCGCGCCGCACGCCGCGGTCCCAAAAACTATCTCCTGCACCATGGCCGCGGCGCGGCAGGGTTGCGCTGCTGTCGGGTTGCGTTGCCGACGCGCTGGCGCCGGAAATCAATGCCGCCGCCATACGTGTTCTCAATCGCCACGGTTTCGACGTTGTGATTCCTTCGGGCGAAGGATGTTGTGGATCGCTCGCCCACCACATGGGCCATGAAACCGAGGCGCATGACGCGGCACGGCGCAATATCTCCGTGTGGATAAATGAAATCGACGGCGAGGGATTGGACGCCATACTGACGACGGCTTCCGGCTGCGGCACGACCATGAAGGATTACGGCTTCATGTTTCGCACCGAGGAAGACATCGCCGGCGCTGCCGCAAGGGTCAGCGACCTGGTCCGGGACATATCAGAATTCATAAGCGAAATCAGACACTTGAAATATGTCGTCCGGCCGCCTCTGGCGGTCGCCTACCACGCCGCCTGCTCGTTGCAGCACGGTCAGAAAATCACGGTGCTGCCGAAGGAGATGTTGTCGAGGGCCGGCTTCGCGATCAAGGATATTCCCGAGGGACATATCTGCTGCGGATCGGCCGGAACTTACAACCTTTTGCAGCCCGAATTGGCAAATCGGTTGCGTGATCGCAAAATCGCGCATATCCAAGAGATTGCGCCTGATTTGATTGCGGCTGGAAATATCGGCTGCATCACCCAGATCGCAGCGGGCACGGGAATTCCGGTTGTTCATCCGATCGAATTAATCGACTGGGCGACCGGAGGACCGGCGCCAAGGGCGCTCGAAAGTAAAGGCCGTCCGGCGTCATCGGCGGCCTGAGTGAGTCGACTCAAGAGTTCCATCACAGTCGCAGCTGATCGAAATTTGATTATCCCGGTGTGTATCGGAAGGTCAGCCGCAACGATCGGGAGAACGATCATGGCGAAGAAGGCGAAGAAAACGAAGAAGGACAAGGCGAAGAAGGAAAAAAAGGCGAAGAAAATCGCCGCGGTGAAGGCCGCTTCGAAGAAGAAGTCCACGGCGAAGAAGCCGGCCAAGAAGGCGGCGAAGAAACCGGCCAAGAAGGTCGTCGCCAAGCGCGCTCCTGCAAAGAAGGCCGCCAAGGCGCCGGCCAAGAAAGCGGTCGCGAAAAAGCCTCCCGCCAGCAAGGCTCCGGCGCCCAAGCCCGCCGCACTCAAGCCCGCCGCACTCAAGCCTGCCGCACCCAAGCCCATCGCCGCCCCGAAACCGGCCGCACCGACGCCGATGGCCGCCGCGCCCAAGCCCATTGCGCCCAAGCCCATTGCGCCCAAGCCCGCCGCACCGCCGGTGCCGAAACCGACGGCACCCGCTGCGCCCAAGCCGGTAATCGCTGCGCCGAAGCCTGCCGTGCCGCCGCCCGCGATGCCGGCGGCAGTCCCGCGGCCCACTCCTCCGACTGCCGCGCCGCGGCCAGCGGCTCCGCCTGCAGCGCCGGCGCATGCGGCTCCACAACCGGCGCCCCACCTGCCTCCGCGGCCGGCCCCCGCGCCGTCGCCGAGCGGCACGTCGACGCCCGGTTCCGGAACCGGCCACGGGTCGTCCGGTTCGAGCGGCTCGTAGCGGTCTGCGAGTCGGCGGCTGCGAAGGTTCGCTTTCGCTGAAGCGTAAGCTGGTCAGCTCCCTCCCCTGAAGCAGTGGGGAGGGAGCGCCAAGCTCGCGGACCGGCCTTTTGTATCCCGAAAACTAGGCGGCTGCCTTCTTGCGGTTGGCTTCCAGCCGCGCGTCGACCAACGCCACCTGCGCATCGATGGCCGGAAGACTCAGGCCCTTCTGCCGGGCAATCAGCTGCACCAGCTTGTCGGCGCGCTCGATATTGGTCGCGCCGTTTTGCAACGCACGTGCGGCCGAGGCCGGACGCGACAGGCTTTGCGCGGCGGCGGCGTATTTCTCGAACGGCACCAGGTCGGAGGGCTGAGCGCCGAGCTTGACGCACAGGTCGAACACGAAATTGTAGACCGCGCGCGCCTCTTCGAGGTTGCTGTGCACCGCTTCCTGCGCGGTGCGCATGCCGTCCTTGGTGATGCAGCGGTAGTTGCCGGCGAGCAGCATCGACCACTTGGCGAGCGGCACGAAGATCGAATCGTGCACGCGCAGCTTCACCGGCAATTCGATCTTGCCCTCGGGCGTATCGAAACGCACCGCGTCGATATCCTTCTCGATCTGGCGCAGGATGGCGGTGTATTTGTCGTTCTCGAATTTGGCGACCTTGAAATTGGTCGGCAGGGTGACCATCAGCACGTTGACCTTTTCATCCGGCGGGCGGATCGCCTGCGGGTCCGGGCTGCACAGCGTCAGCAGGCCGGGGTCGAAATGGTCCCACACGGTCGGATCGGTATAGGCCGGCTTGAGCGCATCGTAATCGAGGCCGGGAATCCGCTTCACGTAGGGAAGCGGCGGCATGTTCATGATCGACATGCAGGGGACTTTGGAGGTCGCCACCGCGTCGAGCAGCTCGCGCACGCCGGGCGAGCGGTACTGCGGTTCCTGCATCGCAAGCCCGACCAGATCGTAATCCTTGGGGTTGACGTTGGCCGCGCCGCTGGCGGTCACTTTCCCCGGCAGCTTGCGCGAATCGATCTCGATCGGGTCCTTGCGGCCCTTGACCGGCAGGCGCACCCGGAACCCCTCGGCGTTGATCAGGTCGGCCTCGGCCGGCAGGCACACCAGGTGAACCGAATGTCCGCCGAACATGATCTTCGAGGCCAGCAGCGACCCGTAGGAGGCGCCCATGATCAGAATTTTGTACGTCGTCGCCATAGCAAACTCCTCCCTGTCGCTCATTGCCTATCGCTCATTGTTGAAAATTCGAGAGAGTTCCTCTCGTGGCCTGCATGAGCGTTCTGGATCCGGCCTTGCCGCCCCGTTCAAGCCTCAGCCATCGGGTCATCGATTGCTCCTGCCGATCATAACGTTCGATACGCCTTTTTGGTTACCGCCAGCATTAACCGACGACCTCTCGTCTGTCATCGTCTGCGTGGCGGGCCTCGCGCAACGATCGGTTGCAGCCGGAATTCTGGGGGTGTGAGGGACGGACATTCCCGATTCTGAAGTTGGTAAGCAGGACCTGCGAAGCTGCACGGCCGGCCTTCAACAGGATTCCGTCATGGTATCCGAATACTGGCAAACATCCAAACTCGCTTGGGCATCATGCGTCCGGCCGGCCGGCCATAAGTAGAGATACGAGCTGGTCCCGACCTCTACCGCACGGCAATATCGTCGCCTACATCAGCATCCGTCGGATGCCTCGTTCGGGTCCGTTCCAACCACGCTGGTCCCGGCCGTGCCGCCTCGGGCGATCGGGACAACGGGAGTTACTCGCAATGAATTTCGAGAAATACACCGACCGCGCCCGCGGCTTCGTCCAGTCTGCCCAATCGCTCGCCCTCCGCGAAGGCCACCAGCAGTTCGGCACCGAGCATCTGCTCAAGGTCCTGCTCGACGACCCCGAGGGGTTGGCCGCAGGGCTCATCGACCGTTCCGGGGGCCGCTCGCGCGAGGCGCTGGCCGCCGTCGAGGCGGCACTGGCCAAGCGTCCCAAGGTCGAGGGAAGCGGGGCCGGCCAGCTCTACATGGAGCCGGCACTGGCGCGCGTGTTCGAGACCGCGGAGAAAGTCGCGGACAAGGCCGGCGACAGCTTCGTGACCGTCGAGCGCCTGCTGCTCGCGCTCGCGCTGGAAAAGGACTCCGAGGCCGGCAAGATCCTGGCCAAAGCCGGGGTGACGCCGCAGAACCTCAATGCCGCGATCGAGGCGCTGCGCAAGGGCCGCACCGCAGATTCGGCGTCGGCCGAGAACGCCTATGACGCGCTCAAGAAATACGGCCGCGATCTCACCCAGGCGGCACGCGACGGCAAGCTCGATCCGGTGATCGGACGCGACGAGGAGATCCGGCGCACCGTGCAGGTGCTGTCGCGCCGGACCAAGAACAATCCGGTGCTGATCGGCGAGCCCGGTGTCGGCAAGACCGCCATCGTGGAAGGGCTCGCGCTGCGCATCGTCAACGGCGACGTACCGGAGAGCCTCAATGACAAGAAGCTGATTGCCCTCGACATGGGCGCGCTGATCGCCGGCGCGAAATATCGCGGCGAGTTCGAGGAGCGACTCAAGGCGGTGCTGCAGGAGGTGACGTCGTCCAACGGCAACATCATCCTGTTCATCGACGAGATGCACACGCTGGTCGGCGCCGGCAAGGCCGACGGCGCCATGGACGCCTCCAATCTGCTCAAGCCGGCCTTGGCGCGCGGCGAATTGCACTGCATCGGCGCCACCACGCTCGACGAATACAAGAAGCACGTCGAGAAGGACGCGGCGCTGGCGCGGCGATTCCAGCCGGTGTTCGTGTCGGAGCCGAGCGTCGAGGATACGGTGTCGATCCTGCGCGGGCTGAAAGACAAATACGAGCAGCATCACGGCGTGACCATCACCGATTCCGCGATCGTCGCGGCGGCGACGCTGTCGAACCGCTACATCACCGACCGCTTCCTCCCCGACAAGGCGATCGACCTCATCGACGAGGCGGCGGCGCGGCTCAAGATGCAGGTCGATTCCAAGCCGGAGGCGCTCGACTCCATCGATCGCGACATCGTGCGGCTGCGCATCGAGCAGGAGGCGCTCAAGAAGGAGCGCGACGCGGCCTCGCGCGACCGCCTCAAGACGCTGGAAAAGGAGCTCAAGGACCTCGAGAAGAGTTCGGCCGATCTCACCAGCCGATGGAAGTCGGAAAAGGAGAAGCTGTCGGAGGCGCAGAAGCTCAAGACCGAGCTCGAGCAGTTGCGCACCGAACTCGCCAATGCGCAGCGCAAGGGCGAATACCAGCGCGCCGGCGAGCTCGCCTATGGCCGCATCCCCGAGCTGGAAAAGAAGCTCAAGTCGATCGAATCCGCCGAAGGCAAGAGCGCGATGGTCGAGGAAGCCGTCACCGCCGACCACATCGCCCAGGTGGTGTCGCGCTGGACCGGCGTGCCGGTCGAACGCATGCTGGAAGGCGAGAAGGAAAAGCTCCTGCACATGGAGGACAGCCTCTCCTCCCGCGTCATCGGTCAGGCCGAGGCGGTGCGTGCGGTGTCGACGGCGGTGCGCCGTGCCCGCGCCGGGCTTCAGGACCCGCGTCGCCCGATCGGCTCGTTCATTTTCCTGGGGCCCACCGGCGTCGGCAAGACCGAGCTGACCAAGGCGCTCGCCGCATTCTTGTTCGACGACGAGAACGCGATGGTCCGCCTCGACATGTCCGAATACATGGAGAAGCATTCGGTGGCGCGGCTGATCGGCGCGCCGCCCGGCTATGTCGGCTATGAGGAGGGCGGCGCGCTGACCGAAGCGGTGCGGCGGCGGCCCTACCAGGTCGTGCTGTTCGACGAGATCGAGAAGGCCCATCCGGACGTGTTCAATGTGCTGCTGCAGGTTCTCGACGACGGCCGCCTCACCGACGGCCAGGGTCACACCGTGGATTTCCGCAATACGCTGATCGTGATGACCTCCAATCTCGGCGCGGAATACCTCGTCAACCAGCCCGAGGGGCAGGACAGCGACGTCGTCCGCGATCTCGTGATGGGCGCGGTGCGGGCGCATTTCCGGCCGGAGTTCCTCAACCGGGTCGACGAGATCATCCTGTTCCACCGGCTGCGCCGCGAGGACATGGCACGCATCGTCGACATCCAGATCAAGGACCTCGACAAGCTCCTGGCCGACCGCAAGATCGTCATCGAGCTCGACAAGGAAGCGCGCGAGTGGCTCGCCGACAAGGGCTATGACCCCGCCTATGGAGCGCGGCCGCTGCGGCGGGTGATCCAAAAGACGCTTCAGGACCCGCTGGCCGAAATGATCCTGGCAGGCCGGGTGAAGGACGGCGAAAAGATCAAGGTCTCCGCGACCAAGTTCGGCCTCACCTTCAACGGCAAGGTGGCCGCCGCCGCGTGAACAGCGGCGCCGCCTATCCGTTCATCCAGTTGCGAACCTGGGCGACGAAGGCGCTCGCGGCACTTTTCGGCAGGCCGCCGACGGTCAGGGGATTGATGCCGCCGCTGCTTTCGATGCTGATGGAGTCCCAGATCAAGCCGCGCTGATGGGTGACTTCGGCGAGGTGGGACATTGGCAGATGCTCGTCCTGGCGCGTCCATGGCGTGAGCCAGAAGCCCACCTTGACCAGCGTGATGCCGAGATGGTCCGCCGAGAGGTGGCTCGGAAACACGAATTCGGTGAAGCGCAGCTTGCACATCGCCCACAGCCGGCTGGTGTGAACGTGGATGGTCGGGCCGGTGGCGTTGGAGGTCTGGCTCATGCTAGCGCGAACCGCCGCCCGACTGGGCGACGCGGGACGGCGACTGGGCCATCATGCCGTCGAGGCGGTCGCGCTCGTGCTCGAAGCTGCTGAGCACCGTTCCTTCGAGCTCGCGCCCGCGGGGCAGCTTGATGCGCATGGGGTCGACGAAGCGGCCGTTGACCAGGATTTCGAAGTGCACATGGGCGCCGGTCGAGTGACCGGTCGAGCCGACATAGCCGATCACCTGGCCCTGGCGGACCCGCGCGCCCGGCTCCATGCCGCGGGCGAACGCGGTCATGTGGCCATAGGCGGTCTCATAGCCGTTCATGTGCTTGATGCGGATGTATTTGCCGTAGCCGGATTCCCAGCCGGCCTTCTCCAGCGTGCCGTTGCCGGAGGCATAGATGGGCGTCCCCATCGGCGCCGCCCAATCGATGCCGGTGTGCATCTTGGTGTAGCCGAAGATGGGATCGCGCCGCGATCCGAACCCGGAGCGCATGATGGCGGTGGGTGTGGGTTTGCGGACCAGGAATTTCTTGGCGCTCTTGCCGGTCTCGTCATAGTAGTCGGCAATGCCGTCGTCGGGGGTGATGAAGCGGTAGAACTTCCTGGGCTCGCCGCCGACGGTGAGGGACGCGAACATCACATCGGATTTGCCGTCGCTGTTTTCTTCGTCCCCGTAGAGCACTTCGAAGGAATCGCCCGGCTTGGCCTTGCGCTGGAAATCGACATCGTAGGAATACACCCGGATCAGTTCCTCGATGACGCTCTTGGGTACCTGATTGCGCAACGCGGTTTCATAGATGCTTTGATAGAGGCGAATGCCGGTGCCGTCATCCTCATCGTCGTCGTCGGCGGCGGCGTCCGCGTGGGACTCGGCGCTCTGGACGTCGACGGCGACATATTTGCCGAGATCGGACAAGGCGACGACCGCCTCGATCGCGGTTTCGCCGACCAGCGTGACGCGCACCGGCTGCAGGCGCTGGCTGCCGCGGACGGGCGACAGCAGCACGCGGATCTTCTGGCCTTCCTTGAGATTGCCGTCGCGGCCGCGTGGCCCGAGCACCGCCGCGATCGCCTTGATCTCCTCGGGCGTCGCCCCGAGATCGCGCAGGATCGCGCCGAGCGTTTCGCCTTTCTTCATCACGATGTTGCGCTCGTTTCCGCTGTTGCCGCCGGTCGCCTGGGGCGCGGTCTTTGCGAGCATCGTGATGTTTTCGGGCACGATCCGCGCTTCGAAGCCGGCATAAGGGTCGGCGGGCGCCTCCGCAGACGGGTAGGCGAGCCTGCCGGGATTGATGCTCGCCAGGGCGAATTTGGGCGGAACCGACCCGGTGTAGTTGGCGGCGTCGCGGACCTTGCTCAGCACATCGTCCATCTGCACGATGGCCGCGAGCTTCAAGCGCGGCATCGCGCTCAGGAGGTCGCGGGTGACGAAGGAGACTTCGGCATTCGGGTCGCCTGCGCCTTCCTCGGCGGCCGGCGTTTCGTCGTCGCCCATATTGGCGAGCAGCCGCTGCGGATTGAACGGCGGAATTTTTGCCGACAATTCGGTCGCCGACAGCGCGAGGTTGCTGGAAATCTTTATGAATGGCCGCACCCGCGGCACTTCGCGCTCGCCGACCTTGGTCATCGTGGTGACGCGGATCACGTGGCGGGCGGAATTGGTCTCGGCGACCGGAGGCAAGCGGTCGCTCTTGCGCGCAGTGGCGCGGCCGGCGAGGGCGCCGCGAGACGGCTCGACCCGTTCCGGATTGGCCGCGAAATGGGCTTCGCCGTCGAGCGCCGCAAAAACGGCGCCTCCCATCAGGGCGGCGCCGCACAGGCCGGCCAGGATCGTGCCGGAGAGCCACCGTACCGATACGCGGCGCCGGTCGAAATCCCTGCGCAGGCCACCGTCCACGGACAACGGCGGTGCGTTGCCGAGTTCGATGGCGCCGGGCATGGCTTCCTGTGAATCGCGCCCCGTGCCGTGATCCAAACGCCCGTTCCCCCGTCCGCGCGGTCCACCCGTGAACCGCCGCCCCATTCCGCCCAGCCGCGAAAAGCCGATTATACCCTACGTTCCGGCTGCGGCCGGACCGAGCGTCAGTCGTGCGCCCAGGGCAGCCCCAGGCCATGCTTTTGCGTCGAACGTCCCATAAATCCGGACCGAGCGTCCGGCATATCCCCGTAGGTTAAGGAAGTGTGAAGATTGTGGCTGGAGTGCGGCAAAACCGTCAGTTCGGGCGGCGCCTGACGTGTCTGAGGTCGCCATACACTACCCAAGGCTGCAGGTGCGGACGGGTATCCACAAATTCGTGGGAGTGAGAAAATCTGCATCCGACGTGGTTGACAAGGTTCGGGGCCGTCGCCTATATAGCCACCAACGGCGCGCCGCCGCTCGGCGCGATGACGCGCCTGCGAAGCTCCTCACTGATAACGGTGACCAGCCTCCGATCTGTAGTCGGGGGCGGTGGCTTCGACGGCTCTCCGGCATGTTCGGGGAGAAGGGATCCTTTGCGATCCCGGGCTGTTTGACAGGTGAATCGGAAGAAAGAGAAACGTGGACGGCGGAGTCCTTGCGGGCCGCTTCCAGCGGGGGATCGATCCCAGGATCGATCCAGGCGCAGTTGCGGCCGGACGAGACTTCGGCGGTACACGTTTCAGGTCAACACCATTTCCGTGAAGCGGAGGGTGTGGGCGCGACGCAAGTCGGGTCCATGTCCAGGCGCGCGCGGATGAGGTGGGACCTCGTCAAACGTTGTGATCAGCCGGAACAAGTTCTCATCCAAACTTGAGAGTTTGATCCTGGCTCAGAGCGAACGCTGGCGGCAGGCTTAACACATGCAAGTCGAGCGCCCGTAGCAATACGGGAGCGGCAGACGGGAGAGTAACACGTGGGAACGTACCCTTCGGTTCGGAATAACCCAGGGAAACTTGGGCTAATACCGAATACGTCCGTAAGGAGAAAGATTTATCGCCGAGGGATCGGCCCGCGTCCGATTAGCTAGTTGGTGGGGTAATGGCCCACCAAGGCGACGATCGGTAGCTGGTCTGAGAGGATGATCAGCCTCACTGGGACTGAGACACGGCCCAGACTCCTACGGGAGGCAGCAGTGGGGAATATTGGACAATGGGCGCA
>Ga0302324_100007690_pt1 | contig 22871 bp, 15 predicted proteins | sample Palsa_T0_1_FD_201949 | JGI IMG/M metagenome (GOLD analysis project Ga0302324, IMG submission 201949) | Peat permafrost microbial communities from Stordalen Mire near Abisko, Sweden - Palsa_T0_1 | ecosystem: Environmental > Terrestrial > Soil > Palsa > Peat permafrost | place: Sweden: Abisko...
CGGCCACACCATCAAAACTTTTATATTCGGCCCGAGCGGCGGCAGAGAACTGCGGCCCGGCTCATCGGAAGATGTGGGCTCATCTGTATGCAGGAGTACCGGAAGAGGCGATGGCGCCGCAGTGGGCAGTACATTCAGGCGCGGATCAGAGCTTGAGGACATGGCGCCCCTTTCTAGGAAATCGAGGGCCCGTGAACTCAGCCGGCGAGACCTTAGCTACGGCGTAAAATGACGCAATGGGCTTGAGTCTACGCCAAACCCTCCCCTCTGTCATCTCGAGGAGCCGACTTTCCTGCGGCGGAATGAACAGTGCAGGATCAAGCGGAACCAGTCCGGGTGCCCCATGTTCGCGCCAGCGTACGTGGGCCGATTATGAATCCTTCGAATGCTTTCTCTAAAGGAGTAGAAGCTCTGGAGGGGCTTCGCCCGTCTTCTTCGGCCCACGTACGCTGGCGCGAACATGGGGCACCCGGACTGGTTCCGCTTGATCCTACAGAGGGGGGAGTCGATAGTTCAGGAGACTTGTGTACGCAAGCGAGTGGCCCCTCCTGGCGAAGGGGCCAATACTTTTAGCGAACCGCTGCGTTATTCTTGTCGCGATAAATGCGACGGGACTCCTGGTTCTGCTGGGCGTGCAGGGTCTTCCGATCCTGTGAGGTCAGGTGCCCGTTATCCTGCGCGCGCATGCCTCGCTCTTCGTGGTTGATACCGGCTTCCTGATGTTCGAGGTGTGACGTCTCGCGCGGGGTCAGTTGTCCGCTCCTTACGCCATTGGCGATACGATCCTGCTGATCGACCTTGCGCTGGCCAATGTTGTGGTCGTTTGCGCCAGGGGTGGGCGTCTGGGCCAGAAGAGCCGCAGGTGCGATGAACAAAGCGGATGCAAGAACAGCCGTGACAAATCTCATGGATTCTCCTCCTGTTAATGGCGGCTATTTCCTGCCGCTCGCTCGACATAGACACCACTTGGAAGGAGCAGTTGCGGTTGTCTTTGGTAACTCAGTTCGTCGCAGATCAACGCAACTTTTAGAGAGTGCGAGCCATGAGCACAAGGCAGAACGAATCGAATGCGAGCGACTCTAAGGCCCTCTCCCGCTAAACTCAAAGTATCGGGCCTCTTGAATTCCGTATGAAGGAAGCTGTCACCTTGCTGAGATCCCACTCACTTCCGACCCTCTTCCGCTGCTTCCTGCTGCTTCTGCTCGTCGTCCCTTTTGCCGCCGCGCAGGAACCGGCAAAAGACACCCCGCCCGCCAAAGACGATGCCAAACCTACGCCCATCGTCCCCAAAGACTCCACCACGGAGGGCTCCGTAAGCGTCGGCGGCCACGTCATCAATTACAAGGCTGTCGCCGGAACCATCCTGGTCGCAGCGACCAACGAAGCCGATGCCGCGTTGGGCACGACGGCTCCGCCCCCAAAAGAAACTCCCGACGCCCCACCCACCGCGCGCATGTTCTACGTGGCGTACTTTAAGAAAGACGTCCCGCCCGAATCGCGCCCCATAACCTTCGTTTATAACGGCGGCCCCGGCAGCTCCACCATGTGGCTGCATATGGGCGCCTTTGGTCCGCGGCGCGTCATCACCGCCAACGACCAGCACACCAGTCCCGCCCCCTATGGCTTGGTGGAGAACGCCGAGAGCCTGCTCGACGTCAGCGACCTGGTTTTCATTGATGCACCCGGAACCGGCTTCGGACGTATCTACGGCAAGGAGAAAGAAAAGGCCTTCTGGGGGGTCGATCCGGATGCCCATGCCTTTGCCCGCTTCATCGCCCGCTTCCTTTCCACCTACCAGCGCTGGAACTCGCCCAAGTACCTATTCGGAGAGAGCTACGGCACGACCCGCTCCGCGGCACTGGCCGGTATTCTTGAGACGGAAAGCAACATCGACCTCAACGGCGTCATTCTCCTGTCGCAAATCCTGAACTTCGACGACAGCGGCGACGGACCGCAATGGAACCCCGGCATCGAAGTGCCCTATGAACTGGCGCTGCCCACCTTCGCGGCCACCGCCTGGTATCACAAGCGCCTGCCCACGCAACCCCCGGCCCTCGAGCCGTTCCTTGCCGAGGTGGAGCAATTCGCTCTGTCTGACTATGCTTCCGCACTGGCTCAGGGCTCGCAGCTGCCGGAGGCCACCCGCCAAACGATCGCCGAAAAACTGCATCAATACACCGGCTTACCGGTCGCCTACATTCTCAAGGCCGACTTGCGCATCAACACCGGGAAATTTAACCACAACCTGCAAGGCAATGAAGACCTCACCACTGGCCGGCTCGATAGCCGGTTCTCCGGCCCGACCATCGATCCGCTGGCCGAGGAGGCTGCATACGATCCGCAGGCAGCGTCGATCGCATCAGCCTATACCGCGGCCCTCAATGACTACACCCGCCGCCAGCTCAAATTCGGCGAGGGCCTCACCTACTTGCCCGAGTCGGAAGCTGTCAATAGCGCCTGGGAGTTCAAGCACCAGGCTCCCGGCGCGGGTGGCCCATCCTTCGGAGTCAACGTTCTGCCCGACCTGGCCACGGCGATGAAGTTCAACCCCAAGCTCAAAGTCATGCTGAATGGCGGCTACTTCGATCTCGCCACCCCGTTTTTCGGCGCCAGATACGAGATGTATCACCTGCCTATCCCGGCCAACCTGAGGCAGAATATTGAGTACTCGTGGTATGACTCCGGACACATGGTCTACGTTCACGAAGAGTCGCTTAAGGAACTCCACGACAAGGTCGCCGCTTTCATCGCCGCCAACTACAAGCCCGTCAAGTAACGCGACTCCGGCAGGCCGCTCGCAGCATCCAACCGGGGAAAAGAGGATCTCATGGCAAAAATGCGGGCAGTGCAAGTCCCTCGGGCAGGCGGACCTTTTGAAATTGTGGAGCGGGATATTCCCGAGGCCGAATCGGGCATGGTGCGGGTCAAGATCCAGGCCTGCGGCGTATGTCATAGCGATGAAGTCACGAAACAAGGACTGTTTCCAGGAATTCAGTTCCCGCGCGTGCCCGGTCACGAAGTGGTTGGCGTCATTGATGCGGTCGGCCCCAACGTTGCCCGATGGAAGGTTGGCGATCGGGTCGGTGTAGGTTGGAACGGTGGCTATTGCGGCTACTGCGACAGTTGCCGCCGGGGAAATTTCTTCGCCTGTGAAACCAGCACCCAGGTGACCGGCGTCACGCGGGATGGTGGCTATGCCGACTATCTGGTTACCCCGTTCTCTACTCTTGCCCTAGTGCCGGAGGAGTTGTCTCCCGTGGAAGCAGCGCCTCTTATGTGCGCTGGAGTCACTACGTTCAACTGTCTGCGCAACAGCGGCGCCCGGCCTGGCGACGTGGTCGCGGTGATCGGTTTGGGCGGACTGGGCCATCTGGGCATTCAGTTCGCCGCCAAAAGCGGATTCAAGACCGTCGCTCTCGGTCGCGGCAAAGATAAGGAACCGTTGGCGGCAAAGCTGGGCGCAAAGCATTACATCGATACCGGATCCCAGGATGCCGCGGCGGAGTTGCAGAAGCTTGGCGGGGCCAAGGTAATTCTTGCAACCGTGACTAGTGCCGAAGCCATGAAGCAGGTGATGCCCGGCCTTACGCCCACGGGGACGTTGATGATCGTCGGCGCTGTACCTTCGTTAGAAGTGCCTGCGCTCCAGATGCTGTTGAAATCGCAGCAGGTCAAAGGCTGGTATTCGGGAACATCGCTTGATTCGCAGGAGACGCTCGCGTTCAGCGTACAGTCGGGTGTGCGCTCTATGAATGAAAGCTATCCGCTGGAACAGGTGGACGAGGCTTACGCGCGCATGACCGAGGGCAAAGCAAGGTTCCGCGCCGTTCTCACCATGGAAAAGTAACCCGGCGGGAGCCATTTGTTGGCTCCCACCAGAGGCTCTGCTTACATACCTCGCCATTCTTCCCAACGCACTCTGCGAATGGCATCGTCAACTGTGCCGTGGGCCTCATCGATATGGCGCACGGCGCGGTCCCGCATGCCTCTCGCCTGGGGAACGTCTTCCGCCCGCGCGGTATCGTTGTGTGCTCTGTCTAACAACTCCAACGCCTTGCGGAAGCGTCCGTCAGGACGCATGCGCGCATCGATCGGAGGGTGATCTCCGAGGTTTTTCCCGTCATCAATCGATGCCCGCTTGATCTCGGCGATCGCAGCATCAATTTCGCGAATTGCATGTTCTTCATCCCGCTGAACGGGTGGCCATGCAATCTGATCCAGGTAAGCGCGAGCCAACCGTAGGTCGGAGAGCGCGTGCAGGTATGCCGGGTGTGGTCCTGGAACCTGTTGGGCCGAAGCTGCCTTGGGATTCAGCGCAAGTATTCCCGGAAGCGCTAGGAACATCGTGAGAGCTGTCATTCGTATGCGCACGATTTCGTACCTTCTTTCTGGTGAGGGAGTTCGTGACCTTGGTTAAGCTGCTGCCAAAAGCGCAGCCGACCGAGTGAACCCTAACAGACCAGTAAAAGTTGCGAAATCGCTGAATTGCGCCGATCAGTTACCACCATAGTTGTAGATGGGTGAAATTCCTACACGTAGCCGCCATCCCGGTACGTGCTTGCCGTGGCGGTTTCCGTGTTGATCTTCCAGTCTTCCAGTTGCGGACCTTTGATCTTCGCCGCCCGTTCGCGGATCTGATCCAGCTTGGCTTCATCGTACGGGGTGAACTGCTGTGCGATGCGCACATCGTCTTCTACCTGGCCGATCGTTGTGCAGCCAAGGGCAACACAGTGAACCGGCAGGCTTAGAACATACGAAAGACAATCTTTCAACGGAAGCGCTTGTAGCAGCTTTGCATTCGCAGTGCTCTTCATCCCTTGGATACCCATGCCACGCGCCACGGCGATCGGCAGCACGTTTTTCTCGAAGCTCAAGTATCCGGGATCCGCCGCATGCAGCGGCATCAGGATGGTGTCGTATTTATCGTATTTCTTGAGCATCGCCAGGTGCACCTGGGGATCATGGTGACCGGTGAATCCAATGAAGCGGCACTTACCGGCCTTCTTCGCTGCCTCGAATGCTTCGACCGCGCCGCCGGGTGCGAAGATCTGCTCCACCTCGTCCATGGTGCTGACCTGGTGCATTTGCCACAGGTCGACGTGGTCGGTCTTTAGCGCTCGCAGTGACGCCTCCAGATCGGCTTCCGCGCCCTTGCGCGTACGCTCAGGCGATTTCGTGGTCAGAAAAATTTCCTTACGAAACGGCGGCAGCACCGCGCCGTAGACTTCTTCCGATTTGCCGTCCCAATAAATGCGCGCGGTATCGAAATAGTTGATCCCCAGTTCGTAGGCGCGCAGGGTAACCGCCTTCGCTTCTTCGAAGGTACATAAGGGAAAGCGTCCGCCGGCCTGGCCAACGATGGTGATCCGCTCACCGGTTTTGCCGAAAGTACGTTTGGGAATGTCTCCTGCCTTGGCCTTCAGGGTGCCGGCGCCCAGGGTGAAAGCGCCCAGCCCGGCAGCGGCGGAAGCGGAAAGGAATGTCCTGCGTCGCATAATCGACCTCGTGCAACAGTATGCTACCGTTGCCGGTAGAGATGCACTGCTTATCTCATCCGCACCGTTTCCGCAGGCCGGCTTGGGCCACGTTCTTTCTGCTGTTCCTGCACGTGGCGTCGGCCAACGCGCAACCCACGCCGGGGTTCCGTATCATCAGCTGGTCCCCTCTGCGTTTGGCCCGCGGCTCACCCGTGTTTTTCAACGTCCAACTGAATCAGCCTGCCAGCGAACTGCACGGCGCCTGGTTTAGCCACGTAATCACCTTCACCAAGGCGAGAGAAGGCAATAGCTGGTACGCGCTGGCCGGTATTGACGTTGAGCAGGCGCCTGGAACGTATCCCCTGGAGCTGACGGCGACTGCAACCAATGGTCAGTCGATCCACGCCACTCAGCAAGTGAATGTGCTGCCGGGCAGCTATAAGACCACCACCCTGCACGTAGCCGAGAACTACGTGCAGCCCGACGCCGCCACCCAGCAGCGCATCGCAGCGGACAAGGTGGTCAAGGACGCGGCCTTCGCGCACCAGATCGACCAGCCTTTATGGAAGGGCAATTTTCGGTCTCCCGTGCCCTTCACAGCGACCGACTCCTTCGGGACCCGCCGCACGTTCAACGGCGAGCTGGCGAGCATTCACCGTGGAACCGACTTCCACGCGCCCTCGGGGACGCCGGTGCTGGCTGCGAACGACGGCGAGGTAATCATTGCTCAACCCATGTTCTTCGAAGGGAACCTGGTGGTGATCGATCACGGCCAGCAGTTCACCACGCTCTACATGCACCTCTCGAAAATAGGGGTGAAAGTGGGCCAGCGGGTGACCAAAGGACAACCCATCGGCCTCAGTGGAGCTACAGGCCGCGTGACCGGTCCCCACCTCCACTTTGCAGTCCGTTGGCAAAACACGTATGTTGACCCGGTGCTGCTGCTTCATCTTCCCCTGCCCTAGCACTATTTCGCAGTATCCTCCAGCGCAAACCGGCCCAGCTCGAACGGACGCGAGGTCGGGGGCTTGCTCTGGAGCGCGTTGCTAGGGTACGACTGGGGCGCAAGCGTGGGGAATCCCCAGATTTTTCCGGTACGCAGATCCACCATCACCTTGCCATAGACCTGGCTGCTGCCATCGGGCGCGCGCAGCAATTCAGAGCCAGGCTCAATGTAGAGCGGGTAGACCGTCGATTGTGCCTCCGCAGCCGGTGGTGCGACCATCGGCCGCACGGCGATAGCCACCAGCGCAGCCGCAATGATGGACAGCAAGATAACGGTCAGGTTTTCTCTCCGCATGGTTTTCCTCTCTTTCGAGCAGCCTATTGCGCCGCCTTGTCTTTGATCGAAAGCAACTCTATCTCAAAAATGAGTGTGGAGTTGGGCCCACCGGGGCCCTGGGGCCGCTCACCATAGGCAAGATCCGCCGGAATAAACAGCTGCCACTTCGATCCCACTGGCATCAACTGCAGAGCCTCGGTCCATCCTTTGATCACTCCGCTGACCGGGAAAGTCGCCGGCTGGCCGCGCTTGTAGGAGCTGTCGAATTCTGTGTTGTCCAGTAGCGTTCCGCGATAGTTGCAAACCACGGAATCGCTGGCAGTAGGCTTGGGCCCTGTTCCTGCCGCCAGGATTTTATATTGCAGCCCGCTGGGCAAGGTCACAACGCCCTCTTTGGTGGCGTTTGCCGCCAGAAATGCTGCGCCATCTTTCTTGTTGCCCTCGGCCATCGCTTGCCTCTTCTCTTCCTGCTTTTGCCGGACTTGATTCTGCAGGTCGGTCATCACCGTCTTGATCTGATCATCGGTCAGCTGGAGCTTGCCGTTGGCCAAGGCATCTTGAAGGCCCTGAAGGACAAATTTCGGTTCGACATCGATTTCGTCGCGGTGCAGGCTTTTGCCGACGTTCACGCCCACGGCATAGCTTTGCTTATCTTTGTCGGTGGTGGGCACCAGCGGTTTCGGCTTTGCCGCCGTGGTGGTGTGCCGCGTCGTCGTGCCCGTGCTCTGCCGCGGCTTTGCCGGCGGCGTCTGTTGGGCCGAAGCGCTCCCCAGAAGCAAAAGGCAGGCAGCCAGGATGTGGGTGGTCTTCATACTGATTGTTTGCATATAGCCATTTTCGCATTGTCGTATTACAGGATGTTGTTGCTGGGATAATGGAGAGATGGGCCAAACGCAAGATCAGATCCCTGCTATCGGTATCGATTTCGGTACTACCAACAGCACGGTCGCTCGCGCCATCGGCAAATCGCAAGTCGAACTCGTGGCTTTCCCCACCCTTGCGGGCGAGACTTTTTCTTATCGCTCGGTCCTCTACCTGGAGCAAACGAAAAAAGCCGGCCGCGCGCAAACGCAAACCTGGACCGGCCCGGCCGCGATCGAGCATTACTTGGCGGCAGAGAACAAGGGCCGCTTGATTCAGTCCCTTAAATCTTATCTATCCGATCGCACGCTCAAAGGTACAGCGGTGTTCGGTCGCCATTGCACTCTAGAAGATCTCATTTCCCGCATCCTGGGAGACCTTCGCCGGCACGCGGAACAGCAGTTCCGCATCCCTATTAGCTACGCCATGGTCGGTCGACCGGTGCGCTTTGTAGGCGCCGAGACCGAAGAAGATGAGAGCTTCGCCCTCAGCCGCCTACGAGAGGCCTTCGCAGAAGCCGGCTTCGAACGGATCGACTTTGAAATGGAGCCGGTTGCCGCTGCCTACGCCTATGAATCCACGCTCGATCACGACGAGCTAATTCTCATCGGAGACTTTGGCGGCGGCACCAGTGACTTCTCTCTGCTTCATGTTGGTCCTGGTGTGCGCAAGCGCGGGCGCAAGCCAGAGGACTTCCTGGGCAACAACGGAGTTGGTCTGGCAGGCGACGCGTTCGACGCCAGGATCGTGCGCAAGCTCGTCTCCCCGGCTCTGGGCTCGGACTCGTTCGCGCGTTCGCTTAACAAGGTTTTGCCCGCCGTCCCGGCATGGATCTATGCCAACCTCGAGCGCTGGCATTATTTGTCATTTCTACGGACGGCGAACGTGGTGGAGATTTTGAAGAGCGCTCGTCTGCGCGCGTTGGAGCCGGAGAAGATCGAAGCGCTGATCACGCTTATCGATGAAGATCTCGGCTACCACCTTCACCAGGCAGTGCAGCGAGTGAAATTTGAGTTATCCCATGCTGAAGTGGCGCAATTCCATTTTCGGGACGGCAGCATGGACTTGAACATTGCCGTCACCCGCGAGGCCTTTGAAAGTTGGATCGCCGAAGACCTGCTTGCCATTGAGCACTGCATCGATTCTCTCCTGCAGACTGCGGGCCTGAAGCGTCGTCAGGTCGATCGGGTTTTCCTGACCGGCGGCACTTCGCTCGTGCCTGCTGTGCGCCGCCTTTTCGAGACTCGCTTTGGTGAGGATCGTATTCGCACCGGCAATGAGTTCGTGTCCGTTGCCCGCGGCCTGGCGCTGCGCGCGGAAGAAGCCCTGGCTGCCTCCCGCTAACCCGTTTCCACGAGAGTTCCGCTGAACTGCAGGTCCCTCGACTACGGGATGACAAGGGGGAGGGTGGTGCTTCCATCTTGCATCGATTTCTCGGATCGAGAGAACTGCAGATCCCTCGATCCCACAAATCGATGTCAATGGAAGCATCAGCCCTCCCCTTTGTCATCCCGACCGAAGCGTAGCGCAGTGGAGGGACCTGCAGTTTCCCTGTCCTCGTCGCAGACGCTGAGGGTTAGAAGTGGAACCCCAACTCTGCCGAGAGTGTCCGCGGAGTGACGTAGTGCGTGCCGCTGAAGGTCGACAGAAAGTTGTAAAGAGCATATTTGTTGGTCATGTTGACGCCCGTAACGTGAAGACTCCATTTAAATCGGTCGCCGTTGAAGAGATTGTCATCTCCGATAGAAGCGTCGAACAGATCCCTCTGGGCAATGCGGGGAGGTTTATGGTCGTTGTCCCCGGTGCCTGGGGCCGGAATCGTCAGCAGGGTTGAGGAATACTCTGATGCCGGACACGGGGTCGGCAGCGGCGTGGTTAATGTGGCCTTGATGCCCTCGCAGGTTAGACCCGCTTCGAACTCCTGGTCGGCGGTCAGGCTGCTAAGGTCAACTGCCGGCTGGCCATTGAGCAGAGTCGAGGTAGCCGCGCAGGCGCTGTTGGGATCGTTGGAGAGAGGGTTATAGCAGGGCGCCGAGCCCGCTACCATTCCGCTGTCAAAGCGCCAGTTGAACCCGATCCACGGGCTACGCTTGAAGGGCAGTTGGTACTGCACGTGTGTGGTCTGGTTGAACCTCTCATCATGATCAATGCGGAAGGGCAGCCCGGTCTCGCCAACCGTGGCGCCTGCTCCCGCAACCTGGGGCGGAAAGAAGCGAGCCGCGACCGACGACATCACCACGAATGCCGACAGGTTATGGTAGTTGGGCACATCCACCCGCAGCGCGAAACCCGGAACCTTCGAGTTGTGCCAATCGATGGGGAAGGTTATGGGAGTATTGCCCAGGACGCTGAAGTCAAAGGCATTGTGCGTGTATTTCCAGATGTAGTCGCCGCTGAAGACGATATTCTTCCCGAAAGCCTGCTGCAAGCCGGCGTGAAATTCGTTGCGAAAGCCGGGCTGCAGCGTGCCTGCGACTCCACTGGTGCAATTAAGCAATGGAGACAGGACCGCATTCGCGCAACCCTGGCTGGAAAGCACAAGATTCTCGTTGAACGGCGACTCCAATGTCCGCGCATACGAGATGCGCAGCACAGTGCTGGAAGGCTTTACGTTGTACGAAGCACCGAGCCGGGGCTCTGCCTGCGTAGCGTCGGAGAGGCCGTTGTACAGGTCGCCGCGTATGCCTAGATTAAAGACCCAGTTGCCGGCCTTGATCGAATCCTCGATGTAGAGCGCCAGTTCCTTGATATCCGCATGGCCGAAGTAGTTGAAGTCACTTCCTCCCCGGGTGAGGTCGTAGGGTACCAGGACAGGCCGGAACGCTGTGTTGGGCAGGTATCCCGCCGCGGCGCATTGCGCGGTGTTGGTAAATCCGTCCACTGGAGTTCCGTTTACGTTCAGGCAGGGGGAGTTGAAGGTGGGCGCTACGACACCGAGGCTGTCCCGCTCCCTAAGAAAAGTATTGGAGTAGATCACACCGCCCTTGATGGTCTGTATTCCTTTGGTATAAGACACATCGGAATGAACGCCGGCATTGGTAAGCGTCCGGTATTGTCCGATCGTTTGATTCTGCAAATTCGGCGGTCCGAGGTCGGCCAGGGGGTTTTCGCTGGGAAAGTACTGGTAGGTATCTTTGCGTATGTAAGGACCGAAATTGAATACGGAGCTCTTGCCTAGGGTTCGGGTATAGGTCGGCGCGATATCAAAGGTCTCGATCTTTGATTTCTGGTCGGCATTGCCGACGTTGTTGCCAAATTGATCGAGCACATTCAGGTTGTCGTAACTGTTCGGGGTCTGAAACCACGAACGGCTGTAGTTCAGGTTCAAATGAAACGCGTCGGCCGGCGTAACTTGATAGTCCACGCGATCAAACACGTTCTGCTCGTTCCCCTTGTCGTGGAAGACTTTAAATTCCGGCGGATCCAAAAAACGGCCGGTATCCAGTCCGTCCAGCTCGAAGAAGTTTCCCCAGATGGCGGAACCGTAGCCGATATCGAAGCCTCCGGTGGCTGATCCGAATGTTCCGTAGGAAGAGGTAATGCTGCCGGTTGGTTTGGTCAGTCCCTGGCCCGACCGAGTCGTCACCTGGATCACCAGACTGGTCTTGCCTCCATACTCGGCCGGCGGCGCGCCGGCAATGACTTCAATCGACTGAATGGAGTTGGATGGGATCTGGTTGGAGAAAACCTTGCTCTGCTGGTCGGTGATCGGCTGGCCGTCGACGGAAAACGAGTTGGAGGCATGATCGCCAAGCCCGTGGAAAAGCCCGTTGGAATCGGCAGAAACACCAGGGGAGGAGAGCGTGACCAGCGAACTTACTGAGGAGGACTGGCTTTCCAGCGGCAATTCCTCCATCTGTGAGCGATCCATGTCACTGTGGAGCGAGGAGTCGTTCTCCACCAGATCACCTCCGGTCACCGTAACCGTGGTCGAGGCGCCTCCCACTTGCAGGGCGATGGCCGGCGTGACCGGGACGGTGGAGCGTACCGAAACGTCCGCGCTAAACGTGGCAAAGCCGGATGCGTCCACAACCAGATGGTAGGGATTGAAGGGCAGATTGTTGAACTGGTAATGGCCCGCCCCGTCGGTCGTGGCCGACCGTTTGAGCCCGCTGACTGGATTTTCGATCGAAACCTTGGCGCCTGGCACCACGGCGCCCGACGCATCGTTTACGGTGCCCGTAATCGTGCCGGAAGACGACTGGGCATAGAGACCGGCCGCCGGCGATAGCAGCAGAAAAGGAAAGAAAACAAAGACGAAACGTCTGGGAAACGAGTACATACAGCGACCCCCGGGGCATCTTTAACTATTTGGTTGCTGGACTGCTTTAGCAAAAAGCAATGGCAGCGGGAGGGGGCCGTTTGTACAAGGAGAAATCGAGCAATCGATGCGCGAACGCAGTTTGCTGATCGACGACCGGGGCCGCGGTCGGTCTGGCTGCGAGGGGAACCGCCATGGGAGCCGCGGGAGAAATGACTACATGCGCGGTGGCACACAGAGCGCACCTCGCGTGAGATACTTCCGCCGGCGTATGTATGTGGGCGACCTGGAGCGTGGTGCTGAAAATCAGCAGCAGAGCGCAGCAAAGAACCAGCGCGAACTTCCATGGGCATCGCACGTGATTTTTAGCTGGCTTACAAGGCATCATCTTTAAATATAACTTAGCGGGCAGGACTGAAGCGGGAACGGCCACTGCGTGCGGTCAAAACAGTTTCCAGAAAAGGGCCAGAGCGGATTCGCAATTGGTGTAGACCGAAGGACAGGCCTTTACGTGGTTTTCTCCCAAGGAAAACCACACCTCGCGATCCTTTTCAGTCCCCCGTAATTGCGAAACTGCTCTAGGCTATTGCCTTGGGGACTGCTTCTTCCCATCTTCCCTGGGCCTTCAGGATAAGTTCCACCACCTCTCGTGCTGAGCCGTCTCCACCCGCTCTGCTGGTGACATAGTGGCAGACTGCCTTCAGTTCCGGTGCGGCGTTGCCCACGGCCACCGCCAGCCCGGCGCGTTTGGCCAACGGCATATCGGGCAAGTCGTCGCCCATATAGGCCACCTCGTCTTCTCGCACGCCGGCTTTTTGCAGGCACTCGTTAAACGCGGCCATCTTGGTTTCCTGGCCGAGGTAGACGAACTCCACTTTTAACTCCTGGGCTCGCTGCGACACGGCTGGAGATTTTCGTCCTGTAATGAAGCCGGTGCGGATCCCCATGATGTGCGCGAGTTTCAGCCCCGCGCCGTCCTGGGAGTTAAACGCCTTCATCTCCGCGATGCCAAAATTGCCGGGCAGGGAAATGAGGTTGACGGCGCCGTCGGTGAGTGTGCCGTCAACATCCATCAGAAACAGCTTGATTTTGCGCGCTCGCTCGAGAATCTCAGGGGTAGGAGCCATGCACTCATCATATCTGTCATATCATGCGTCCGATTGGGCACCCATGTAATCTATAAACTCCTACCTATGGCGATACACATTGCACTGAATCACAAAACCCACTATCGCTATGATCGTCCGGTACTGCTCGGGCCGCAGACCATCCGCCTGCGCCCTGCTCCGCATACCCGCACGCCGATCCTTGCCTACTCCCTGAAGGTGCTGCCGAAGAACCACTTCATCAACTGGCAACAAGATCCGCAAGCCAACTACCTCGCTCGTTGTGTTTTTCCGGAAAGAACGACAGAGTTCTCAGTGGAAGTTGACCTGGTTGCCGAAATGGCAATCTTCAATCCCTTCGATTTTTTCCTGGAGCCGTACGCCGAGCAAATCCCGTTCACCTATGAGGACTCGCTCGCCCGCGAACTGCGCCCATACCTCGAGGCCGAGGTACCAGGCCCCAGGCTGGCCGCTTTTTTGAGTCAGGTTCCCCGCGTCCCCACTCGCACCCTCGATTTCCTGGTCAATCTCAATCAACGGGTGCAGCGTGATATCGGCTATGTCATCCGTCTCGAGCACGGCATACAGACGTGCGATCAGTCTCTCGCCCTGGGCACTGGCTCATGCCGCGACTCGGCGTGGCTGCTGGTGCAAATCCTGCGCAACCTCGGCCTTGCCGCTCGCTTTGTCTCCGGCTACCTCATCCAGCTCACCGCCGACGTGAAGCCCCTCGAGGGCCCCGCCGGGGCTTCCATGGACTTTACCGACTTGCACGCCTGGACGGAGGTCTTCCTTCCCGGGGCTGGCTGGGTGGGCTTCGATCCTACTTCAGGCCTGTTGGCCGGCGAGGGACATATCCCGCTCGCCTGTACTCCCGATGCCGGCAGCGCTGCTCCCATCTCCGGTCCCTTGGAATTCTGCAAGACGGATTTCAGCTTCTCCATGACGGTGCAGCGGATCTTCGAATCACCGCGCGTAACCAAGCCCTATACCGACGAGCAATGGCAGCAGATTGAAGCCCTCGGTCACCAGGTGGACGTGGACCTGCAAGTGGGCGACGTACGCCTGACCATGGGCGGCGAACCAACCTTCGTTTCGCTCGACGACCGAAATGGAAGCGAATGGTCGACCACCGCCATGAGTCCCGCCAAGCGCCGCCTGGCGGGGGAACTGCTGCTCAGAATGCGCGACCGTTTCTCCACCGGCGCCTTGCTCCACACCGGGCAGGGCAAGTGGTATCCCGGCGAACCACTGCCCCGCTGGGCCTTCGGCTGCTACTGGCGCAAAGACGCGGTGCCTATTTGGGAGAACCAAAGGCTGTTCGCCGAGGACGGCAAAGACTATGGCTACGGCGCGGAGGATGCGCGCCGCTTCCTCGACGCCCTCGCCCGCCGCTTGCAAGTGAGTTCCTCCTTCACCATCACCGCCTACGAGGACATCTTCTTTAACCTGTGGAAGGAGCGGCGCCTGCCGGAACTCATTGACCCGCTCGACCCCAAGCTGAAGGAATTCGGTGAACGCGCCCGCCTGGCACAGCTGTTCGAAAAGGCCGCGGAGCAACCCGTCGGCTTTGTCCTTCCCTTGCGCCGGATCCCCACCCGGTCGGGCACGCCGCGATGGACCAGCCAGCCCTGGTTCCCGCTCGTGGAGCGCATGTTTCTCAGTCCCGGCGACTCTCCCATGGGATATCGTCTGCCGCTCGAGGCGCTGCCTTGGACCAAGCCGGAGGACGTTACCTACGGGTTCGATACTGATCCTTTCCGGCGCAGAGACAAGCTGCCGCACCGGCCGGAACGGCGGATGGGCCTTTTCTCCAGCCCGCCGGCCAGCGACGAGCCGCTGCCCGCAGCGGATAGAGGCGACCCAAACCGTGACCCTGATCAGGCGTTAACCCTCACCCGTCCGGCGCTCTGCGTGCAGGCGCGCGAGGGCAGGCTTTACATCTTTATGCCCCCGGTCGACTACCTGACGGACTACCTCGACCTGGCCGCCGCCATCGAAGACACTGCGGTGCATCTCTCGATGCCGGTATTGATCGAAGGCTACACCCCTCCCGACGATACCCGCATCGCGGTCTTCAAAGTCACGCCGGATCCCGGCGTCATCGAGGTGAACATCCAGCCCGCTGCCAGCTGGGACCAGCTGGTGGAAAACACGACGGCGGTATACGACTTGGCCCGCCAGACCCGCCTGGGTACGGAGAAGTTCATGCTCGATGGGCAGCACACCGGAACCGGCGGCGGCAACCACATGGTGATTGGCGGCCCCACTCGCGAAGACAGCGCGTTTCTCCGCCGGCCCGACTTACTGCGCAGCATGGTCAATTATTGGCAAAACCATCCTGCGCTTTCCTATCTGCTTTCCGGTTTGTTCATCGGGCCCACCAGCCAGCACCCCCGGGTGGACGAGGGACGAGTTGACTCCCTTTACGAGCTGGAGATTGCCTTCGACCAGATTCCCGAGCGGAGCGCGGCCCCGCCCTCTTCGCGGCTGACGGATCGCCTCTTTCGTCATTTGTTGATTGATGTCACCGGGAGCACGCACCGCGCCGAATTCTGCATCGACAAGCTCGATCCGCCGGAAGGAGCTGGATCGCGCCTCGGTCTGCTCGAGCTGCGCGCGTTTGAAATGCCTCCGCACGCGCGCATGAGCCTGACACAACAACTACTCGTGCGGGCGCTCATCGCCCAATTCTGGCGTAAGCCTTACCGCCAAAAATTGATCCCCTGGGGGACCAGCCTGCACGACCGCTTCATGCTGCCCCATTACGTGCAGCTTGATTGGGAAGACGTGGTGGCCGACCTGAACCGCGCCGGCTATGGCTTCCGCAGCGAATGGTTCGCTCCCCACTTCGAGTTTCGCTTTCCTCCCATCGGCTCGGTGACCGTGCGCGGCATCCAGCTGGAACTGCGCCACGCCTTGGAACCCTGGAATGTTTTGGGCGAGGAAGCTTCGAGCGGAGGTACCGCCCGCAGCGTGGATTCCTCGGTGGAGCGATTGCAGGTAAAGGTGACAGGAATGATTGCAAACCGCTATGCCGTGCTGTGCAATGGCCGTCCGGTTCCGCTGCAGGCCACCGGCGTTGCGGGCGAGTTCGTTGCCGGAGTCCGTTACCGGGCCTGGCAGCCGATCTCTTGTCTGCATCCGGACATTCCCATCCACAGCCCGCTGGTCTTTGACATCGTGGATACCTGGTCCAGCCACGCTATCGGCGGCTGCACTTATCACGTGGTGCATCCGGGCGGCCGAGCCAACGAGCAATACCCGGTCAACGCATACGAAGCCGAGAGCCGCCGCCTGGCCAGGTTCACTGATATTGGCCACACGCCCGGTCCCATTACCGTCCCCAACGAAAGACCCAACCCCGATTTTCCATTGACGCTGGATTTGCGCCGAAGTCCTTAAGGAATGGCCGAGATACTGGACGACCCGCTCCTCATCGCCGACTATCGCCAGGCTCCCGGCGCTTATGACGAGATGTGCCTGGAGCGCGGCGCTCTTCGCCCTCATTGGGACCGGTACATCGGGTCGTTGTCGTCCCTCGGGAGCAAAGAGCTGGCCCACCGCTGGCAGATCGCGCGCCAGCGCATCCGCGAGAATGGCGTCAGCTACAACGTCTACGGCGATCCTCTGGGCACGGACCGCCCCTGGAGCCTGGACGCTATTCCGCTGCTGATTCCGCCAGCGGAATGGAGCTATCTCGAAGCAGGCCTGATCCAACGCGCCCGCTTGCTGAACACCATCCTGGCCGATCTTTACGGTCCGCAGAAGCTGCTGCTCGACGGGCATCTTCCCCCCGCCTTGGTCTTTGGCAACCCGTCCTTCTGGCGTGCCTGCCACGACGTCCCAGTCCCCAGCGGGAATTACCTTCATCTGCTCGCGGTTGATCTGGCCCGTTCGCCCGATGGGCAGTGGTGGGTGATTTCCGACCGCACGCAGGCCCCGTCCGGCGCCGGCTACGCTCTCGAAAACCGCATTGTCATGTCGGAGACCTTTCCCGACCTGTTTCGCGAGGCACAGGTACACCGCTTAGCTGGCTTTTTCCGCGCCTTTCGTGAGACCTTGACCGCCCTATCCCCCTCGGGCCGCACTCAGCCCCGGATCGTGCTGCTGACCCCCGGTCCGTGGAACGAAACCTACTTCGAGCATTCTTACCTGGCTCGCTACCTCGGATTCACCCTGGTGCAGGGGGCAGACCTCACGGTGCGAGAAAACCGCGTCTTTCTCAAGTCTCTGGAAGGACTGCGGCCGGTGGACGTCATCTTGCGCCGCATGGACGATGGCTTCTGCGATCCGCTCGAACTGTATTCCGAGTCCTACCTGGGCATACCTGGATTGGTTGAAGCCGTGCGCTCCGGCAACGTAGCCGTGGCCAATGCCCTGGGTAGCGGCTTGCTGGAAACCTCAGCCTTTATTCCCTTTCTTCCTGGTCTCAGCCGCAGCTTGTTGGGCGAGCGCTTGGCCTTGCCCTCGGTCGCTACCTGGTGGTGCGGCCAGCCGGCAGCTCTTAGATATGTACGCCAAAACCTGGACTTTCTGGTTATCAAGCCGGCCTACCCGTCTAAGGGCATGGAGCCGGTCTTTGGCGGCAGGCTCGACTCCAGTGCACGTTCGCGGCTGGTGGCGCAGTTGGAGGCCAAGCCCAACGAATTTGTCGGCCAAGAGCTGATCAACCTTTCCAGCGTTCCCGTATGGTCGGACGGAACTCTAGCCCCGCGGCGGGTAGTCTTGCGCGTCTACCTAGCGGCGGCGGGCGACAGCTGGATCGTCATGCCGGGTGGCTTGACCCGCGTTTCCCCCTCTCCCGATACACCGGTGGTTTCCATGCAGCACGGCGGCGGCAGCAAGGACACCTGGGTTCTTTCCCCCCAGCCGGTCGAAAATCTAAGCTTGCGCCGTCCTCGAGATTTGCCGGTCGAGCTGCATCGCGGGGCCGGCAGTGACCTGCCCAGCCGCGCTGCCGAACATCTCTTTTGGTTAGGGCGCTATTCCGAGCGCTGCGAGCACTTGGCGCGTGTTCTGCGTTGCATCCTGGTGCGCATGACTGGTGAATCCTGGGCGCCGGAGACTTCCGGGTGGAAGTCATTGATGCAGATGTATGAGTGTCTGGAGTCGCCCTATTCGCGCCTGGCCATGGACGATCCGCAGGGTCATCTCGACCAGCAGGGAGACCTGGAGAAGGAATTGCTCTCGCTGATTTTCGAAGAGCAGCGTAATGACAGCCTGAACGCCAATCTGAGCCGGGTCACGCGCGCCGCGGCGCAGGTCCGGGATCGTCTCTCGAGCGATCTGCTCCGCATTGTGAGCCAGCTGGGCAGTCTGGCCCGGGCCTCGGACCGCGTCGCCTGGGGCTATGTGTCCGCGGCTGACGCGCTGGCCGTGCTGAACAGCTGTATCCTGACCCTGGCTGCCCTGAATGGGATTGAAACCGGCAACATAACCCGCGGCCCGGGCTGGCACTTTCTCAACATTGGTAGGCGGATTGAGCGCTCAATGCAGTTGGTGGAGCTGCTGCGCGCGATCATGATCCCCATTGACCCGGAAAATTGGCCGTCGATGGAGATGCTCCTTGAGGTCGCCGACAGTTCCATTACCTACCGCTCGCGCTATTTCACTGCTCTCCAGGCTGCGCCGGTGATCGATCTGCTGATGAACGACGAGGCCAACCCCCGCTCTCTGGCCTTTCAGCTAAAGGATTTGGAGCGGCACTCCGCTGCCCTTTCGGCGATGCCTTCGGGAAACGGGTGGCCGGTCTTAAAGCAGAGGCAAACCGAGGCGGCAGCGGCGCGGCTGCTGAACGCCGACATCGAACTGCTCTGCGAGGGGCCAACCGGAAGCAACCGCACCCGCCTCGATAACCTCCTTGAAGACATGGGGGCAGCCCTGCCTGCCTTCTCGGAAGCTATCGCCAACACCTACTTCAGCCACGCGGAAATGGAGCGCGCCACCTGAAGGCCCTTTTGAAGGGTACGGGCTTCAGAGGTTGCGGAAAGGGTCTTCGGGACTCTCGTGGAGTTTTTCCGGAGCCTGTTTAGCCGACTCATCCCTATGACTCAGACGTACGGGCTGAAGCCCGTACCCTTCATTTCTCTCCGATAGGATAGAGATACAAGATGCTTTACCGTGTGCGGCACCAAACCATTTACGACTACGTCCAGCCTGTCTCGGTCTCTCACCATGTCGTTCGCCTCACCCCGCGCGATATTCGCGGACAGCGGCGCCGTGCATGTGAGCTAACCGTTTGGCCCGTGCCGCCTTCTCGCGCCACCACACATGTCGACTACTTCGGCAACACAGCCACCTCATTCACCCTGCCCGAATCGCACACCCGCATGAGCGTAGAGGCGAGTAGTGAGTTGGAAGTGCAGGCCGTCGCTCACCCCATCTTCTCGGAATGTCCGTCCTGGGAAACGGTGCGCGATACCGTGCCCAGCGACCATACCCCTGACGGTCTGGACGCCTACCAATTTGTCTTCGATTCGATCCGCGTCTCCGCCAAACCGGACCTGGCCGACTATGCCCGCCAATCCTTCCCCCGGGAGAGGCCATTGCTCGAGGCTGTTTTCGATCTCACCACCCGCATCTACCAGGATTTCCGCTTTGACCCCAAAGCCACGGAAGTGACCACGCCCGTCGAAACCTTCTTCGAAAAGCGCCGCGGTGTCTGCCAGGACTTCTCCCACCTCCAGATCGCCTGCATGCGCTCGCTGGGCCTCCCGGCGCGGTACGTCAGCGGATACCTGCGCACCCTTCCTCCTCCTGGCAAGGCGAGGTTGGTGGGAGCCGACGCCTCCCACGCCTGGTGTTCCGCCTGGTGCCCCGGCTTTGGTTGGGTGGACTTCGACCCTACCAACAACTGCATACCTACTGACGGCCACATCACACTGGCTTGGGGCAGGGACTACAGCGACGTCAGCCCCATTCGCGGAGTTCTGCTTGGCGGCGCCAAGCACAGCCTCAAAGTGGGCGTGGACGTGATGCCGTTGGAATGACCAGGGACGGCTAAACTGATTATGGCGCGTCTAAATAGCCTGTGCCTCTGGAGAGATCGAATTGAAGTTAAGAACCCTGCTGCCTGTGCTGTTTCTGCTGACCGTCCGACTGAACGCTGCCGATCCCAGCAATGTCACCCGCGGAACCCTATCCAACGGTTTGCAGGTAGTCATCGTGCGCAACGCGCTGGCGCCCGTAGTCACGGTGGAGCTGAATTTCAAGGTCGGTGGAGACGAAACCCCGCCCGGCTTCCCGGGGTCGGCCCACGCTGAAGAGCACATGGCCTTCCGCGGCTGCACGGGCATGAGCGCCGATCAGACCGCCGCCATTTACGCCCAGCTGGGCGGCCGGGACAACGCCGACACGCAGCAGAACATTACCCAATATTTCACCACCGTCCCCGCCGCCGACCTGGATGTGGCCCTTCAGGCGCAGGCCGCCTGCCTGCGCGGAGTCGACGATTCCGAAGAAGAATGGGCGCACGAGCGAGGCGCCATTGAACAGGAAGTCTCCCGCGATCTCTCCAATCCCACCTACAAATTCATCGATCGCCTGAACGGCGACATGTTCGCCGGCACGCCCTACGCGCACGACCCGCTGGGCACCAGGGCCTCCTTCGATGCCACCACCGGCGCCATGCTCAAGGACTTCTATAAGAAGTGGTACACCCCCGGCAACGCCATCCTGGTCATCGTGGGCGACGTGGATCCTACGGCCACCATGGCCAAAGTCAAGCAGCTGTACGGCGACATCGCCAACCATCCGCTGCCTGAGCACCCGGCCATCAACCTGACTCCGGTCAAGCCGGAAACCTTCACTCTCGATAGCAATCTGCCCTATGTTCTGGGCTTTATTGCCTATCGCATGCCCGGGACCGATTCGCCGGATTACGCCGCCACGCAAATTCTGGCCGACATCCTGGCTAGCCAGCGCGGCGATGTCTACGGCATGGTGCCCGCGGGCAAAGCTCTCTATGCGGGATTCGGCGTAGCAGAAAGCTATCCCAAAGCCAGCGTCGGCTACGGCGAGATCGCTCTGCCCGCCGGCGCCGATGCCGCCGGCCCCATCAACGAGATGCGCCAGATCGTCGAAGGCTATGCCCAGAAGGGCTTGCCCCAGGACCTGTTCGACGCCGCCAAGCGGAGCGAGATTGCCTCCGCCGAGTTTCAGCGCAACTCCATCCCCGGACTAGCCTCGGAATGGTCGCAGGCGCTCACCGCCGAGGGCCGCAACTCTCCGGATGACGACATCCAGGCGATCCGGTCCGTCACCTTGGCGGACGTGAACCGGGTGGCCAAGCAGTACCTGGTAGCCTCCAACTCCATCACCGCCACCCTCAAGCCGTCGCCTTCCGGTGAGGCCGTTGCCGCCAAGGGCTTTGGCGGGCAGGAGAAGATGACCTCCGCTCCCACCAAGCCGGTGGTTCTGCCCGTCTGGGCACAGGCGTCACTCTCGAAGCTGAAAGTCCCTGCCGACTACATTGTCGCCTCTGATTCAACGCTGCCCAACGGGCTTCGCCTGATCGTGAAGACTGACCACACCAGCCCCACTGTCACCGTGGTCGGTACCGTTAAGAACAACTCCGATCTACAAACGCCGAAAGGGCAGGAGGGAGTCTCGGAGGTGCTGGACGGCCTTTACTCCTACGGCACCACCACCCTCGACCGCTTGGCCTTCCAAAAGGCGTTGGACGACATCGCCGCCAATGAGAGTGCGGGCTTTGACTTCTCGGTTCAGGTGTTGAAGGACAACTTCTCCCGCGGCGTGGAACTGTTGGCCGACAACGAACTCCATCCCGCGCTGCCCGCGGAGGCCTTTGCCGTGGTCAAGGACCAGACCACGCAATTTGTGGCCGGCAATTTGAAGAGCCCCGGCTACCGCACTTCGCGCGCCCTCGATTTGGCCCTGCTGCCGGCGGGTGATCCGGTACTGCGGGAGGCCACGCCGGCCACCCTGGGAACTGTCACGCTGGAGGACGTAAAGCAATATCACGCCACCACCATGCGTCCTGATCTGACCACGATTGTGGTGATCGGTGACGTCACTCCGGAGGAGGCCAAGGCGGTGATCACCAAGTGGTTTGGTGACTGGAAGGCGACGGGTCCGAAGCCGGAAACCACACTGCCGGCGATCCCGGTCAACAAAGCCTCAGCCGCCAACGTCCCCGATCCCCAAGCGGTGCAGGACTCGGTCGTCCTGGCGCAGCAGCTGAACCTCAATCGTTTCGATCCAGACTACTACCCCTTGCAACTGGGCAATCACGTGCTCGGCGGCGGCTTCTACGCCACCCGGCTCTACCATGACCTGCGCCAGGTAGCCGGCTATGTCTACAACGTGGACGTCAGCATGGAGGCATCAAAGACCCGCGCCAGCTACAGCGTCACCTACGGCTGCGATCCGGACAAGGTCTCAAAGGCAAGGGCTCTGATCCAGCGCGACCTGGACCAGATGCGCACCCAGGATGTGACCCCCGACGAGCTCCATCTGGCGAAGGCCATGCTTTTGCGGGCGATTCCTCTGGGCGAGTCGAGCGAAGAGGGAGTGGCCCAAGGCCTGCTCCGCCGGGCGGTGATTGGCCTGCCCTTGGATGAGCCCATCGTGGCGGCCAAGAAGTACTTTGAACTCAACGCCGATCAGGTCAAAGCGGCCTTCGCCCGGCAGGTCCGGCTGGACGACTTCGTCCAGGTAGTCCGGGGCCCAGCTCCCCAATAGGGCGGCTGGTAGACTAGACCTACCTGTCGTTATTCGACGTCATTTCAACCAACCTCTTTCCGAAGCCCGGAAGAACAGGAATTCTCCGCCCGTGAGCACGCCCATTCGCAATATCGCCATCATCGCCCACGTCGACCATGGCAAGACAACTCTCGTGGATGCAATGTTGCGCCAGGCCG
>Ga0302324_100007691_pt1 | contig 22869 bp, 14 predicted proteins | sample Palsa_T0_1_FD_201949 | JGI IMG/M metagenome (GOLD analysis project Ga0302324, IMG submission 201949) | Peat permafrost microbial communities from Stordalen Mire near Abisko, Sweden - Palsa_T0_1 | ecosystem: Environmental > Terrestrial > Soil > Palsa > Peat permafrost | place: Sweden: Abisko...
AGTCGAGGAGTGTTGGAGCGATATCAACGTCCAGAACCATCTCGTTGCGGACAGTTCCGGGCTTAATCCTCTTAGGATATCTCAGCAACATCGGAACACGGATCGAGGGCTCATGCATGAGCCTTTTATCAAACATGCGCCACTCGCCGAGAAAGTATCCGTGATCTGAGCCCTGGAAAACCGCGGTATTGTCGAGCTCGCCGGCCTTCTCCAACCAACTAACAACGCGACCGACATTTTCATCTACCGCCACAAAACCGGCACAGTAGTTTTTGACCAGCTCTTCGAGCGAACGCACAGAGTCGCTCGCAACGTTTGTGTTTCCTATCTTGTTTGCGGCTTCGGCAAAGGCGCGAGGCTTTCCAGGGTAGCCCTTCAGATCGTCGTCAAAGGTAACCGGCTTCGGTATGGGGATGCCATTGTAGAGATCGAGATGGCGGCGCGGCCGAAAGAAAGGGCCGTGGGGCGCCTGGGGCCAGAGCAAAAGACAGAATGGCTTGTCGCGTTTCTCGTTGAGCCACGCTAACGCGCGATCTGTCGCAAGGTCATCCGCGTATTGGTTATAGGTAATTTGCTCCCCGATTTCGCCTTTGCGTCCTTCGAAGAACTTCGGGCGATCGTAATCTGTGGAGCCGGCATTGAAGCCGAAATAATAATCCCAATAGCGCTCCTTTACCCCATTTTTGACGTGGACCTTGCCAACGATGGCAACCTCATACCCAGCTTGATGCAGCAGGTCCGTGAAAAGGGGAATGTCGGGTGAAAGCGGTCCCTTCGTCGTTTCGTTGCTCACCGCGCCAGCGGCGTACGAATACATTCCGGTTAGGGCCGCCGTTCTGGAAGGAGCGCAAAGGGCGTTGGTGCAAAACGCGCTTTTGAACCAGACCCCCTCACGCCCGATGCGGTCCTGATTTGGCGTTTTGAGTATCGGATGCCCCGCAAGACTCAGTGCGTCCCAGCGCTGGGCTTCGGTATAAAAGAAAACCAGATTGGGTCTCTTTCCCGTGGTTTGTGCGGTTGCCGTCGGCAGAATAGCCGATGCGAGCACCGCACCCGCGGTAGCTACGCCAGCTTGTATGAATTCACGGCGCGAGGGTGAGTCTACCGCTCCTATGTTGCTCATGTGTGTAGGCGCCCTCGCTGAAGCCTTCGACTTAAAGCAAGGACATGTATCCTCTCAGATGAAGTAGTGAAACATTTGACCTATAGAAGCGTCTCGGCATCATTATTTGGGGGAAAAAATAACAGCGGAATTATCTAGTCGTCAGATTATTTCTGTCAAGCCACAAATAAGAGAGGCTGCTTATGTTCTCGCGGGAAGATAGGTGCTTTAAATTAAGGTGAGACTATACCGCAAACTAAATTTGCGAATGAAGCCAAGGGTACGCAGGCCAACGAATTCTCGACGTGGTGCTGTGGCAAAGCAAAAGAATGACCCAACGGATGCCGCGCAGCCATTTCAATGGACCGCGCCGTTTTGCGGTTCGCCCCAAAGTATCGCCGATCCTCGGCGTATCGCCTGCCGGCTGGCTTTGCCACAGTGGTCAGACAGTTTTTGCACCACTTTCGGATGTTTCCAAATAGCGTCTCCCACAACCACATGATTGGCGTATAACCAGTTCGGTGCCCAGGACGATCCTCGATGGGCTGGGGATAGCATCGTTTCTAAGCCGAGCAAGGACAAGCTCCGCCGCTCGCTTTCCGAGCTCCGCAATTGGCTGTCTAACCACGGTGATGGTTGGGCGGACCAGCGTCGCCGCATCAAAATCATCGAACGCCGCCAACGCTATCCTCTCCGGCATCTGCACCTCCCTTCTTTGCAGCTCGCGCAAGACGCGCACCGCAAGAACATTATTGATCGCAAAAAGAGCCGTCACGGAGGAGACGGAGTCCAGCACAGACTTTAACTTCTCTGATATGCGGCCATCGATAGGCCGTATCAGCCGAACCTGTACGGGAAGCTCAGCTCGGCGCATCGCTTGAGAATATCCCACAATTCTTTCGTTAGAAGTGAAGACGCTCTTGTCGTCCGCGATGCACAGGATCTGGCGGTGACCGTGGCTTATAAGATGTCCTGTCATTCGAGCAGCAGCCAAGCGATTGTCTACCGTCAGGGTATCGGTTTCGACGCGCTTCAACGGCCGATCCAGGGAGACAATGGGTACTCTGCTCTTTTTCACGATTGCGAAATGATCGTTGCGCGAGCCGCTTGGTATCACCAGAAATCCTGCTACATGTCTCTGCATCATAATTTCAGTTAGTTTCCGTTCTACGTCCTCCCGGCCGCCGGACGCGGCCATCAACGTCATGTAGCCGGCCTCGCGAGCAGTTTCCTGGACAGCATTAGCGCAGGTGGCCAAGAACGGATCAGATAAGTCCGGAACAATAAGACCCAGGACTCGAGCCCGATATCCCTTGAGAATGCGTGCCGCTTCATTGGGCTCGTAACCCACTTTTTCAATGGCGGCGCGCACCTTTCGTTCAACTTCGGGCGTAACCCGCCGGGTGCCGTGGACTACGCGCGACACGGACATTACGCCCACTCCTGCTACCTTGGCAACATCTGCAAGCGTTGGCATGTCTTTAGCCTAATCTGTTTGTCTCGAGACCCGGACTCAACACTATACCCGTTCTCCTAAACAGCATGAGCGTGTGAGCTCCGGCGTTTCACCCTCCATCTCACTCGCCATTTCCCTGGGAAAACTTTTTAGTTGACAGGCGCGGATCGATCCGTTTTTAATGGGCGACCAGCCGGGATAATGTTATCCCAAAACGCAATCTCCCTTGGTTCTGCATGCGCGGTGTTTAAAGCGTGCGCGCCCAGGGCGACTCAAGGGTGATGTCCAGGATGAACCGGCGTGACTTTCTTATCGGGTCCTCCCAGGTTGTTGGCGCGACAGCGCTGCTGGGGCGACAGGCAATCGCCGATCCCAATAAGCCCTACCGGCCCAATGTCATCTGGCTGATCGCAGACCAGTGGCGTGCTCAAGCCATTGGCGCAAACGGAGATCCCAACGCGATAACACCAAATATCGACCGCCTCTGCGCCTCGGGAGTCAATTTCGATCAGGCAAGGTCCGGCTTCCCGCTATGTTGTCCCTTTCGCGGTTCGATGCTTACGGGAAGATACCCGAACCACATGGTTCCCGGACACGAATACCCTCTCCCGCCGGGACAGGAGACGATTGCCAATATTTTCAACAATGCCGGATATCACACCGGATATTTTGGCAAGTGGCATTTAGACGGCTTCCATGAGCGAGAAGGGCGGGCCGCCATGCACATCGTCCCTCCCGATCGTCGTGGAGGATTTAAGACCTGGGTGGGTTATGAAAACAATAATAGCCCATGGGATTCCTGGGTACATGGGGGTGCGGGAAAGGATGCATTCCACTATCGCCTGCCCGGGTATGAAACCGATGCGTTGACCGATCTCTTTGTCCAGCATCTAGAAGAGCGTGCAGCAGACAAGGTTTCAGAAGAGACCAAGCCGTTTTTTGCCGTACTCTCGGTTCAACCGCCCCACGATCCCTACATCGCACCCGCTAAATACATGGGGCATTTCAACGCCGAACAACTTCGCCTGCGGCCGGACGTTCCTCTATTCGCAAACATGGCGCCGCTTGGAGCGGCGGAAATCTTCGGCCAGAAAATGAGCGTCGAAGAACTTGCGCGCCAGGAGTTGGCTGGCTACTACGCCCAAATCGAGAATTGGGACGCAAATGTCGGACGTATTGTGGATACTCTTTCGCGGCTCGAACTCTTCACGAATACGCACATCATGATCTTCGCCGATCACGGCGACATGCACGGTTCTCACGGGCAGTTCCGAAAGACCACTCCTTACGAGGAGTCAGTGCGCATCCCGATGATTGTGAGCGGTGAGGTCGCATTTTACGATCAGCGGAATACCGGAAGCCGGAGCACGCTGTTCAGCCAAGTGGACATAGCTCCAACAACGCTCGGGTTATGTGGGCTGCCGGTTCCTAAGTGGATGGAGGGGCACAGCTACTCCGGCCAACGTCTGAAATTTCAACCCGCCCCGGTTGAACCGGATTCCATGTATTTGCAAAACGTCGTTCCAACCGGGCACCCTGACAGTGTTGATGAGGCCTATCGTGGACTCGTGACCAAGGATGGCTGGAAATATTTGTGCTTTGAAAATCAATCGTGGCTCATGTTCAACCTGAACGAAGATCCCTACGAGCAAGTCAATGTTGCGTTCAATTCAGAATATCGAGTTGAAAGAAATCAGCTGATCGCGAGACTGAAACAGTGGGTTGCCGATACCGGCGATAAGTTCACTGTACCCGACTACTAAAGCTTATCTGCCGGCGAAGCGCGTGAAGGATTGTGTGGAGCAAAGTGAATAACGACAAGGGCTATGTTCAGCTTCAACTGCAGATAGCCAAGGCAAGGGCCTATGAATCATCGTACTGATCAGTTTCGGCCAACCTCGTGCCGGACCAGTCCAATCACTCTTTGTTTTCTGTCTTTGGCATTCCTAGCAATGCTGATCTGCATTCCAGCCGGGGCTCAAACCGGTCAGATCACAGGGAGAGTCACCGATCAACACGGCGCCGTGCTTCCCAATGTGGCCGTGACTGTGGTGGAAACCTCAACCGCCGAACGGCGCACGGTACAAACCAATTCCGATGGCTACTACACTGTGCCTTCGCTGACCCCGGGTCCCTATTCCATCTCGCTCGCTTGCCAGGGTTTCAAATCGTTTTCCCGGACTGGTCTACAACTTGAAGTCGGCCAGGATCTGCGGATCGATGTGGCCATGGAACTAGGTAATGTGACCGAGCAAGTAGTTGTCACCGGACAATCTCCCTTGTTGGAAACGGAGACCAGTTCTACGGGGCAAGTCATCAGTGGCAGCAATGTCGTCCAATTGCCACTATTAGGGCGCGATGCCTATGCGCTGGGAGAACTTGTACCCGGTGTCAGGGGCTCGATCGGGATGAATACTCTACCTGTGGATATCATCACCACTGCGTCCATCTCCATCAACGGAGCACCCGCCACCGAGAATGATTTCCTTCTCGATGGGGCGCCGAACAGCATTGCGGCCGCAAACCAGCCGGGTTTCTATCCAATCGCGGACTCGGTGGAAGAGTTTCGCGTGCAGACCAATAACTACAGTGCCGAATTTGGCCGCGCATCCGGGGGTATCTATAACGTGGTGACCAAAGGGGGCACCAATGATATCCATTTCAGCGCGTACGAGTTCTACCGCAACAAGACGTTGACCGCGAACAACTGGTTTTCCAAAGCTGCCGGGCAAGCCGCACCGCCTCTCACCTTCAACCAGTATGGCGGCGTGTTGGGCGGTCCCTTGGTCATTCCGAAACTGTACAACGGACACAACAAGACCTTCTTTTTTATTGGTACCGAGATTGTGCGTTATCAGCAGGGCAACACATACACTGCAACGGTTCCAAACCCGGCCGAGTTGAGCGGGAACTTCAGCGGAGATACGACCAGCACGGGTGCGCCGATTACAATCTACAATCCTTTTTCCACGCGACTGAATAGCGCAGGCACCGGCTACATCCGAGACCCTTTCCCGGGGAATATTATCCCTGCCTCGCTCATCAACCCGATCGCCAAAAACATGGCAGCTTATTTCCCGGCGCCCACGATTCCCAACGCGCCGGTCGGCAAGTCAAACTACATCGTCACCGACGCAAACAATATTCAGAAGAACCAGTTTACGGTCAGGATGGATCAAAATTTCACCACCAATACCCGCATGTTCGTGCGCTATTCCTATGACGATTCTCCTTACATACGTCCGTCTCCCTATGGCGGCTCGAATCCTGGCTCGCCCGGTTACGGAGCACAGGATTTCTTTCGTCAGAACGCTGTCGTCGAGGGCGACCACGTGTTTTCGCCAACCTTGATTGGCACTGTTCGCGCCTCCGTCGCCCGTACTACGAACAAGCGCGGGCCTGTCAGTCTGGGGTTCGACATTGGGTCGCTCGGCTTTCCGGCGGGGCTGGCGCAACAGATCGGCGCTCCCGCCGCATTTCCGGTGGAGACTATTACCGGCTATAGCGTTTCCAGTTCCGTTTCCAATGAAACCGGGGGCTACTCCCTGGGAGAAACCGGACTGCTCCGTATCTATTTAAATAACTATGCTGTGCAAGCGAACGTCACCAAGACCTTCGGAGCGCACGAACTGATTGCGGGCACAGACATCCGGGTGATCCAAGCCAACATTCTCCAAACCGGCGACAACAGCAATAATTTTGCCTTCACCAGCGCATTTACACAGGGGCCGACGGCCACACAGTCCAGTGCGACTGCGGGTGACGCCCTGGCTTCTTTTCTGGTGGGTACTCCGGCGACCGCCAGCGTGACGCCGTCGCCCGCCTTAGCGCTGCAAACTAATTACTATGCCGGATTTCTTCAAGATAACTGGAAGGTTTCCAGCCGGCTTACTCTCAACCTGGGCATCCGCTACGAGTACGAGACCCCACGGACTGAGCGTTTCAACCGCCTGACAAACTTTGATGAAAATGCGGCCGTCCCGCTGACTGTAGCGGGATTGAATCTGCACGGGGCACTCTCTTTCCCCGGTGCCGGTGGAAACTCCCGCTATCAGTCGAATCCTTATTACGACCATATCTCGCCGCGCGCTGGTTTTGCCTGGCAAGCGAATCCCAATACAGTAATCCGCGGGGGCGCTGGGCTCTTCTATAGCAACCTGTGGGGAATCGGCAGCTCACCTACCAGCTTTGGGATTAGCGGATTCACCACGGCAACAAGTATGGTCACGAGTATCAATGGCGTGACACCGACCAATACTCTAAGCAATCCTTATCCGACGGGGCTCAACCTGGCTACGGGAAGCTCGCTGGGCGCCGCAACCCTGCTTGGGCAGGCCGTGACCTTCTACAATCGGGCACAGAAAACACCCTCCACCATCCAGTGGAACTTCGGGATCCAGCAGCTGTTTCCTCACTCGGTTGCAATGGATCTCGCTTACGTGGGAACACACTCGCTGTATGAGCCGGTAAATCTCACCTTGGACCAACTACCAGACGCGGACCTCGCCCTCGGCAACGCCCTGCTGACTGAGGTGCCCAATCCCTTTCACGGTCAAATTATGACCGGCGCCCTCTCGGGGGCAATGGTGGCACGAGAAGCTCTGCTGACTCCCTATCCGCAATTCACCTCGGTTACAGCGAATGCGGACGACTGGGCTGAAGGGCGTTACAATGCTCTTGAAGCTAAGCTGGAAAAACGTTTGAGCGGCGGCTTCAACTTACTGGTGGCTTACACCTGGTCCAAAATGCTCGACCAGGGCGCTGGCTCATTTTCGGGCGAGACCGACTCCGGCGGCGGTATTCAGGACTATAACAATCTCAAAGCTGAATTGGGTCCTTCCACCATCGACCAGACGCATCGCGTGGTTTTTGGCACCTTGTACCAGTTACCGTTCTTTAGTACGCGCCGCGGGGTCGCCGGTCATGTGTTAGGCGGTTGGGAGATAAGTGCTCTGGGATCCTTTATCAGTGGGAGTCCGCTTGGCATTGCTTCGGCCAACAATACTACCTTCTCCCTGGGCGGAGGCCAGCGGCCTAATTGGAATGGTCTAAACCCCGCTATCAGCCATCCAACCGTTGCCCACTGGTTCAATACAGCGGATTTCAGCGCGCCGCCAGCCTTTACGTTCGGTAATACTCCCAGGACGTTCAATTTTGTCCGGAGCGACTGGATCCGGAACATTGATCTCTCAGTTCATAAGAACACCCGCCTCACTGAAAAGCTGAATCTTCAGTTCCGGGCGGACGCATTCAACATGGACAATACTCCGACCTTTCAACCTCCAAATACGACGTTCGGATCCGCACAGTTTGGGGTCGTGACCGCTCAGCAGAATGCGCCTCGGAGTATTCAGCTGGCTGTCAAGTTGCTCTACTAAGTCAGTTCTCGTCTCGCCAACTGAGCATTCATGCAGGTTGCACCAGTTTAAGAGGGAACGAGAATGGAGAAGGAGGAATGGAGCCGGCATGAACCGTCGTGATTTGATCGTAGGGTTGTCTCAGCTTGCAGCCGCGGGCACGCTGGCAGCCAATCGCGGGATGGCGGATGTGCAGCAGCCCTACCGCCCCAATGTGATCTGGCTAATAGCGGATCAGTGGCGGTCGCAGGCGATTGGCGCGAATGGTGATCCCAATGCGCACACCCCCAACATCGATCGTCTTTGCTCGTCAGGGATCAACTTCGATCAGGCACGGTCCGGATTCCCACTTTGCAGTCCATTTCGCGGTTCGATGCTGACCGGCAGGTATCCGCATCACATGGTGCCGGGTCATCAGTACCCTCTGCCGCAGGGGCAGGAGACGATCGCAAACATTTTCAATAACGCCGGATATCATACCGGCTACTTTGGCAAATGGCACTTGGGCGGCTTTCAGGAGAAGGACGGCCGCACTGCCATGGATATTGTTCCACCCGACCGGCGAGGAGCTTTTAACACCTGGGTGGGATATGAAAACAACAATAGCCAATGGGACTCCTGGGTGCACGGCGGCGCAGGCAAGGATGCGTTCCACTACCGGTTGCCGGGATATGAAACCGACGCGTTAACCGATCTCTTTATTCAGCATCTGCAGCAACGTGCATCGGACAAGACAGCAGAACAAGTCAAGCCGTTCTTCGCAGTGCTCTCGGTTCAACCACCGCACAATCCCTATGTAGCGCCCGCCGAATACATGGCCCACTACAACGCGGAGCGCCTGCGCCTGCGGCCGAATGTACCGCTGTTTGCCAACGTCCCACCGAACGGGGCCACGGAAGTCTTCGGGCAGAGAATGAGTATCGAAGAGCGGGCACGACAGGAACTGGCGGGTTACTACGCACAGATCGAGAATTGGGATTGGAACGTCGGACGTATTGTGGATACTCTTTCCCGCTTGGGTTTGTCGACCAATACGCACATCATGATGTTCGCCGATCACGGAGACATGCATGGTTCCCACGGCCTGTTTCTTAAGACGAATCCCTATGAGGAGTCGGTACGCATTCCGATGATTGTCAGCGGCGAGGTGTCATTTTATGACCAACGCGGGACCGGCAGACGGAGTACGCTTTTCAGCCAGGTCGACATCGCTCCGACCACGCTTGGGTTATGCGGCCTGTCTGCTCCTGGTTGGATGGAAGGCCACGATTATTCCGGCCATCGTCTTCGATTCCGGCCTGCTCCGGTTGAACCGGATTCCATCTATCTGCAACAGGTGATTCCGGTGCCGTACGCGGACTGTATTGATAGCCCATACCGCGGACTCGTCACCAAGGACGGATGGAAGTACGTGTGCTTCGAAAACCAGTCGTGGTTGATGTTCAATCTGAACGAAGACCCGTATGAACAGGTCAATGTCGCATTCAATGCTGAATACCAGAAACAGAGAAATCAACTGATTGCACGGTTGAAGCAATGGGTTGCCGATACCGGAGACAAGTTCAATATTCCTAACTACTAGTGGCAACTGCCAGCGAACGGGTCGGGCTGAGGTCACCCCATCTTGATGCCATGCTCGCCCACGATGGCGAATACCGACAACAGGTTGGTCGTCCCAAGAAGCTGCCGAACCTGCTTGCCAAGGTTGACGAGTTCTAAACTGCACCCGGCCGAGCGGCAGGAAACATAAACACGAACCAGGGTACCCAGACCCATGCTGTCCACTCGACTCAAATTCGTCAAGTCCAGCACAATTCTCTTAGGTCCTGGTAGCAGCTCGCTGATCTTGGCGTGCAGAATATCGTTCACGCCTGCTACCAACTTGCCGTTCAATCGAGCTACAACTGTGTCACCTTTACGAGTAACGTCAAACGTAAGTAAGCTCGCGGACGCTTTGTCAGGCATTGGATGTGACCTCGTGCAGATCTCTAGATTCGGGGGAAAGCTGATTCTCGCATACCGGTGTTTTTCTCAGCGCAAGGCAGCGACCCGCCTGCTCACTTCCGCTCTCACCTTGGCAATATCCTGTGTCTGGAAGGTTCCGTTCTGCACCAGCAAATCCCCGCCGACGTACACCCGTTCCAGGTCGCGCTCTCCGGCGATGAACACCAGCGAAGCGTACGGATCGAAGACGGTGCGGAAGCGGGTCGGATCGATGACCAGGAAGTCGGCAAATTTGCCCGGCTCCAGGCTGCCCAGCCGGTCAGCCACGCCGAGCACGTCGGCGCTGCCCATGGTGTGCATCCGCAGCACATCGTAGGGGCTCAAGATGGTCGCATCCTCATACTTGTCGCGGATTGCGTATAAGCCGGTGCGCATGTTCTCGAACGGATCCGCGACGTCTGCGCTGGCCTCGCCATCCACGCCCATGCCGACCCGAATTCCGGCCTTAAGGTACGCCGGGATATCCGCCACTCCCGACGCCAGGCGCCCATTAGATAACGGATTCCAACTCATCGCCACACCGGCTTTCCCGCTCTCCGCCAGGATGAAGCTGTTGGTGTGAATAAAATGCCCGAAAATCAGCTGCTTGGAAAGCAAGCCGCTATCCATAAACCAGCGAAATTTGCTCTGCTGCTCATACTGCGTTTCCGGCGGCTCCAGGTAGTGGGTTTCGTTTCCCAGGTGGAACTCGTCCCCCAGCTGCTTTTCCATCAAAGTCTGCTGGTAGGTATCGTTGAATGCCGTGAGGCCACTGATCATTACGGAGAGAAAGTTGGTCGACTTGCGCTGCTGCCTCGTCCAGTCCAGAAAGTCCTTGAGCGGCACCCTCGCCTGCGCGACTCCGTAACTGGGCTCTACACCGGGCGCGGTAGCCCGGCCAACCGACAAGCCGTGCACAAAGCGAATGCCGGAGTCCATCTCTGCGCGGAATCCGTTGCGCTCATATTGGCTCGCATTCAGCGTCGAGCGGCCCGGGGTCCGCGACGAGAAGTTGAAGTTGTAAGCCCCGGTGATGCCGTGCTGCAGATGGTCAAGCGCGCCATCCAGGGTGAACCAGTACATGTCGTCCGGGCCGGCTTTCTCCGCAGGTGCGTAGAGCGCGTCAAGCCATCCCATCAGGGTCTGGTCTGCGCCCAGTCCGCGAAAGGCGCTCTGCCATAAGTGGCTGTGCGCAGAGATAAAGCCGGGGATCACCCAGTGCCCGCCGGCATCCAAGCTCTGCCTGGCCTGCAGCCCCAGTGGTGGATCCCCTGGCGCGACAGCAGACAGCCGCCCATCCACACCCACCACCAGGTACCCTTTTACCGGTTCGCGTTGACCCTTCGCCATGGTCAGGATGAAAGCGTTCTTTACCACCAGTTTGGCGGGAACGGTGGCGTCCGACTGCGCGAAAATATGCGATGCGCTCGCCAGAACAGCCAGCAAAAACCATGTCTTCAAGGGAGTCATGGGCAATTACTAAATGAGACGGCACCGCGGGACAACAAAAAAGGGGCCGAGAAGAGACAGAGATTATGATGTAACCTCCCATGACCACTGCAGCCGCTTCGATCGACGAGAGGGAGAGTCTTCCCCGGCTGCTCTGTTTCGGGCTGCAGCACGTGCTGGTGATGTATGCCGGCACTGTGGCGGTGCCGTTGATCCTCGGTAGCGCGCTGCAGCTCACTCCCAGGCAGGTGATTGCGCTGATCAGCGCCGACCTGTTTACCTCGGGCGTAGCGACTCTGCTGCAAACCCTGGGCTGGTGGAAATTCGGGGCGCGTCTACCCTTGATTCAGGGCTGCTCCTTCATCTGCGTAGCGCCCATGATTCTCATTGGCAGCCATTACGGCATTCCTGCTCTCTACGGCGCAGTCATCAGCTGTGGGTTATTCACCATGCTGGTGGCGCCTTGGTTCAGCCGCATGCTGCGTTTTTTCCCTCCTGTCGTGATCGGCTCGGTCATAACGGTCATAGGCCTGTCGCTGCTGCCGGTGGCCGGCGGCTGGCTGGGCGGCGGAGACGCTTCCGCAGCGGATTTCGGGAGTCTCGCGCATCTCGCCCTGGGGTTGGCCACCGTCGCGCTGATCCTGGCTGTCCAGCGCTTCGGCCGCGGCATGATCGCCAATCTCAGCGTGTTGCTGGGGATGATGGGAGGCACCGCGATCGCCGCGGTCACCGGTCAAGCCAGCTTCGGGCAGGTGCCGGCAACGCCGTGGTTCGCGATGGCGCATCCACTGCTGTTCGGGCCGCCCCATTTTGTGCTGCTGCCGGCTTTGGTGATGAGTCTTGCCATGCTGGTCGTGATGACCGAGACCACAGGCAACTGCCTGGCCATCGGCGAAATCACTGGCCGGCCGATCAGCCCGGCGACGTTGACCGCGGCCTTTCGCGCCGACGGGCTATCAACGGTGCTGGGCGGCATCTTCAACAGTTTCCCTTACAACGTCTATTCCCAAAACACCGGCTTGCTTTCGCTCTCCAAAGTCAAAAGCCGCTTTGCGGTCGCCGCGGGGGGCGGATTTCTCATTCTGCTTGGATTGCTGCCCAAACTGGCCGCCGTCATTGCCGGCATTCCGCGACCGGTCTTGGGGGGCGCGTCGATCGTAATGTTCGGCATGACGACCATGGCCGGTATCGAGGAGTTGACCCGAGTTCGCTACCAGGGCACCCACAACGCGATTGTCGTGGCTGTCTCGGTGAGCGTGGGCGTGTTGCCCATTGCCTCACCGCAACTTTTCGCCCACGCTCCTGAAGAGGCCCGGCTGTTTCTGAATAGCGGCATCTTTCTTACCGCCACAACCGCGGTTCTACTCAACCTTTTCTTTTCCTCGAGGCGCAGCGATGGAACAGGTCACTGAACAGGATTTGGCTTTTTTGCGGCAAGCGATTGAGCTGGCTCGCAAGGCGCGCGAAGACGGGCGCCACCCGTTTGGGGCGCTCATCATCAACGAACACGGCGAAACGGTGGTGGCTGCGCTCAATAATGCCGTCCGGCCCAAGGGGGACCCGACCCAGCACGCTGAGACGGTGGCCTGTGGCCAGGCTGCGCGGCTGTTGAGCGAGGCCGAACTTGCCCGCTGCACCCTCTACACCAGCACCGAACCGTGCGCCATGTGCGCCGGCGCGATCTACTGGACCGGCCTCGGTCGCGTCGTTTTTGCCTTGGCGGAGAGCGGCCTTCTGCGCTATACCGGCAGCCACGAGGGGAACCCTACCCTCGATCTCCCCTGTCGAGAGGTCTTCGCACGTGGTCAAAAACGGATTGCCGTCTCCGGGCCTCTCTTGGAAGAAGAGGCCGGCCAGGTGCACGAAGGATTTTGGACAAAGTAGTTACCATATACACTGGCTAGATGACGAAACCGTTCAAGGTCGACCTTGTCGGAGTAGGCCTGAATGCGACAGACACGCTGATCGCTCTGGAGACTTACCCGGAACGTGGTTCCAAAGTCGAATATAGCTCTGCGCGGGTGCTGCCCGGAGGGCAGGTCGCCACGGCCGTAGTGGCTTGCCAACACTGGGGCATGTCTACCCGCTACGTAGGCATACTCGGCGACGACGCGGCCGCAACGCTTCACCGCGAAGCTTTTGTGAAAGCAGGCGTAGAGGCAAAGCTCATCACCGTTCCAGGAGGCACGAGCCCCCAGTCGCTTATCCTGGTCGACGACGGAGGCGAGCGGACCGTGCTTTGCCGGCGGGATCCGCGGGTTGCGCTGAAGCCTGCCCATCTCGATCTGCAATGGATCGAGAACGCGCGCGCCCTCCACGTCGATGGCTTCGATACCGCGGCAGCAACAGTCGCGGCGGGCTGGGCACGCGCCGCCGGCATACCCGTGATTGCCGACCTGGATGAGCTTTATCCGGGAGTGGAAGAGCTGTTGGAGAAGGTGGACTATCTGATCGTGAGCCGCGACATCCCGTGCCGGCTGATGACGGAACCGGATCTGGAAATGGCCGTGCGCCAGATGCAGCGCCGCTACGGATGCCGGCTTGCGGCCGCAACCTTGGGAGACAATGGGGTGCTGGCTTGGGATGGGAGGCAATTGCTCCACACTCCTGCCTATCGTGTTCCGGTGGTCGATACCACTGGCGCAGGAGATATTTTCCACGCCGGGTTTATCTACGGACTGCTGCAGGATTGGCCCCTGGAGCGGCAACTTGATTTTGGCTGCGCGGCGGCGGCCTTGAATTGCACAGCCATTGGCGCCCGGGGCGGCATCCAGGCGGTCGAGGCCGTGGAAGATCTGATGGCCACCGGGATCCGGCGTCTGGCTGTGGAGGCGGGCTTGTCGTCCAGAACCTAAGGCTCTACCTTGACCACCGAAATCGAGGTCAGGTTCCGGACCCAGCGCGCTGGCCGACGCTCTTCGCTCGAAACCATCTTGAAGGCGCCATCCTTGCTCAGCTTTTGGCCGTCTAGGGTGTCGGCCACAATTACCTCTCCGGTATGGATCGCCGGATCCACTTCGGCCAGGGAATACAAGACGCCGTAGCCATCGGTGCCCGTGGCCACCACCCCGATCAGGAACAGCTTACCTCTCACGCTTTCCCCCGTCGGCACCCCGACCTTGGCCAACAAATCCGCCAGCGGCACACCCGCGTATTGTTCTTGGGCCTTGCTATGAGCATTGAAAACGGTCACCGATTTGTGGGGCAGGGCGGCCAACTCGCCGGGACTCAGGGTCAGCGTCTTGCCTTCGTAGGTCTTGATGGTTAATTGGGTTGAAGGCGCCGAGGGGGCGGAGTGCTCCATCTGCTGCGCAACCATCGCCGGGCTGACGCCGCAGAGGATAAGGACGACAAGAAGAGCAGCCAAGCGTCTAAGTCTCACGGGGTTATTCTAATGGATGTAACTTTTACCGCGTGAGTTCATCTTAATTCTGAATGTTTTGGGGGATCTGTATGGCGATGCGTAATATTTTGGCTACTCTTTTGGTGGTTTTTGCTGCTTCTATCGGTTGCAATGCAGCTGCCAAGACGCCGATACCGGCTCCTACAAGCGATGCTACTCTGGCCCAAAGCTCGGGAAAGCAGGCCGCTGTTTTCGCCGGCGGCTGTTTCTGGGGTACGCAATCGGTGTTCGAGCGGGTCAAAGGAGTGATTTCCACGACCGCAGGGTACGCCGGAGGTTCGGCCTCCACCGCGACCTACGATCAGGTTACGCAGGAGAATACGGGCCACGCGGAATCAGTCAAGGTGGTCTTTGATCCTTCGAAAATCACCTATGGGCAGCTGCTGCGAATCTTCTTCTCGGTGGCTCATGACCCGACTCAACTCAATCGTCAGGGTCCGGACGTAGGCTCGTCTTACCGCTCCGTAATCTTCTACATGAATGATGAACAGCAGAAGATCAGCAAGGATTACATCGCGCAACTGGATGCGGCCAAGGTGTTTCGCAAGCCGATCGTGACCGAGGTTGTGCCGCTGAAAGGCTTCTACGATGCCGAGTCCTACCATCAGGACTACGCGTTGCATAACCCGGACAATCCCTACATCATGGTCTGTGATCGTCCGAAGATCGCAGATTTAAAGCAGCAATTCCCGGACTTGTTCAAGGATTATCGGGGTAAGTAGGTCAGAGAACGCGTTTTCCCGAAAGTTCTGCTGAACTGCAGGTCCCTCCACTACGCTCCCCCGGATTTCCTGTCGAGTTCTGTGGCGTTGATGAAGTTCCTGCGGCTCTCTTTTCGGAGAGCCGCATACGTTGTCGTTTTCAGCGCTGCGAAGTAGGAAATCCGGGTACGCTTCGGTCGGGATGACAAGAGGAGGGTAGTGCTTCCATTTGGGACCAGTTTGTGGGACCGAGAGAAGTGCGGACCTCGTCACTACGCTTCGCTTCAATCTGGATACAAGGTTCTGCAGTCCTCTCGATCCCATGAATCGATGTCAATGGAAGCACCGCCCTCCCCTTGTCATCCCGACCGAAGCGCAGCGTAGTGGAGGGACCTGCAGTTTGCTATTGGCCTTTGCTGAGGCGCCGGAAATAGTCGGCTACTGCTTCCTCGTAGCCGGGCGGGACCGAGGTTTCCTTGGTGGTACGTACCTGACCGGGCTTCTGGTCATCCGAATCGTGGCGCAACTGAAGCTCTAATCTGTCGACCCCGCTGAGCACCTCGGCGTGCAGTTGCTCGACCATGGCCGGGTTCCCGGGAAATCGGCGCGGGTCAAGGCGCTGCATCTCGCGTTCCAGGTTCTGAATTTCCTTCAGAGCCGCCGGATCGTTCTGGGCCAGATGGTGAAGCTGGCTTAACTCCGTCAGCCCTTGGCGGTATGTGCGCTCTGGGTCGGCAGGTACGGGCGTGGTGTCAGGGGCAGCGCGGCCTGACCGGTCGAAGTGATTATTGCCCGTGTTGATGTTGTTATAGGCTGTGCCGACCGCCCCACCCCCCGAGCGCCACTCACCCACGTTGCCGCTCCAGTTATCCTGCGTGACCTGGTTTCCACCGCCTTGGGCGATCTGAGCGCCCGGACCACCCTGGCTGCTCCAACGGCCTTGATTGGCTTGTCCTGGCTGGCCGCCTTGGCTCTGCTGTTGACCAGGTTGCCCCCCACCCTGCTGCTGGCCAGGTTGACCACCCTGCTGCTGGCCAGGTTGACCTTGCCCGGGCTGGCGTCCTGATGGGTTTTGTCCACGCCCAGTAAGAGACTCAATCTGGTCGCGGAAGCGTTCGACGTGATCGAGCGCAGCTGTCTGCTGGCCCTGCCCTTGGCCTTGCCCCTGCGATGGCTTTCCCGGCCCCAACCCTTGTTGTGCCTGGTGCACTTGCTGGTTCAATTGCTCCAGACCCTTGCCGACTGCTTCTTCGGTTCCGCCGGAGTTGGGATTGATTCCCCGGCGCAGGTAATCGGCAGTCCGCTGCACGCGGTTGGTCAGATCAGTCTTGTCCATGCCACCCAGCGCGTCGCGCAGCGAAGAGGCTGCTTGGGGTTGCGTCGGAGCCAGCTCCCGCGCCGCATCGCGCAAATTCTTTTGCAGCTGAGCTAGATCGTCTGAGAGTTGCTGCCGGTCCTCGACCAGCTTGTTCCGCTGCTGAACCCGGGCTTGATACTGATCCTGGTTGTCCGCCGCAGGTTGTCCGGCCAAACTGCGAATGCGGTCTGCCTGGGCGCGCTGTTCCTTGCTTAACCGATCGGTCTCCCGGGAGAGGGAATCGAGCTTGCCTGTGGCCTGTTGTTGCTGCGTACTACTCATGAGACCCGCAGCTTGGCGAAGCTGCTCAGCCGCCTGTCGCGCTGCTTCGCCACTTTGTTGCTGCCCGGCACTCCGTTTCATCTGTTCATCCGCGCTGCGGAGACGGTTCAGAGCTTGGGTCACACGAGGGTCGGTCGCAGTTCCAGCGCCATTCGACTGAGATTGAGCTCGCTGTCCGCCCGCAGAACTGCCTGAAGACGAACCCCCTGAAGACGACCCACTCGATGAGCCACTCGCGCTCTGCTGTCCCTGCTGCCCCTGTTGTCCTTGCTGCCCTTGCTGTCCTTGCTGTCCTTGTTGTCCCTGCTGTCCTTGCTGTCCCTGTTGTCCCTGTTGTCCCTGTTGTCCCTGTTGTCCCTGTTGTCCCTGTTGTCCGTTCTGGGCCAGTTGCTGCTCCATTTGGCGTCGCAGCTCCTCGGCCTCACGACGGAGCATTTCCTGCTGCCAGCGCTCCTGCATGGTTTGCGGCCGGTTTTGCTGCTGCTGGGCCAGTTCTTCCTGGCGTCGCGCCAACGCATCCAGCTTCTGCAGCGCGTCGTCCACCGCTTTGGCGCGTTGTTCGGCAGCGGAGCCAGTCTGCGCCGTCTCGTACTGATTCTTTTCCTTATCCAACTCAAGGTCGAATAGGCTGGCAAGATCGCGACCCGCCCCACCGCCTCCGCCGCCACCACCCCCACGCTGCTGGCCGAACGCTACCTCGATCTTGCGGAAGGTCGCCTCCGCCCGCAGGAGATACTGCAAAGCCTTCTGTTCTGCGGGGATCGCATCGTGCCATTGCATCTGCTTTAGCTTGTCGGAGGAGGGCGTCATTGCCGCGGCCGCCGCCTGCATGTCGTGCCCAAAGCTGTTGAACTCCTCGTTGGCGGACGACAAGTCCCGGCTTTCCATGCGGGCCGCCAGAGACAATGCCTGTTGCTGCAGCTTGATCTGCACCTCGGACAGGAACTTGCCCGCCTCGGCCGCGTCTTTGGGAGCGGCAGCCTTATCGTTCTGACGCTTCCACGTGGCGGCAATCAGTTCCTTCTCGCGTTTGGAGATGTCCGTCTGGTTTCCCTGGCCGCCACCCCCACCCCCACCCCCGCCGCCCATCTGCTGCGACTGTGAGAACTCCCGCTCAAACGGGTCTGCCTGGATAAACGCCATGTCCGTGCGGGCTTCGGTGTGGCCGTCTTTGGCGGTCGCGTAAAGACTCACCAGATCTCCAGGAATCAGCTTGAAATCTTCCAGGCTCAACGTAGTGGAACCGCCTACGCTCTTGGCTCCCGGCTGTTGCGGCAGGTCGATGGTTTTCTCCGGTCCGCCATTGACGGAGTAGTGGAGGCTTACTTTGTTCAAACCAAACTCATCCGAGGCTTTGACCCCTACGGTGACTTCTTCGATAGGACTGGCACGATAATCGCCAGCAGGCCGGTCGATCGCAATCTCCGGTGGGTTCGCCTTATCGGTGGCAATAAAGTAGTCCTCCGAAAGGCGTACCGGCTGGCCCTGGTCGAGCGCTGCTACATGGTAGGCGCCGTCCTTTTGCATCAGGATGGAACCCTTGTAGAGATTGCCCTCGCCGCCGCTAAGGGTGATCTGTTTTCCATCATCCAGGGTGAGCTGGCCGTTGCGTAGGGGGCGATCCATCTGGATCGTCAGCTCTGCATTGGTGCCTTCGAGGGCGCGCAGGTCGCCGCCGTGGTCCTCGGTGACCTGCGGCATGCCGGTCCACTTCGGGTAGTGATAGGTCACGCGCATTTGCTTGACCGAGGGCAAATCAACCACCCGGACCTTGTAATGGCGCGAGGTGAGCGGTCCTGCCTCGACGTAGTATTCGACGTCTTCGGGGAGTCCGGCAAAGAGGAACTGGAAATTTGCGGAATCCGTGGCCTGCATCGCGACCGGTTCCCACCCCGCGTTTGCCGAGCTCTTGTAACGCGCGAACAGGCGCACTTTTTCCGGCTTAAGGCCGATAAGGTGGGCGCTGACCAGCTGATCGCTGTTGCGGCGAACGGCAACGTCCCCGGGAGTCACCTTGATGTCGTAAAGCGGCACAGCTTTAGGCCCGGTCCAGAGCAGGGAAGCCCCATAGCCGAGATAGCCGGGACCGCCGAGAACCAGCCAGGCGAGTACAGCCAGGCAGGCAAAGCCGGCGCCGGCCATGAAGTAAATCTTGTTGTCGGGAAGCAGGTTTGCCGGCTGCGCGTGCTGCGCTACGGAAAGTGTGTCCGCGGCGAGCAACTCGAGGAAAGGATCATTGCCTTTCTTTTCCCGGTCGTCGAAGGTGAGCAGCCGCTGTTGGAACTCAGGATAGGCAGACTCGACCACTTCGGTAGCCCGGCTGCGCGTAAGCCGCCTTAGGGGCAGCGCTAGGGCGAGGGCTCCAGCCAGGGCGATCGCGACCAGCAACAGGGTACGAGCGCCGGTGAGCCCACGGACCGGGAAGGCGTAGGCGTTCAGAATTAGAACAAGGATGACGGTGGTGACGAGTGCAGTGGCGGTGAGGATAGCCACCCCACGCAGCGATATACCCAGACGCAATCGCTGGTGCAATTGGTGGATATAGAGGTTGAGCTTATCTCGATTGCTCATGCCTCCTCCCTCTGTGTGCCGAGGTAGCGGCTGGCAACGATGGACTCGGCAACCGCCGCCACCAGTACAAGAAGCATAACGTACCACCAGAAGCTGCGTGGGGTATTTTTTTCCTGGAGGTAACCGGCCGTGGACGCCGGGCTTGACGGGCGGACGCCCCAGAGTTGCAGCACGTCGCTCGGGATGGGTGCGAGGTTAGACTCGCGACGATCGGGATTTACGGCAATCAGCGCATCCTTGCCATTGGCAAAATGGATGCGGTAGAAGCCGGCTCGCGCCAACTGGAACGATTGCGCCGCAGCGGCTTCGGCGAGCGACATAGCGCGGCGGCCGTCCGGACCGATGATCTCGACCCCAACCGACGCATTGCCGGCCTGGGTGCGCAAGGGGACAAACGAATCCACGAGCTTGCTGCCGGTGGAGCTTCCACTTCCCGATAAGTAACGTGCCGCCTTGTCAATAAACGGAATAAACGCGGGGCGGACCGGCAAGTCGTTGGTGAGGTTATCTAATCCCGAGGCAAGCAACAACACGTGTCCCTCTCCGATCTGTTTCTCCATCAGCAATGGGGTGCGGTCGGTCACCCGGGCGATCACGCGTGCCTGGCCCGCATCGACTCCTGCGACGTAATACACCTTCAAATCAGCCCACTCGGCTTCATTCATGACCGCGTGCGTCGAGTCGGTCTGGCCCACGGTTGCGAAGCCGTCATGGGAATACAAATGTGGGTCGGAAGAATATCCGCCGAAGATGGGAATACGCGCATGATGGCCGGCTGAGGTTCCCATCGCAATCATGACGCTGCCGCCGTTTTGCACGTAGCGCAACAAAGCGTTTTCAAAGATGGAGGGCAGCACCACGGTGTCGGAAAGCACAACAAAGGCGTATTTCGCAGGATCGACGTCAGTCGACTTTTCACTGGCAATGGACTGCAAAAGAAAGGACCCCTGCGTGGCCGCCGTCAAGGCCGCGGCAAAGTAGACCGGGGAGCGCGTATCGCTCGTTTGGTGCACAAACAGCACGCGTTCCGGATCGGACCGTCGGACCGCGAACACGCTCCCATCATCGGCCGGAAAGCCATCGGCGGAGTCGATCCTGACGGTGCAACGATTGAGGCCGTAAGGCACCTCGAGCGGCGCGAACTCAACCTTCGCCCGGCCATCCGGCGGAATGTCGACCTTGCGGGTGGCGATCGTCCTGTCGTTGACCAGCAGCGAGACGGTCCGCGATGCCGCCGGAGTTCCATAGCCGGCAATCACCGCCTGCACGCGGGATTTCGGGTCTTTGGGATCGGCAAGCTGAGCCGGGGCGTTGACGCTTTCGACCGTCCAGTTGGGAGCGGCGGCGCCCACGGAATGCAGAACAACCGACACATTCGGAGGCAGCTGCATGTCGGCGAAAGTGGCCGGCATGCCGGTTTTCTGCATGTCGCTAAAGAGGTGCAGCTCGACCGGGGTGTGCACCGACTCGACCAAGGCGCGGACTCCATGTGCGAGCTCACCCAGATTCGCGCGTGAGTCTCCCGGCTGGATACTCTCGAGTGCGGAGCGCAGAGCTCCCTGATCCTGAATAGGCTGGGTCAACACCGCGAGCCGGCCGCCCAAAGCCATCACCTCGGCACGCTGCGCGCGCGGCCTCGACGCCAGCACCTGCAAGGCGGCTTGCTTGGCCTCAGCAAAATGCCCACCGGCCTTCATGCTGAAGGAGTCGTCCACTACCAGCAGCAGCAATGTGCCGTTCGGCCCAGCGCCGGCGAAGCGGATAAAGGGATTGGCAAACGCGAGCACCAGCAACAGCAGCAGCGCAGCCCGCAGGGAAAAGAGCAGCAGGTAGCGCAACCGCCGATGACGGGTGGAGCTTTGCGTGCCCCGCTCGAAAAACATCAACGAACTGAAAGGTAGCGGCGTGGTTACATGGCGGCGCAGCAAATGGACATAGACGGGCAAGCCGATCGCCACCAAGCCAAGCAGGAACCATGGACCGAGGAAACCCATCAACGTTCTCCTTGGCGAATCGCAAGGTACTCGCGCAAGGTGCCGTCAAGCGGCTGGTCGGTCATCAGCAGGTGGTAATCCATGCCCGCGCCCCGGGTTCGATTGCGCAGCTGCTCGAGATGGTCGTCGATCTTTCTGGTGTACTCGGTGCGGGTGTACTCAGGAATCACTTCGAGGCGCTGCTGCGTCTCGAGATCCACCAGGATGGCCGGACCCCGGAGCTCGGGCCTTAACTCTTTAGGGTCGAGCACGTGGAACAGGACCACTTCGTTGCCGTGGTAGCGCAGCGGTTCAATGGTGCGCACGACGGCAGCCGGGTCTTCATAGAAATCGGAAAACATGATCACGATGCCGCGGCGATGGAGAAGCTCCTGAAAGTGCATCAGGGGTTTGGTGAAGTCCGTGCGGGCGTGCGGCTCGGCCTGCTCCAGGCCGGCTAACAGCCGGTACAACTGCCCCTGCCGGGTGGAGGGGCGAATGTAGTTGCGGACTTCATCGTCGAAGACAATCAGCCCGGCGGCATCGCGCTGGTTGTGAATGGCGAGATAGAAAAGCGACGCCGCGGCGAAGCGGGCGTAGTCCATCTTGTTGGGCCGCCCCGGGCTGGAGGTGTAATTCATGGAATTGCTGGCGTCGAGCAGGATGGTGAGCTGGCTGTTGGTGTCGCCGCGGTAGCGCTTCAGGTAGCAGCGCTCGGTGCGGGCAAAAAGGTTCCAGTCGACATGGCGCAGATCGTCTCCGGGGGTGTAGGCGCGGTACTCGGCGAACTCCTGGCTGAAGCCGAAATCCGGAGAGCGATGGAGACCCGCGACAAAGCCGTCCACAACCGTCCTGGCCAGCAGGTCGAGGCTGCTGATACTGGCGAGCACACCGGGATCGAGAAAGCGCTGCAGCATCAGGCCTCCTTGGGGGGCGGCATATGCGCGATCAGGCGGCGAAGGATTTCATCCGCATCCACACGTTCCGATTCGGCATGGAAATTGAGCAGGATGCGATGCCGCAGCACCGGGATGGCCAGCGAGGTCACGTCGTCGTACGTGACGTGGTAGCGCCGGCGGGAGAGTGCGCGCGCCTTTGCCGCCAGCACGATAAACTGCGCGGCGCGAATACTGCCACCGTAATTGACGTATTTCTTCACGAAGTCGGGCGCGATCTCGTTCTTGTAGCGTGTGGCGCGCACCAGGTTGACGACGTACCTGGCGACCGGTTCGCCA
>Ga0302324_100007692_pt1 | contig 22868 bp, 20 predicted proteins | sample Palsa_T0_1_FD_201949 | JGI IMG/M metagenome (GOLD analysis project Ga0302324, IMG submission 201949) | Peat permafrost microbial communities from Stordalen Mire near Abisko, Sweden - Palsa_T0_1 | ecosystem: Environmental > Terrestrial > Soil > Palsa > Peat permafrost | place: Sweden: Abisko...
CTGAACACGGGTGGCCGACCAGCGTTGGCCGCGAGTTGGAGCGGCAGGCGGAAGTGATTGAGCAGGTGATCCGGGTGGTGGATGCGAATAGCGAACGGCTGAACGTGGCGCGATATACCCTGTTTGCGCTGCGCGATGTCGCACTTCGCACGCCGGGCAATGAAGGGGATTTGTTTTCGTTTTTTGGAATCGTGACGGCGGACTACCGGCGGAAACCGGCGTTTGAAACGTTTGTAAGGATGGTGCGGGAGATTGGACAAGATCCGTTGTGAGATTCGAAAACAAACGCCGCCAGGAGTGCCGACGCTTGCAGGCAAGAGTGCCTGCGCCACAGCGACAACTGGTACGCTTTAAGACTTGGACGCCGTAACGATCGCCGGTTGGAGCAACTATTTGTCGGTGATGGCGGGAGCCGCCGCCACGCTTACGGGACTGGTTTTCGTGGCGGTGTCCATTAATCTATCGCGTGTTCTCTCGACGCCGGGGCTGACCGGACGCGCGGGGGAATCGCTGATGCAGTTGCTGGGCGTGGTGGTAATTTCGACAACCGCGCTGATTCCGGAGCAGGGAGCTATCGCGCTCGGAGTGGAGATTCTCGTGATGGGAGGCTTGCTGTGGTCGGCGCAGATGGTGCTGCAGATTCGATACATTGCGAGCAAGACCGGCCACCCCCGATGGTGGGCCGTGGTGAGGATGATGCAGTCGCAATTGGCCAACGTACCTTTTTGCCTCGCGGGCATTCTTTTGCTGCGCGGGTCGGCGGCTGGAATGTACTGGCTGGCGCTGGGTTTCATGTTTTCGCTAGTAGCGGGCGGGGCGAATGCGTGGGTGCTGTTGGTTGAGATTTTGCGGTAGCGCCGCCGAATCAGGCGAAGATTTTGTAGTTTGCTGTCACCGGCGAGCACCAAGCGTCCACACGAGTGTGGACGCGGCACGCTGAGAGCGTGCGCTACGAGGAGTGAGGGGAAGATCAGTCAAGCAAGTGGCCCATTTTTTGTTTTTTTGTTCTGAGGTAGCCTTCGGTGGATTCGTGGGGGGCCACGATGCAGGGGATTCGCTCGGCTACTTCGATGCCGGCTTGCTCCAGGGCCGCGATTTTGTCGGGGTTGTTCGAGAGCAGGCGGACGCTCTTCACTTTGAAGTAGAGCAGGATCCCGGCCGGCATTTCGTAATGGCGCAGATCGGCTTCGAACCCGAGGCGTTCATTGGCTTCGACCGTGTCGGCGCCGCCGTCCTGCAATTCATAGGCGCGCAGTTTATTGAGCAATCCGATGCCGCGTCCTTCCTGGTGTTCATAGATCAGCAGGCCGCGGCCTTCTTCGGCAATTAAATTGAGCGAAAGCTCCAGTTGCGAGCGGCAATCGCAGCGCAGGCTGTGAAAAACATCGCCGGTGAGACACTCGGAGTGAATGCGGACCAGAGGAGGTTCGCCGGCGGATGAAATATCCCCCATGCGCAGCACTACGCACTCCTGGATATCGCCGGCATAAACGCCTTCGAATCCGAAGATGCGGAAATGGCCGAACCGGCTGGGAAAATTGGCTTCGGCTATTTTGTTTACCGGCATTGGAGTGAAACCATCAGAGGAACTTTGCTTTCATTATAATGATCGGCAGGCGCGCGATGCTGGAACCGCAACAACTGGTGGTCCTGCTGCTGCGGCTGGCGGTGGCAGCGTCGCTGGCCAGCATCCTGTCCAGATTCAGCGCATTTCAGCGCATGTTGATGCGCGAAGAGCGAACCATGGTGCAGCGCGTGAGGCTGGCCCTCAGTTGCGCGGCGGCATACGGCGCAGGAGTTGCCACTCGCGTGTTCACCGGCAGATACGAAGCGGTGGATCTGGGGCTGGAGGGGAGCCTGGTGGCCGGCATGGTGGGTGGCTACGTGACGGGGCTGCTGGCCGGGGTGCTGATCTCGATCCCTGCCTTGTTCCACGGAGAGTTCATGTCCATGCCGTTATTTGCCGGAGTAGGAGTGCTGGGTGGATTACTGCGGGACGTCGCACCTGAAAAAGAAGATATCTGGCGCTTCTCGCCTATTTTCGGTTTGAATCCGGCGCGATTGCGGCAGCGGCAGTCGCAACTCCGAGTTCTGTTTCAACTGGGATGTCTGTTCACCATCGTGTTTGCCGAACTGCTGCGGTTTTCGGCAGCGCGCTGGTTTCCGAACAGAGTGTTTTCGCTGGCGCGCCTGTGGGGCGACTGGAATCCGGGAACCGGCATCGCCATCTGCGCCAGCACGGTATTCGCGGTGATGCTGCCGCTGAAGATCTGGAATAACACGCGTAATGAAAAAAAGCTGGAAGCGCAGCAATTGCGCCTGAATGAAGCGAGGCTGGCGGCGCTGACCAGCCAGATCAATCCGCATTTCCTGTTCAACACGCTGAACTCGGTTTCGTCGCTTATCCGCACCAATCCGGACCAGGCGCGCACCGTGGTCTATCGGTTATCCAGCATTCTGCGGAGGCTGCTGCGCAAGACGGACAATCTTACACCGCTGCGGGAGGAGCTGGCATTCATCGACAATTACATGAACATCGAGATGGTGCGTTTCGGCGAAAAGCTGCGGTTCGTGAAGGAAATCGATCCAGAGACTCTGGACCGCCTAGTGCCGAGCATGATGCTGCAGCCGATCATCGAGAACAGCATCCGGCACGGCTTGAGCAGCAAAGTGGATGGAGGAATGATCCGGGTGCGAAGCTCGATGGCCGACGGGAAACTGCAACTGGTGGTGGAAGACGACGGCGTGGGAATTCCGGAAGCGCGATTGGCGACGCTGTTCGAGCAGGGCATCGGAGTGAGCAATGTAAACGAACGGCTAAAGGTGTTGTTTGGGCAGGATTACCGGATGTGGATCGACAGCAAACCGGACGAAGGGACGCGCACGGGGATTGAGATTCCGGAGGTGCAGGTTGGGGAGCTGACGACGGCGGGTTGAGTTGGGCAAGAAGTTGGCAGGCAGAAGCGCCTGCCCCACGTGGTTTTTAGAGGAACAGGTTACACTGGAATCCATTGCTGGGACCTGCTGTCATCTTCGTCATGCTGGCCATCTTCCTGTTGATTGGAAGCATTGCCGCGCGCAAGGTTCGTGGGGGGACGATCCAGGATTTGATCGTGGCCGGCCGACGGATGCCGCTGGTGCTGGCGCTGCTCACGATGACCGCGACGTGGGTGGACGGCGGCTATCTGCTGGGTACGGCGGAAGGCGCGTATAAATCCAGTTTTGCGCTGGGTATTCAGGGCGGGTTGTGTTTCGGATGCAGCCTGATTCTGGGAGGGCTGCTGTTTGCGCGGCCCATGCGGCGGCTGGGATTCACCACGCTGATCGATCCTTTTGAATCCAGGTATGGGAAGCGGTGGGCCATCGTTTTGTTTGCGCCGGCGATGCTGGCGGAAGTGTTTTGGGGCGCGGAATTGCTGACGGCTCTGGGATCCAGCTTCGCTGCGTTGCTGGGCGTGAGATTGGTGCTGGCGATCCTTTTGTCGGCATTGGTGGTCACCGCTTACACCATGGCGGGCGGGCTTTGGTCGGTAGCTTATACAGATCTGGTGCAGCTTGGCCTGGTGGCGCTGGGGCTATTGGCCGCGCTGCCTTTCGTACTGGGATCGGTCGGCGGGTTTCACGCGGGACTGGCGAATTATGCCGCGCACTCGGCGCAAGGAGCGGGACTGATTCCGCATCACGCACTGTGGGGATGGCCGGCGACGGCCGGATGGTGGGATGTGAGCCTGATGCTGATGCTGGGCGGGATTCCGTGGAACTGCTATTTTCAGCGCGTGCTTTCGTGCAAGTCGCCAGGGCAAGCACGGTCCATGTCGATCCTTTCGGGACTACTGACGATTGCTTTCGTGATACCGCCGCTGTTGATCGGCATGGCGGCGCTGGGGTACCATTGGCCGCCGGAGCTGGCTGCGCGGCTACGCGAGCATCCCTCGGAAACACTGCCGCTCATGTTGCGCGTGGCCACGCCTGCGTGGGTGGCGCTGCTTGGACTGGGATCGATCGTGGGGGCGGTGACTTCCAGTTTCAGTGCGTCGATTTTATCGGCGGCATCCATGTTCAGTTGGAACTGCTGCAAGCGGCTGCTATCGCCGGACCTATCGATGCGGCAGATGAAGCTGCTGATCCGGTGGTCGGTGGTATTGTTCGCGTCGGGCGCGCTGGTGATGGCGCTGAGGGTGCAGAGCGTACAAGCGCTGTGGTTCTTTACCAGCGATCTGGTGTTCGTACTGCTGTTTCCGCAACTGGTTTATGCGATCTTCGATTCCAAATCGAATCGAATCGGCTCGATGGCGGCGTTTTTTCTTTCGTTGGCATTGAGAATGGGAGGCGGCGAACCGCTGTTGGGGCTGAAGCCATTCATCCACTATCCCGAGATCTTCGCGGCCTTTCTTCCAGGGCGCCCACAAGACTGGTACGATCCGGCGACGGGTGGGTTGTTATTCCCGTTCAAGACGCTGGCGGCCGCGGTGGGATTCGTAACGTTGCCGCTGGTATCGCGCTTTACGGCGCATTGGAGGCCGGCGCGAATGCTGGTGAATCTAGCGCACGAGGAAACGCTGGCGGCGAGCGCGCAAAAATCCGCATGACCAGAATTCTCGCGGCGTGGGGAGTGCATGCCTTCACGGCGCTGGGGTTGGTAGTGGCGGCGGGGATTGCGGCGCTGCTGGTGGAAGGCGGAGAAGCGGCATTCACGCGCGCGCTGGGATGGATGATCGTGGCGACGGCGATCGATGCGTTGGATGGTCCGCTGGCGCGTTGGGCGCGCGTGCAGGAGGTGCTGCCTGGATTCGATGGACGGCGGCTGGACGATCTCATCGACTTTTTGAATTACACTTGCCTTCCGCTGCTTTTGATCTGGCGGGCGGGATTGCTGGGGGATGCACGGGCGTGGTGGCTGCTCGCGCCGCTGCTGGCGAGCGCGTATGGATTTTCGCAGGCCGACGCGAAAACCGGGGACGGCTACTTTTTGGGTTTTCCCTCCTACTGGAATGTGGTCGCGTTCTATTTGTATTTTCTAAAGCTGGATGCGCGCTGGAGCGTGGCGATTCTGGTGGCGCTGGCGCTGCTTACTTTCGTCCCTCTGAAATATTTTTACCCGACGCAGCCGGGGTTGGCGAATCGAGTGGTCTGTATACTGGCGGCTATTTGGGGCGGGATGCTGGTGCTGATAGTGATGCTGCCATCGGCATCGCGAGGGCCGTGGTTACTGGTCTCGCTTCCGTTTCCCTTGGGTTATCTGATGTTCTCATGGTGGTTGAACCGGCCGCGGACAGCCTGAGGGGGGAACCGTACCGCATCAGAGAGCGTCTTGTATACGTGTGAGATGAGAAGGAATAACAATGGTAAAGCACCGGCCCCCTTACGGTCGCGGTTCAGTAACGGCGGCGGCTGCACTCCTGCTGCTGTCGCTGCCCTGCCTGGCTGGTTCGGTGACGGCGATTCCAGTGCTGGAATCAGGTTACCGGCAGATGTACAACTTGCAGTTCGATGAAGCGCACAAAACCTTTGCCGCTTTTGAGCGGGAGCATCCGAAAGATCCGATGGGCGTGGTGTCGAACGCGGCTGCGTATTTATTCGCGGAATTCGATCGGCTGAATATCCTGCATTCGGAGTTTTTTGTGGAGGACAGCATGTTCCGGCGGCGGCCGAAACTTACGGCGGATCCGGCGGCGCGCAAGGCGTTCGATGCGGAGCTGGCGAAAGCGCTGCAACTTTCGGACGCCATCCTGGCGCAAGCGCCGCGCGACGCGGATGCATTGTTCGCCAAAATCATGGCGTTGGGTCTGCGTGCCGATTTCGTGGCGCTGATTGACCGGCACTATCTGGATTCCCTGAACGTGATGAAGAGCAGCCGCGCCACGGCCGAGCAGTTACTGGCGATTGAGCCGGGCTATTACGATGCGTATCTGGCGGTGGGAGTTGAAAATTACCTGCTCAGTTTGAAGGCCGCTCCGATCCGCTGGTTTCTGGAGATGAACGGGGCCGAGACCGATCGCGAGCGCGGCATCCAGAATCTGCGGCTGACGGCGGAGAAAGGGCACTACCTTTGTGCCTACGCGCGGCTGCTGTTGGCGGTAGCGGCGCTGCGCAACAAGGATAAGGCGCAGGCACGGGACATCCTCAGCAAGCTGGCGGCGGAGTTTCCGCGGAACCGGCTCTATTCCGAAGAGCTGGCCCGACTTCAGTAGAATACTCAAATGACCATCGCCGGCGTCCAAAGCGCCCTCCCCGAGCATCAATACGATCAGCGGGTCTTGCTATCGGCATTGCAACGGCATTGGGGACCGAAAGTGGATAACCCCGTCTTCATGGAGCGCCTGCAGGCTCGCGTGGGGGTGAACACGCGGCATCTGGCGCTTCCGTTGGAAGAATATTATGATCTGAAGACCTGGGGAAAAGCCAACAATCATTGGATTGACGTGGCCACGAAACTGGGCGAGAAGGCGCTGTGCGGCGCATTGGCGCGAGCCGGGTTGGCGGCGTCGGACCTGGGCGCGATTTTCTTTGTCTCGATTACCGGCATATCGAGCCCTTCGATCGATGCGCGGCTGATTAACAGAATGAACCTGCCGGTGAACATCAAGCGCGTTCCCATTTTTGGATTGGGATGCGTGGCGGGCGCGGCGGGAATATCGCGCGCGGCCGATTATGTTTTGGCATATCCCAGGCAGGTGGCGGCGGTGCTGGCGGTGGAACTTTGTTCGCTGACACTGCAGCAGGAAGACTTGTCGGTAGCGAATTTGATTTCCTCCGGGCTTTTTGGAGACGGGGCAGGCGCGGTGCTGGTGGCGGGAGCGGAGCGGGAAGCGAACGGGCCCGAAATCCTGGCCACACGGTCGGTGTTCTATCCGAACTCGGAGCACGTGATGGGCTGGGACATTTCGGAGAAAGGTTTCCGGATTGTGTTGTCGCGCGAAGTGCCGGAAGTGGTACACGATCATCTGGCGTCCGACGTGGATGAATTTTTAGAAGACGAAGGATTGTCGCGCTCCGATATTGGGAGCTGGGTGCTGCACACCGGCGGTCCACGGGTGCTGGAAGCGACGGCGGCGGCACTGGGGTTGGAGGAAGGGGCATTAGCCGCATCGTGGGAATGCCTGCGGCGGACCGGAAATCTGTCATCGGCATCGGTGCTCTTAGTGCTGGAAGAAGTAATGATGAAGCGGCGCCCGGCTGTGGGTACGTACAGTATTTTGGCGGCGATGGGTCCGGGATTTTGCTCGGAATTAGTTCTCTTGAGGTGGTAGTTTGACGGCAGTACCAGACAAAACGGATGTGGTAGTGATTGGCGGAGGGCCGGCGGGCTTGGCGGCCGCGATTGCAGCGCGCCTGAAGGGCTTCGACGTGATGGTGGCGGACGGAGGGCATCCACCGATCGACAAAGCCTGTGGCGAGGGCTTGATGCCGGATGCATCGGGCGCGGTGCATCGGCTGGGCATCCGGATGGATACGGAACAATCGTTCGCCTTCCGCGGCATTCGTTTTTTGGGCGAGGGCCGTTCGGTGGCGGCCGACTTTCCCACGGGATGCGGTGTGGCGATCCGCCGTCTGCAGCTGCATCAGGCGCTAGTGGATCGTGCGGTGGAAACGGGTGTCAGTCTGGCGTGGGGACGCCGCGTGGTTGGGCTGATCGGCGATGGCGTTGCGCTGGATGGCCACTCGGTCCGATGCCGGTGGGTGATTGGGGCGGATGGGCAGAATTCGAAAGTTCGCCGCTGGGCGGGCTTAGAAGCAGCGCGGCAGGAAAGCTTCCGTTTTGGATTTCGGCGGCACTACCGGGTTGCGCGCTGGACCGATTTCATGGAAGTCTATTGGGGCGACGGCTTGCAGATGTACGTAACGCCGGTAAACCAGGAGGAAGTGTGCGTGGCATTGATCACGCGCGACAAACATTTGCGGACGGAGCAAGCGCTGTTTCAATTCCCGGAGCTGCGGCGGCGGCTGGCAGGCGCGGTTCCGTCGACTGGGGAACGGGGCGCGGTTACCGCCTCGCGGAGCTTGCGGCGAATTTTTCGTGGACGGACGATTCTGATCGGCGATGCATCGGGGTCGGTGGACGCGATCACGGGTGAAGGATTATCGCTGGCGTTTCAGCAGGCTCTTGCATTGGCGGATGCGCTGGCCAGCGGTGACATGGGGGCGTATCAGGCGGAGCACCGGCGTTTGGCGCGGCGTCCCAACTTTATGGCGAACCTGATGCTCTCTCTCGACCGCTTTCCAGCGCTGCGGCGGCGTGTGCTGCACGCCCTGGCATCCGATCCCGCGATATTCGCGAATCTGCTGGCGATGCATGTGGGATGCCTCTCACCGGGTGATTTTTTGATGCATGGAATGCTTCCGTTGGGCCGGCAAATACTGACGGCATAATGAATCCGGGTGGCTACGCTTTGGCCGGGATGGTCCAATCGGCGGGGACTTGGCCTTCCGGGAGCAGTTCGCCTTTTTCCAGATGGCGGGCGTTGGTGGCGAAGTGGGCGGCGTGAGGGTCGTGCGTCACCATTACGATAGTCTTGCCGAATTCTTTGTTCAGGCGCGAGAGGAGTGTGAGAACGTCTTGCGCGGATGTCGCGTCCAGGTTGCCGGTGGGTTCGTCGGCGAGAATCAGATCGGGATCGGTTACGATGGCGCGCGCGATGGCTACACGCTGCTCCTGGCCGCCGGAAAGCTGGCGCGGAAGGTGATGCATACGGTCGCCTAATCCCACCAGGTTCAACGCGGTCTCGGCGTGTTCCATGCGCTCTCTCTTTTTGAGGTTGGTGAGTTTGAGCGGAAGCTCCACATTTTCGACGGCGCTGAGCACCGGAATCAGGTTGAAGGATTGGAATACAAATCCGATGTGGGCATTGCGCCAATGAGCAATGGCACGATCGCTCAGCGTGCGCAGGTTTTCGCCGAGCACTAGAATCTCGCCGCCGGAAGGGCGATCCATGGCGGCGATCAGGTGGAGCAAAGTGGATTTGCCGGAGCCGGAAGGCCCCATCAATGCCACGAACTCGCCGCGTGCGATGGTGATGTCCACGTCCTTCAGCGCGATGACATGAAATTCATCGCGAATGAATTCCTTCTTCAGTTGATGTGTTTCGATTACGGTCTCAGCCATGGTTTTTAAGTTTTCGGGTGAACCCGCTGCCCGTCCTTCAAGTCCGCGGGTGGATTCGCGATAATGTCTTCCCCGCCAATGAGGCCATCGGCGATTTGAAGTCCCTGCGAAGTGGTTGCACCAACCTTAACGGTTCTTCTGACCGCCCTTCCGTTCACTACCATGAATACGCCATTATCGCGCACCGTGGAAGCAGGTACGGTGACGACGGGCTTGGCTTCCACGTGTGTTCCGGCTTTTTCGGTGGAGTAAAACGCCACGCTCGCGTTCATTTCCGGACGCAGGTAATCGTCCGGATCGATCACCTTCACCTTTACCTGCACGGTGGCTTTCTGGCGATTCGCTTCGGGTGAAATTTCGCGGATCACGCCTTCGTATTTGCGATCCGGATACGCGTCGGTGGTCACGATGCCGGGCTGGGTTGGGCCCAGCTTTCCAAAATCGTTCTGGTTGATGTCCAGCTCTACATCCAGCTCGCGCAGGTTGGCCATGGAAACGACATAGCCCTTGGCGCCCTTGTCGCCCACGAATCCGGTGGTGACGAACTCGCCCTTTTCCACGTTGCGCTCCAGGATTGTTCCGTCTATGGGAGCGCGGATTACCGTGTTTTCGAGCTGGACTTGGGAATAGTCGAGCGTGCCCTGCGCTTGCTCCACTTGCGCGCGAAGCGCATCGATCTCTTCTTTGCGGGGCCCCAAGCGAACCAGCTCATATGTGCGCTCAAAGGAGCCCACCTTCGCCACGGCACCGTCGTAGCGGGCTTGCACGTCGTCCAGCGCTTGCTTGGAAAGCACCTTTTGTTGAACCAGATCGCGAGTGCGATCGAGAGTGACCCGGGCGTTCTCCTGGTCGGCTTTCGCTTGTTCCAGATCGGCTTTGGCTTTGGCGATTTCTTCCGGGCGCGAACCATGTTCGGCTTCCGCAAGTTTCGCTTTCAGCATGTCGAGGTTGCCCTTCGATTCCAGCACGTGGGCGCGATACTCGTCGTCTTCCAGGCGCACCAGCACATCGCCGGCTTTCACCTTGTAGCCCTTGTCGACTCCAATCCAATTGACCTTGCCAACCACTTTCGCGGCCAGCTCGATCTTGTGGGCGGCCACAATGTAGCCGGTGGCGTTGAGAATGACATTGCCGCCTCCGCGCGTCAGCGGAGCTGCTGCATGCACGCGCACCACTTCCACTTCGGTGGCTTCCGTTAACTTGGCATAAATGAAGCGGGCCGCGCCCAGCAGGATAAAGATAGCGACACCGGCGACGATCCAACGCACGGCCCAGGGTGAAGGTTCGTGCGTCCTGCGTTTCCCCCGGTCGATCTGAAGATTTTTGAGTTCCGTGGTTGGCATGGTTTATAAATCTGTTTATAAATCTGTTTATTAAATCTCCCGCAGCGCCACCAGGATTTCTTTTCTCGCGGCCATTCGGGCCGGGAAGAGTCCTCCGACGGCCCCCATTACAAGGGCAAAAGTAATTCCAACGAGCATGATCTCGGGGGTGACCCGAAAGTTGAATGCGATTTCACTGAACGTGACAAAGCTGCCGATGCCGGTGGTGATGTTGTTGAGCGGCAGCACCAGGATGCATCCAATCAGGCCGCCCAGTCCGGCGAGCAGCAGCGATTCCATCAAAAAACTCAGCATGATGCTGTTCTTCGAAAAGCCCAGCACGCGCAGAGTACCGATTTCGGTGGAACGGCGCGCCACCGCGGCATACATCGTATTCATGGCTGCGAAGCTGCTGCCGACGGCCATGATGATGGCGATGAAAATTCCCAGAAACTGCAGCAGCGCACCGGAATTGGTCTGGGCTTCGTAATAGGATTTTTCCGTCTCCGCGAGAACTCCGAGCCGGCGGTCGTCATTCAGCGAATTGATGAGCGCCGGAACCGTGGCGATGTCCGTGGCGCGCAGAAGGACGGAGCTGAGACCGTCGGCCCGATTGAAATCGGAGCTGATTTGATTCAGGTCGCCAAAAATCTCGCTGTTGACAGAGGATTGGCCGCCATCCATCACACCCACCACTTCCCACTCGCCGCGGCCGAAGCGCAGCTTCTTGCCCAGGTGCGCGCCCGGATAACGCTTCGCGATGGACTTGCCCACCACAACTTCGCGCTGTCCGGCGTGGAACCAACGGCCGTCCTGGAGTTTCAGATCGTCGCGCATCTTGATGCCGGCCGGCAGAATCCCACGCAGCGTCACGTTCATCCCCGTGGGACTGTCCACGCTCGGCAGATTGATCACGGTCACCATTTCGAGCGACGCCATGGGCTCATCGCCATCCCGCGCAATGCCGGCCATCGATTTCAAATCCTGGAAGGCCTCGCGCGTCACGGCGCTGGACAATTCAGCGGTGGCGCCTTTGCGCATCACCAGAATCTGCAGAGGATTGCCGGATGATTGGAACGCCGTACGCAGCCCATTCACGAGGGCGAGGACGGCCAGCAGCACGGCGACGGTCAGCGCGATCCCAAGAGCGGTAATGACCGTGGTAGTTTTTCGAACCACCAGATTGCGCAAATTGTAGGAGACGGGAATGGCCATAGAAATCGCGTTAGCCGCTGTACTTCAAAGCATCGAGAATGCTGGTGCGCGAAGCGCTCCAGGCAGGCACGAAAGAACTGAAGAGTCCGATGAACAGAGCCGCGCCCACGCTGAGTATTCCTACCAGCGGGGTTACGCCGAGCGTCTTCAACGCAGGCAGGAACATGCTGCCGGGGCTATGGGCCACCAGGTAGCACATTCCCGCCGCCAGCAAACAACCGAGCACGCCTCCGATCACGGAGATCACTGCCGATTCTCCTAAAACGATCCCCAGAATCGCACCTGGAGTGAATCCGAGCGTTTTCAATATGCCCACTTCGCGGATGCGCTCGCGCACGGACATGGAAATGGTATTGCCGGACACCAACAGAATGGTGAAAGTGACGGCGCCGAAAATCGCCATGATGAACAGCTTCAAGTTGCCGACGAACGCCAGGAAGCTGAGGGTGAAAGCCTGTTCCGATTCACTCTTGGTCTGAAACGGCGTGGTCTCAAACTCGCGATCCACGGCTTCGGCAACGCGAGGAACGTCGGCAGGGCTGTCGGCTTGAATCAGAAATGCGCCCACCGTATCCCGCTGCGGACTCGAAACGGGTAGCGCCTCGCGCAAATATTCACGGTTGAAATACAAGATGGCGTTGTTCCCCGGTTCGTTGAATATCCCAACCACTTTCAGCTCCAGCGTGACTGGGAAAATGTCACCCACGAGAGTGATTCTATCGCCCAGCTTGAAGTGCATCTTGTTGGCCAGCGTGCGGGAAATCACGGCTCCCGTGCGCTCATGTTGAAATGCCAGCTTCTGGTCTTCGGGGATTTGGAATTCGCCATTCACGTTGAACAGGTGGTCCGGCTCCACGCCAAAGCGCGGGAACATGTTATTCGGATCGCGGCTATCTTTATAAACACCGCCAAACCATTGCCATGCCATCACGTCGTGGACGCCGGGAATCCGCTGGATCTTGTCGCGGAAGTAGATGGGGATCGGCTGGGTCAAGGAAACGCGATTCCGGCACACCAGGCGCAGAGCTTGCGCTTCGGTGGGTTGTCCGAAGAACATGGCGCGGTACATTGCAATGAGCACGCCCAGAATGCAGAGCGACACGGCGATGCTTCCGATGGTCAGAATGCTGCGGCGCCGATTGCGCAGACTATTCTTCAGGATCAGGGACAGATAGCGGAACATAAGGCTTCCTACTATTCTACAGGTACGATGTCTAGTGAGGAACTGTTCATGGCCGAGGCCCTGGAACTGGCCCGAAAGGCCGAGGCGAATGGCGAGGTGCCGGTGGGCGCCGTAGTAGTGATGGACGGCCAGGTACGGGGAAGGGGCTTTAACTCTCCGATCCGGCTGATGGATCCTACGGCGCACGCGGAGATGCTGGCTTTGCGGGACGCCGCTGGAAGTGTAGGGAATTACCGGCTGGAGGGAGCGACCCTTTATTCCACAGTGGAGCCTTGCGTGATGTGCGCCGGCGCGTTGGTTGCGGCACGGGTGGGACGGCTGGTCTTCGGGGCGCGCGACCTGCGGTTCGGCGGCGTGAGGAGCAAGTTCCGGCTAGCGGATTCGGATATTTTGAATCATCGTTTGGAGGTTGCCGAGGGGGTGATGGCGGGCGAGTGTTTGTCGCTGGTGAAAGCCTTCTTCGAGCGGAGGAGATAGTTCTTCGGTTCTTCGGGCGGAAATCGGGGAATGAGTATCCTGTCACCCTATTTCACTATTTTAGCGAGCTGATGATGGCGCCTTTGGAGCCCTCGGTGACTTGGATGGTGAATCCGGCCACGGTCAAAGTTCCGGTACGTACGGAGGATTTCGGGTTGTTGGCCACGAAGAAGGTGGCGGTACCTGGGCCAGTGACTGAACTACCGGAGGTGACATTGATCCAAGAGACGTTGCTCACAGCCGTCCAAGAGCAGGCTGGGCTGGTAGAAACTCGGGCGGATCCGTCGGATCCTCCGGAAGCGGCGAACATGTTCCCGAGAGTGACGCTGAAGGAACAGGATACTCCGGCTTGGGTAACCGGGAAAGACAGGCCGGCGATGGTGAGGGTTCCAGAGCGCGGGGGGCCGCTGTTGGCGGCCAGCGAATAGTTGACGGTCTTATTTCCGCCGTTGCTGGAAGCGCCGCTTGTGATCGTGATCCAACGGCTGTTGCTCAACGCCGTCCAAGATCCGTTGGACGGCAGGCTGACGGTAACGCTGCCATGCCCGCCGGCTGCGGGGAATGCGGAAGAAGAGGGACTCAACGGAGGCCCGGCGGGCGCGGTGCCTGATTGTGTCACCGGGAGCGACAGGCCGGCGACGGAAAGCGAACCGGAACGGGAAGAGGTGGAACTGTTGGCCTGAACTGAGTAAAGTAACGTACCGTTGCCTGATCCGGAAGCACTGGAGCGGATGGAGATCCAATTGAACGCGCTAGACGCACTCCATGGACAGCCGCTCGGGGCGGTAACGGTGATTGAAGAGTTCCCCCCCGCCGCGGCAGGCGTAGCGCTAGTGGGGTTGATCGCGTAGGAGCACGAGGATTGAATGCTGACGGCCAGAGGAAGGGTCTGGCTGACTGCGCCACCGGTGGCGGTGAGAATGATGGTATAAGAGCCGGACGCCGCATTCGATGTTTCGTTCAATGTCAGGGTGCTGGAGCCCGATCCAGGCGCGGCGAAAACGGACGGCGAAAACTTGGCAGTGAGACCTGAGGGCAATGTGCCGGATGAGAGCGCCACAGGGGCATTGAACCCGTTGCTCAAGGCGACGTTCACCTGGAGCCCTGAGCTGGCGCCGGACGCAATAGTCACGGAGGGAGCGGAAGCGGTCAACTGAAATCCAGGGGTAGTGGAATTAGAAGAATCGGACCAATGGTTGACCAGCTGAAACGCGTCCACCGAGCCGAGGCCGGTGGCGAGATCATAGCCCGGACCCGCGTTGAATCCGGAAAGTCCGGGAACCGAGTTGTTGCCTCCGGTAATGTCATGAAAGACCGCCGGCCCACCATTGCCCTGATTGGCAGCCAGGCCATAGAGTTTAGGATTCACGTTGCCTAGCCGGGCGCCGGCACGTTCGACGGTCATGGCCAGGATGCCGGCGAGAGTGGGAGTGGCCGCGGACGTTCCGCCCACCAGATAAAGCTGCCCGTTCAAAACGAATAGATAAGCATCGTGGATGGCTGCGTTGAGCGAGACATCGGGCACATCGCGGTGGCCATCGGAGGGAACCCCGATTCCGGCCTGCCAGACCGGCTTGGAATAAATGCCGCTCGCGCCCCCGCCGCTCGCCCACAGGCCCGAACCCCCGGAGGTTCCGGCGCTCCCGTTCCAGGCCAATTCCGGAATGTAGCTCAACGCGGAGCCATAATTGGCAGTGTTTGTGGTTGCCCAGTAGAGACTGGGAGCAGCCGCGTCGTTGAACTGAGTGCCGCCTACACATGTGCTGTTGGGGGTGGAACAAAGCCCGTTCACGGCAGCTCCACTCCCCGCGCTCGATGCTGACGGACTGTCGCAGCCGGCCGCGCCGCTGTCACCAGAAGCGATTAATACCGTAATGCCTTGGGCGGCGGCCTGTTGCCAAAGGCTGTTCAAAAGCTGATTTCCGGAGGTGCCGATGACGGCCTCGCACTGGCCGAAGCTGGAGCTCAGGACCGGCGCGAGGTTGTGATTGACGATGTATTCGGACGAAAGCAGCGCGCCGTCGGTGGAGTTGGTGGAGGCCGAGAGAACGAACTGGATGGAGGCGTTCCTGGCCACCGCTCCAGACCACTCGACGTCCAGTTCCGCCTCGGTCTGCTCGTCGGAGGAAACGATGCCCGGATCGGAGCCATTGAGGACCACGGTGGGTGCGTTGGGGGGAAGCTCGAAGGTGGAGCGGAAGCTGGTTACGTCCGCGGGCGCGAAATTGGTGCGGCCCACGATGGCGATGGATTGTCCCGCCCCGTCGATGGAGTTGCTGTATAACGCGGCAACGTCGTAAATAGTGGCGAAGTCGGCCGGCGTAAGATAGTGATTCGCGCCGCTGGTGTACAGGGGACTGGACGCGGGCAAGGGCTGCAATCCCTGATGTAACGGCGTGGAACGGAAATCGTTGAGCGAAGCTACGCCTTCCACCACTGCGGCCAATGCCACGGGGATCTGGGGATCGGCTGAGTTCGCATGGTACGTCACGCCATTCACTTTGTAAGTGTGGATGGGGGTGTGAAAAGCCGCTTCCACCTGCGCAGCCGTACCGCTGAACAACAGCACGCGGCGTCCGAGGGAGGCAGGTTCCACTTCGAAGCCCTGCCGCTCGAGCCACTCGGTGACCTGGGCCAGATCGTGGTCCGATACTCCGAACAACTTACCAAAGCGCTCGGGCGTGAGCCACTGACGATATTGGGGCGATTGCGGATCCTGCTGGGCGTTGAGCAGAGCTTGTAGCGCGCGTTCTTGCGCGGGGTCCGGCTGGAGAACCAGCATCATCCGGTCCATGCGATGATCCGGCGAAACCGGGCCGGCGTCATACTCCGGGATGGCGAGCGGATGGCGATTACCGGGACGCGATACGGTGAGCCGGCCATCCACCGGCGCGCTGACGCGATCCAGGGGCGCCGTTTGGGAATTCAGATTTGGAGCGATCGAGATAACCGCGGATAGAAATATGGCAATCGCGATGACGCGGCGAATCTGTTTCATTACTCTACTCATCGACGGCAAAGCCTGGACGTCTTAGGACGAATTCGTCGTATGCCGGGCGGCTCGACGGCGATCGAAAGTACTAAGTGGTACGTGCGCTGGCTCAATACTAATAGCGTCCGCTCGAGCGCCGAAGCGGACCAGAGCGCCTGCGCCACCCTATAGATCGCAGTAGCGGGCTAGCTGCACGCCCGATTCATCCAGCGCGGCCCGAACTTCAGGGCTGGTTAAGGCATCCAGTTCGCGGCGGCGGCTTTCTTTGAGGCGCGTGCGGGCTGCGCGAAGCTCGGCGGTGCAGAACCCCGGATGACACATGAATTCGGTGGAGCCCTCCGGGAGACCACGGATCAACTCCACCAAATCGGCGGTGCCGTAACGGCCGGTCAAGCGGAAGCCGGTGAAGTGATCTGTCGAGCGGAAGCCGCGCGTGGGAAGCAGGCGAAAGGGTCCGAAGCGGCGGCGCACCCAGGGAATGTGAAACTCTTCAGCGATGCGGGCGACCACGTTGAACACCTGCGGCAGCAGATGCGTGTGTTTGTGCGTGTCCAGATGGGTGGGCTGGATGCCCGCAGCCAATACCTAGCGAACCTGGCGGACCAGCTCCTGGTAGATATGCATGCGCGGGAGCGAAAAAAGCAGCCGCGGCAGGGTGGGCGGGAAGCCTTCCAAATCCACCAGCACCAGGTGAACGCCGACGTCCAACTCCGGATTCTGGCGCGCCAACTCGACGGCGTCTTCAAAAGCGGCGCCGGAAGCCATCAGCGTGGTGGCGGTGAGAATCCCGTGACGATGGGCTTCCACGATGCCGCGATTGACGTCGCGAGTGAAGCCGAAATCGTCGGCGTTCGGAATCAGGTATTTCAAAACAGGTACTTTAGAACAAGCCGAGCTTGATGCGCAGGAACTTCTTGGGATTGGCGCGGAAATCTTTCATCAGTAGATGCATCTCGCGCGTGGCGCCGCTCAGATTGTCGTACAACTGCGGATTGACCATCAATTGGCCGATGGTTCCCTGCCCGGAATTGATTTTATCCAGCATCAGGTCGAGTTTCGCAATCGTGTCCGAGAGTTGCTTATGCAGCTCATCGCTCTTGAGCAGTTTGCCGGCGGTACCCTGCCCGGCATTCAGATCGTCAACTATTTTGTGGAGTCCGGCGATGGTTTTCTGAGCATCGTCATAAAGCGCGGGATCCTTCAACAGCTTGCCGGCTGAGCCCTGGCCGTCCTGCAGCCCCTTCACCAGGCTGTCCACGCGGTCCAGCGTCTTATGGAAATCGTCGTATAACTGGTGATCGTAAACCAGTTTTCCGATGGTACTGTCCTTGCTATTGAGCGCGATGGAGAGTTGGTGAATTTGATCCACCACTTCCAGGACGTGATTGTACAGAGTGTCGTCCACCAGCAGTTTACCGACGTTGCCTTTGCCGGCCTGGATGTCGGCGAGCATCTTATCGATGCGCGCCACGGTTCCCTGCAGGGAGGTCATTACATCGGTTCCGGTCTGGATTAGGCTATCGAAACCTTCGGCGTTGAGACTGTTGATCTCCTGGCCAGGCTTGACAGTGGTCGCACTTTTACCGGATTTGATGTTGATGTATTTGGCGCCGAGCAAATTGGCGGAGCTGATGGAAGACACCGAATCCACGGGAATATCCTTCAAGCTGTTCTCGGGAACTTCCATCTTCACGCGAACCAAGCGCTTGGGATCCTTTAAGCCCGAGAGCGCAATGTTTGTGACCTTTCCGATCTGAATGCCGTCGAGGTTCACGGGAGCCGCGTCGGTCAGCGCGGCAGCGTCGCTGAGATAGGTAACGAGCGTCACCTTCGATTCGAAGAAGTTGACCTTGCCCGTGATCAGGAAGATAAGGACGGTCAAAATGACCATGGCGACGAGCGCCAGTACCCCTACCCTCAATTTTGCCCATTTGACTTTGGTCTGGATCGCCATTAGTTGTGATGTTGCGGGACGAACTTGGAGATATAAGCGTCGGTGGACGCTTCAAGCCGTGCCTGGGTGCCCTCGAAAATGAGATGCCCCTCTTTCATGACCATAAAAGTTGTGTGAGTTGGGTTCCCTTCGCCATTCTTGGGAACCGGCTCCAAATGTTCATTTAAGCGATTGTAGCGGAAATTGGCCATCAGTTGCCCGTCCTGGTAACGCTGGGTGACGATGAGGTTGGCGGCGTTCAACGAATCCCGCTCTTTGGCGATGAGCGCCATGATGGTGGTTGCGGTGATGGGATCGAGGCCGGCGGTGGGGGAATCGTAAAGGACTAGCGGAGGATCGGTGATGACGGCGCGCGCGATGCCCACCCTGCGGCGCATGCCACCGGAAAGCTCGTTCGGATATTTTTCGAGGGTGTGGGAGAGTTCCACGAAGCGCAGCGCGTTCTCAACCTTGGTTTCCACCGCCTGGGGCGAATCGAGGTGAGTTTTGCGATTGACCAGCGGGTAAGCCACATTTTCGGCGATGTTAATGGAATCGAACAAGCCGCCTTCCTGAAACAGGACGCCCACCTGGCTGCGAAGATCGAAGAGCTGTCGTTCGGCGAGATCGGTTATGTCGCGGCCGAGCAGAAACACGCGGCCCGAATCGACAGGGATCAATCCGATGGCGGCTTTGAGCAGCGTGGTTTTCCCGCTTCCGGCCGAGCCCAGCACCACGCGGGTTTCGCCGGCGCTCATTTGGAACGACACGTTGTCCACGGCCACCACTTCGTCGAAACGAATGGTGACGTTCTCAAAGCGGAGCAAGCTATCGGCGGATGGTTGGTTCTGCATGCCGGCCATCAATTCAGATTCACAAAGATCCTGGTGAGCAGCGAGGTGAGGACAAAGATCCACACCGAAGATACCACCACGGCCTGGGTGGTGGCGTGGCCTACGCCTTGGGTACCGCCGCTGGTTCGGAGGCCATAAAAACAACCGACGAGTGAAACCATGAACGCGAAAACGAACGGCTTGAGCAGGCCCTGGGTGATGTCGTTGTATTCGATGGCGCGGTAAGCGCTGGTCCAATACTGGCTGGTACTGAGGCCGATGGAGAGGCGGGCGATCACGTAGCCGCCGATGAGGCCCACGAAATCGGACACGATGGTGAGCAGAGGGAGCATGACGGCGGTGGCGATCATGCGGGGAGTCACCAGCTTCTGAATGGGATCGGTACCGAGCGCGCGCATGGCGTCGATCTGCTCAGTGACCTTCATGGAACCGAGCTCGCTGGCGATGCCGGAGGCGTTGCGGCCGGCTACCAGAACCGCGGTAAGCACGGGGCCCAGCTCGCGGACCAAGGTAATGGCAACGATGGGGCCGACCTGATCCACGGCACCATATTGGGCCAGAGCGCGGGCCATCTGCATGGTGATGACGATGCCGGTAAAAAATCCGATGAGAATCACGATAGGGAGACTGCCCACTCCGATAATGTCCATCTGGAGCAGGATGTCGCTCTCGTAATGGGGAGGCCGGAAAACATTGCGCAGAGCCCGCCCGGCCAGAATGCAGAAATCTTGGAGGGCCGCAACGGACGGCTTCAGGAAATCGAGCAAACCGGCTCCTTCATTTAGATGATGCTACCACGAGTTCCGGAGGTAGGTGGGTGGTGGGTGGCGGCCATTGAGTTACAACCTGACCACTTTTGCCGACGGATAATTTTTCAGGGCGTTTCTAGTATCGACGATCAGGCTGGCGCTGTTTGCGATGGCGGCGTAATCGAAGGCAGCGTGGTCCGTCACTATTACCGCGCAATCGGCTTCTGCGGACATCCGGGTGGCGTCTTCGGCGCGCAGTTCCCGGGCATCCAGGCGGATGGAGGGGACGAAAGGATCGCTGTAGGTGACGCGCGCGCCGCGGCGCTCCAGCAGCAGAATGATGTCGAGCGCGGGCGATTCGCGAACGTCGTCGATATCGCGCTTGTAGGCCACGCCTAAAATATGGACGTGCGAGCCTTTGAGCGGCTTGGAGTGGTCGTTGAGCGCGTTTTGAATTTTATCCACTACGAAGTGCGGCATTTGGCCGTTGATGTAGCCGGCCAGATCGATGAAACGCGCTTCGATGCCGGCCTGTTTGGTTTTCCATGACAAATAAAACGGATCGATGGGAATGCAATGGCCGCCGAGGCCGGGGCCCGGATAAAAGGGCATGAAGCCGAACGGTTTGGTGGCGGCCGCGTCGATCACTTCCCAAACGTTGATGCCCATGCGGTCGCACATGAGCGCCATTTCATTTACCAAGCCGATATTGATCATGCGGAAAGTGTTTTCGAGGAGTTTCACCATTTCGGCGACGCTGGTGGAGCTGACTGGAATTACTTTATCCAGCGCCTGGGAATAGAACAATGCGCCGAGTCGGGTGCAAGCCGGGGTGATGCCTCCCACAACTTTCGGAATATTTACGGTCTGATATTTGGGGTTCCCCGGATCCACGCGCTCGGGCGAGAAGCACAGGAAAAAATCCTGGCCCACTTTCAGGCCCGGGCCTTCCAGCATGGGCAGCACCAGTTCGTCGGTAGTCCCCGGATAAGTGGTGGATTCCAGGATGACCAGCTTACCTGGGCGAAAATATTTCGCGGTTTCCTGGCAGGCGGACACGATGTAGCTCATATCCGGATCTTTGGTCTTACGCAGCGGAGTGGGAACCGCGATATTGATGGTATCGAGGTCGCGGATCACCGAGAAGTCGGTAGTGGCGCGAAATTTCCCAGCGTCCACCAGCGGGCGCAGGATGTCGGAGGAGATGTCCTGGATATAAGATTCGCCGCGGCCGAGCTGGGCGACCTTGGATTCCTGCACGTCGATTCCGGTGACGGAAAAACCGGCTTTCGCGAATTCCACGGCGAGCGGCAAGCCTACGTATCCAAGCCCCACGATTCCGACGCGGGCGGTGCGGAGCTTGATTTTTTCTTCGAGAATCTCCGCCGTGGCGGCGGTGGCCGGGAGCATACGATGCATTTAGTCTAGCGTTTTGAGAAGTGTCGCGCGGCGAGTCACAATGAAAAGCCTGCTTCTTGCGAGTGTCTCAATTTTGGGGGGAAGCCCAGGAGTGCCTGCGCCACGTCAGCGTCTTCATCCGCTTAGTTGAACCGATGTCGGAAGGACGGCTCGGGTTGGCAGGTGGAAGCGCCGCCCCACAGGGGGACACATGTCATACTTGAGATTCTAAGGAATTGGCGTTGAGAATCGGGGATCCAACCCAAATTGCCGTGCTCGGTCTGGGTTATGTCGGGTGCGTGACGGCGGCCTGTTTCGCCAGCTTGGGACATCGCGTTATGGGGATCGATCGCGACCAGCACAAAGTGGACAACGTGCTGGCCGGACGTGCCCCATTTTACGAGCCTGGACTTGAGGAGCTGGTGCAGGAGAATGTCGCGCAAGGCCGATTGTCCGCCTCCAGCAGCGCCGATGGAATTGCGGACGCCGCCGTGGTGATGGTATGCGTGGGCACGCCGTCGGAAAAAAACGGGAATCTCGGGCTTTCGCAATTGCGCCGTGCAATGGAGGAGATTGCAAAGCAACTTGCCGGCCGCTCGACACCTCTGATGGTGGCGATCCGCAGCACGGTTTTTCCCGGCACCTGCGAAGAGGTGGTGTTACCTGCATTGGCAGGGCATCCACACGTGAGCGTGGTTTCGAATCCTGAGTTCCTGCGCGAAGGGTCGGCAGTGAGGGATTTCCTGGAACCATCGCTGGTGGTGGTGGGAGGGTCAGATCCGGACGCATTGGAGCAGGCGGCGGATCTTTACGCACCGCTGGGCGTTCGCGCATGCACGGTTTCACTGCGCACGGCGGAGATGATCAAATACGCCTGTAATGCCTTCCACGCGGTGAAGATTTCTTTCGCGAACGAGGTGGGTGCGCTGAGTGAGAAACTGGGCATCGACGCTCAGGAGGTAATGGGCACGCTGTGTGAGGATGTGAAGCTGAACATTTCGCCGGCTTATTTGAAGCCGGGGTTCGCGTTTGGAGGATCGTGCCTGCCGAAGGATTTGCGGGCGCTGATCCATCGCGTGCGTGCTCTGGATTTGAAGCTGCCGCTGCTGGAATCGGCGCTGCCGAGCAATGAGCAGCATTTGAAACGCGCGATCGATGCGGTGGTGGATCTGGAGGCTCGCAGAATCGGCGTGATCGGATTAGCGTTTAAAGAGAACACGGACGATCTGCGCGAGAGCCCGGTGGTGACGCTGCTGGAACAACTGATCGGCAAGGGGCGCGAGGTGCGCGTGTTCGACCCGCACATCCAGATGGATTCGATCTATGGGAGCAACCGCAATTTTATTCTGGAAAGCATTCCCCATATCGGCCGTTTGCTGGCGGGCAGCCTGGAACAGGTGTTGGGCTGGGCGGATCACCTGGTGCTGGCTCAGAAACAGAGCGAAGAAACCATGCGCCGCATTCAGGCTAGCGGCATTCCGCTGATGGCCTTGGTGAAGAGCGTCTTGCAATCGGCGGCTGGGGAAGGGGCGGAACGTTCTTGATGGTCAAACGGGCGCTCATTACGGGAATCACGGGCCAGGATGGCTCCTTTCTGGCGGAGTTTCTGCTGGCCAAGGGTTACCAGGTACACGGGATTGTG